>UMAM01016393.1_pt1 | contig 19649 bp, 16 predicted proteins | sample 1963711 | NCBI WGS metagenome assembly UMAM01 (sample SAMEA4835916, study PRJEB28245) | human gut metagenome | biome: gut microbiome; material: fecal sample | place: Denmark | collected 2008
GGGGTCGCTGACGCGCTCGACTATCTCGGTGCTAAGCGGCGCAAAGACTACCATTTTCAACTTTTTTTCGATAATAATAACGCTCGCAATCCTGCTTATATTCGGCTCCGCGATAGAATATGTGCCAAAGGCGACGCTCGCGCTGATTGTCGTTTACACAAGCCTCACGCTGATAAAGCCGCACAACATAAAGCTCGCGCTCGCAAGCACGAAAAGCGACGCTCTCGTGTTTGCTGTGACATTTCTCGTCGGCACCTTCAGCACGCTTGACGACGCGATTTACGCCGGCATAGGAATTTCGCTACTGCTATTTCTAAAAAAAGCGAGCGCGCCGGAAGTCGTGGAATACTCAATACGCGACGACGGAGAACTCCAAAAAGTCGGAGGTGGCGAATCGCACCCCGCGCCCGAGCTCTCGATTGTGCACGTGGAAGGCAATATGTTTTTTGGAGCGTCCGACGTTCTGCAAAACCAGCTCCGGAGAATATCGGCCGAGCCACACCTCAAAGTGCTCATTTTAAAGCTTAGAAACGCAATAAACTTCGACGCCACAAGCGCGATGGACTTGGAGGAGCTCGCGCGGAGAATGAAGTCGGGACACCGCACGCTAATGCTGTGCGAAGTGCGCCCGGACGTAATGAGGGTGCTGAAAGGCTCGGGCGTATACCGCGTAATAGGGGGCGAAAATATATTTGAGAACGACGACGACAACCCGACGCTCTCCGCAGCACTTGCAATAAAGCGCGCCCGCACGATGTTTGAAAAGGCGCCGGTTGTCGACATATACGCGACGCGCCGCAAAGACCAGGAATAAAATGAGCTTAAAGATAATTGCAGTAGGAAAAATAAAGCGCGCCGAGCTGCGGGCTCTGTGCGACGAATATTTAAAAAGGCTCTCGCGCTACGGCGGCGCGGAGATAATCGAGATAAAAGACTCCGACGCGGAAACTGAGGCCGGCAACATGCTCGGCAAGCTCGCTAATTTTAAGGGGCGAATATACGCGCTCGCAGAAGAGGGGAAGACGGCTACCTCGCGCGAATTTTCAAAAATGATTGAATCCGACCTGCTGCGCGGCGGAAGCGCATTCGTAATCGGCGGGCCCTACGGCCTGTCCGATAAGATAAAGGAGAAAGCCGACGTTTTGCTGTCGCTGTCGCCAATGACATTCACGCACGAATTCGCGCGGGCAATACTGCTCGAGCAGATTTACAGGGCAAAAACAATATCGGCAAACACGGGCTACCACCATTGAGCCGAAATCTTTAAGGCAAATAAAAACAGTCTGCAATAATCCACGGGAATTTTATGAAAAACAATGCAATTAAAATTATTTTAACGGCGCTTGCGGGTTGCGCATGCGCGCTTTTAAACGCGGAAGAATCGCGCACCCTGCGCGCGTTCCCGATATCGTTCCCGGCGGAGGGATCCGCCCCGATAAAGACCGGGGCAGCCGTAATAGCGGAGGCGCCGGAAGACGCCGAAGGGCTTGTTGAAGCGGCAAAATCCGCAATTTCCGGCAAAACTGCCGTGGACAAAAACCAGATGCGCCGCGCCGCGGCATTCAAAAAAATGGTGATGCCCGACGCCTCGAAAATTTTAGCGACCGCCAAGCTTGGGAAATACTACGCAGTCTTCCCGGCAGCCGGCAGGCAGCTTCCCAAAGGCAGGCCAAACATCAACTTTATGGTCTTTGAAAAATTCGCGGGCGGCTACAAATGGCTGCCGTCCTTCAACGACCCCCTTTTGCAGATTATGGCAGACGCAGCCGCAAATTCATCGGAAATCGGCCGCGAAAGCATCAAAACATTTTCCGAAGCCGACGCAAAAATCTTGGACGAACTTTTGAAAAAATCCCTTCCGTTTTTGAATTTTGCTAACGGGGCGTTTGTCTCATTGGAGGCAACCCCCGACGTGGATTCGCTTGAAGTCTCCAAATTTTACCGCAACGCCCAAGATATATTTTACTCGTGGAAGATTGATGAGTACGGGGCGTTTTTAACACCGCGAACAAAAGCCGCCTTTGACGCCCAGTACGGATCTATGAGCGAGCAGGACCGCAAAAAAGCGCTCGGCGAATATTTTTCGTGGGGCAAGAAATATTTGAAAGCCCTGGACGCCTCTCCGATACATGTAATGATATTCAACAGAACAAAGCCCGGCAACACACCGCGCCCCGACTTTGCCTATATACTAAAAGACGGCCCCGAATTTAAAATCGCCGTGCTCACCGACAGCAAAACGCCACTCGAAGCTTTTATGGGCAAATACATTCTCGTCGATACCCCCTACATTGAAAACATATCAAAAAAGTTTGCCCCCTCTCAAAAATAATGCGGCACTCACACCGCTAAAAAACCGCATCTGCGCCGCTAAAAAATTGTACGCTGCGCAGACGGCAGGTTTTGAGTAAGTCAGCCCAGATTCAAGACTCCGGCAAAATCTTTTAGCGCCCCTTGCGGCGTTCCCGCCGCGTCGCCATAGGCAAAAAGCGCATCAAAACTTAACGCAAAAAATCTCTGCGCATTTTAAAGCGGTAAAATTTTTCATAGAAAAAAATCTTCGTAAAAAATCCCGCGCAATGCCGAACGGTACTGCGCCAGATTTCTCGACTCTGGCTCAGGCGGCTAAGGCCTCCGCAATAAAAAAGCCACGCTAATAGAGAAGTTTAAGGCTTTCCATAAGTTCAGACTTCGATTCCGCAAGCGGGTGCGCCGATATGTGGAAAGTGTCGCGCGCCCAGCCCGCCTCTGTGTTTATCCGCGCGAAAACTATGTCGTACCCGCAATCCCTTACCGTTTTGGCTATTTTGTAAAGCAGCCCCACCCTGTCGCGCCCGCGAACCTCCAATACGGTTTTTCCGCTCTCGCGGCGCATAAAGACGTCCGAAAGCACGGACTCGTTCTTTCTTCGCCGAGAGCCGTAAAACATCGACTCCACTTCGCCGTCGAGCGAATGTATATCCGCCAAAGCCGCCGCCACCTTGCGCGAGAACATCTCCCTAATTCGCATATTATTCGACACTCCCCCAGATACGCCGGTCAGATAAAAAGTGTCTATTGTTATTCCGTCCGTGCGCGTCAAAACCTTCGAGCCTAAAATGTCGAACCCCGACACGCTCAGCACGCCCGCCAAAACCGAAAAAAGTCCTGCCCTGTCATTTGACACCGCACAAACCCGCGTAATTGTCCTGTTTGGGTCGTCTATCCATTCGAGCACGGGCAAATCGGGATTTTTTCTCTTTTTGAGAGCCTCAATCAGCTTTATGTGCATCAAAACGTCGCTTTGGTTATGGAAGGAAAAATAACTTGCCGGCATGCACAGCATGTGCTCTTCAAGCAACACCCGCCGCCCCGCAAATTCTGGCGAAGAGCTCAATTCGGCAAGCGCCCTGAGACGCTTCTTGGCAAAAGAGTTTTCCGCCCCCTTGCCCTTGCGGATATACGACAAAGTCTCGCGGTACAGTGTCTCGTGAAGCCCCTGCTTGTAGGAGTTCCAAAATCCCTCAGCCGTCCCGCGCGAGTCGCAAAATGTGGTAATATACAAAAGCTTCAAAGTCTCCTCGTCGCCGGCTATCGACGCAAACTTCGCTATCTCTGATTCGTCCTCTATGTCGTGCGATTGCCAGAATCTCGCCATTTCCAAATGGTTCTTTACGATTAAAACGACAGTCTCGATGTCTTCGTCCGGAACTCCGAGCCTGCGCAATACCCTGCCGGCTATCTCCGCGCCGACCTCCGCATGCCCGCGGATTCCGTCGCCCTTGCCTATGTCGTGAAAGAATAATATCAAGTACGCGAGCATAGGGTTCCGCATTCCCGTTATGACCTTGTGGTAGTGCCAATATATGCCGTCCGATTTCCGCGCGCAAAAGATTTTGTCGAGGTGCGATATGCAGTTTAAAGTGTGCATATCGGCAGTGTAGCGGTGGTAGAACTCGCGCTGCACCATGCAAGTAATTTCCATGAATTCGGGGATAAATCGCCCAAGAACGCCCCAATAATGCATGACTTCTAGCGCTGGAAAGACATTGCCCCTGCATTGGAGTATCGACAAAAAGCACCTGTTGTTGTCGGCATCTGCGCGGAAGGCGTCGTCTATAAGCTCCCGGGCGTCTTTGAGCTCCACTTCAAGAGTGTCGCTCGGCGCGCAGCCGTACGCCTGGCAATATTGGAACAATCTAAGTATCCGCGCAGGCTTGCGCTTGAATACGCCCTTGCGCACGGCGCTTATTTCACCGCGGTACGCGCAAAAGCCGTCCACTCTGTATTTTCGATTGCGCGGCACGCGCGCCCCAAGCTGCCTCATTGTGGCAAGAACGTCTTTTGGCAGCTGTATGCCCATTCGCTTGCGGGCGGTCTTGGCGAGGGTATCGATTACGCGGAAAGATTTGTAAACAGAGCGCATGAAAGCCTCCACTCTTTCCTCCTCGCTTCGGCCAATAAATCCGAGGCGTTCGGCTACGACAGGCTGCTTTTCAAAGTCGAGAACGTCAGTCGGGCGGTTCGTCTGAAAATGCAAGTCGTTTCTCACTCTGAGTAGGAAGTCGAAAGCCCTTCTAAGCGCCTTGTATTCCGTGACAGACAGCATTCCCCTGCGCATGAGCTCCTCAATTTTCGGAATACCGAAGCTCAACAAAGTCTTCCAGCGCATTGTTTGGAAGTCTCTCAAACCTCCGATGCCGTTTTTTACGTTCGGCTCCTGAATGTAGGGCGTCCAGTTAAATGCGGCGTGGCGGTCGCGCTTTAAGCGCATAAGGCTGTCAAAATGGCTCTTTTTTGTGGATTGGCAGAGCGCTTCAAAAGCGCGCCTGAAGCGGGAGTAAAGGGAGACTCCCCCGCACAACAGCCGCGAGTCCAAGAGAGAATTTTTTAAAAGTATGTCGGAAGACGCCTGCGATATTATTTCGGCTTCCGTGGCGCTAGTGTGGCCGAGCTTCAAGCCGGTATCCCAGAGCGGATACATTATGTCGTCGACAAGCAGCTCTTTTATTTTGTCGCCGACGCCGTCTTCATATAGAAACAGAATGTCAACGTCGCTATTTGGGCAAAGCTCGCGCCGGCCGTAGCCGCCGAGGGCAACAACGCAAACTTTCTCACCGATTCTACTGTCTTTTTGAAGTCTCCTGTCGAGAAATTTTTTCCAGAGAAATTTTATGACTTCGTCCACAGCCGCGGTTGTTGCCGCGCAGACAGCCCTGCCCGACACTCCTTGCAAATGCGCCTTCATCACTGCCGCGCGCGAATTTTTTAAGCACGCTGCGGCAGCCGCAACCGCGCCTTCGCGCCCAGCGAGAAAATTTACGCACATGCACGCCACTTCTTCGGGCAACTTAAAGCCACTCATATTAATAAAATTATATCGGCAAATCTTGTTGAAATTCGCGGAATATTCTGTCAAATTAAAAATAATTTGAAAGAAATATCCGTCTAAAAAATAAAATTTCCCAAACACACGAAAATGGAAGAAGAAATTATAAAAACAGATAAAACCCCGGCACTTTTGCCAGCTTTGGGCATATTGGGCCTTGGCATAGGCACGGTAGCTCTCGTACTTGGAATATTCGCCATGAAAAAGTCTGGCGACATATCGGAGTCAATGTCAGACAAAATAGAAAAAGCGGCGGCCCTGTCCCTTGAAATAAAGAAACTCAGCGACAGAACCGACGCCCTCGCGTTGCAAATCGATGACATGAAATCCGGCGACGGCAACCGCGTGGGAAATCTTGCGAGGCAGACAAACGAAGCTGTCATAAAGCTAAACTCCATGATTGTAAAAAATAGGGACGCAATTAGCGACTTAAATAAAGCCGTGGAAAAATTGGCAAGCCGCCCCGCGCCGTCCCGTACAAGCTCGCAATCTGCCCAGACTTCGCAAGGCGTACAACCCACTCAAACCGGCGACCAGCAGACTCAGGCTTCAACGGGCGACGAAAAAATCCACATCATTCAAAGCGGCGACACTTTTGCGAAGATTGCCATTAAATACAAAACGACAGTCGACGCCCTCATTCGCGCCAATCCCGATTTGCGCCCCACCAAACTAATGATAGGTCAGAAAGTCGTAATTCCCCAATAGCGGCATGCCCTCCGCGGGTTAGGCGCACACAGATCTCTGATATTTACAGAGGCAAACCCGCACCGGGGCTAGGCGCATATAGGTCTCTGATATTTGCAGAGGCAAACCTGTACGGGATTGAGCGCTTATATCCACCTCTGCTGCTATACAGGGGCAAGCTTCCATGGGCTGAGCGCAAGCAGCACTTTGCCTTTTCCGCACATCTCTGCAATGCAAAATTAATCCTCCACTACGGAGTGGCATAATTTAAAAAACTGCACAGCTGCGAAATGTAGCTGTGCTTTTTTATTCTGTATGGAGTTTAATGCAACTCTCGAAATCTCCAACAATTTGCAAAGATAAATCCGCATGGATTGGCGAACACAAAAGCTCCTAGTTTCAAAGATAATTAACCCACGCTGATTGCATGCAGTTTCTACTATCCCGCCTATTTTCCGCTTTCAAATGTAATTGATCCGCACAAATACAAAAAAATAAAGGCGGTTTGCACAAAATAGGACAAGTTAAAAGTCCCGCAATCTTATGGATAAAAAGTAGATTAGAAGCCATGTGTAGTTGCGATTTATATTTACCCCGCCTACTGTATGCAGAGATGCGGGCGGTCGATTCATAATTTATGCGTTTACATTAAACATGTGCCACTTGTACGCATGCAAAAGCAATCGCATACTATAAAATATTTATATAAATATTCTGACCGCATTTTTATTGCGGCTCTGATTGGAGGCCTTTTTTGCCGCAAAGACTCTTAGTAATAAAGCTGCAAAGCTTCCGCTTGAACTCCGCAAGCGTAAAATAAAAATCTTATGTTTTCCTAGGTATTTTGCTAAAAACCTTTCTTTTCGAATCTTGCGAAACATAATAAAAATTTTTATAAAAAAAGCAGCAAACTATATTGACTGCAAAAAATAAATTGAGTGCCAAATTGCCCGCTAAATAATTCGAATTTGACGCAGAAAAATCGCATATCAGAAGATTAAAACCGCAAAAATAAGCCAGATCTCTCCATTTTATAATGGAGGCAATTTTATTACCTTTTACCAAAATTATTAAAAAAAAGCGAAGCGCACCCACTCGTGCGCTTCGCATAGTTTTTTTGGTCTTATCCGCAATAAATTGGCTATTCCCAAGAGCGTTCCGGGAGAGGCTCGTCCTTCTCCACGCAGTCGCGGTTGCCCTTGTTCCACCAGTAGAATACAGGGCTTGCGATAAACACCGAAGAGAAAGTTCCCGCAACTATGCCAAGCATAAACACAAACGAGAAGTCCACGATAATTCCGGTTCCGAAAAGGAATAGCGCGGCAGCTGCAAAGAATGTGCTCAAGCTTGTGAGTATAGTTCTCGACATCGTCTTGTTGATTGAATAGTTGATGATGTCTTTGAGCGTCATTGTGGGCTTTAACTTCAACTCTTCGCGAATGCGGTCAAATACCACTATCTTATCGTTGATCGAGTATCCCATGACCATAAGTATGGCGGCGACCATCGGCGCCGAGAACTGCCCGGATCCAATTCCGAAAAGCCCGAATATTGCATAGAGGCCTATCGTAATTACAACGTCGTGGAAAGTCGCGATAATCGCTCCTATACCGTAGCTCAACTCAAATCTGAACGCGACGTACGCAAGTATCAATAGCAGCGAGAGGGCAACGGCGATAAACGCATCGCGGGTGATGTCGCCGCTAACCGACGCGCCGATGCTCTGCTGGCTAACCAATTTCAGCCCCGCATCTGGGAATTTTTGCGCGAGCAAATCGAAAATCTTCTGCCCCTTTTCGCTTTCGACTTGCAATACGAGATTTTCCGAACGCGTCGCCAAATCTGTCTGGTAGGAAGCTTGAATTTCCCCTATTCCCTCGTCGGAGGTGGCGGTGCTGAGTGCAGTTATGCTTTCTATTGGTATCTTTTTGTCGGGATTAAACGACACGGCAACAATGTCGCCGCCTGTAAAGTCGATACTGAGAGTTTTGTCCCCGCGGCTTATGAGAACCGCTACCCCTATTATGACGACCGTCCACGATATTATAAAGGACGCCTTTGCATATTTTAGGAAGGGGAAATTGGCGTCGCCGGATATCAGACCCTTTGAGAGCGCCTTTTTGATGATATTGTTTTTTATGGACAACTCAAGCAGCGCGCGGCTTAGAATCAGGCAGCAGAAGAGTGTCGTAAAAATACCTATCGCAAGTGTAAGGCCGAATCCCTTTACAGGGCCTGTGCCGAACGCCCAGAGGGCTCCCGCTGAAATCAAAGTCGTGAGGTTGGCGTCGACAATAGTCGAAAAGGCTTTGTCATAGCCGGCTGTCAGTGACGCCCACAGATTTTTGCCGCGCAATGTTTCTTCGCGCATGCGCTCGAACACAAGTATGTTCGAGTCAACCGCCATGCCTATCGTTAGCACGAGAGCTGCAATACCAGGAAGCGTCATTGTCGCCTTAAAGCTCGCAAGCACACCGACTATAATAACAAGGTTCACTATTACGGAGAAAACCGCAATCAACCCCATTCCGCGATAGAAGAAAAGCATAAACAAAATAGTCGCCGCAAAGCCGATTCCGGCCGCAACCATCGAACTTTCCCTCGCCGTATCTGCAAGCGACGGCCCGACTTCGTTTAGAGAAGTGCGCTTCAACCCGACTGCAAGAGGATTGTTGAGGGCATTTGCAAGCTCGATAGCTTCGCGGCGCGTAAAATTGCCGGTAATCGAGCCCCTGTCCTTAATGACACTTACAATATTCGGCGCGCTCATGAGGCGGCCGTCGAGCACTATCGCCAAAGGCTGCTTTGTCCCAGTACGGTTGTCTTCCTCCAAAATAGTGCGCGTAATGCGTTCAAATACTTTTGCGCCATCGGAGGTGAACTCCATTCCAACGGAGAATTTATTTGCGTCCTCCATAGTGGGATAGGCGCGGCTTATTATGTCGCCGTTTGCCTCAGGTATGCGCTTGACATACATGGGTTCCTCGACGAGCCTGCCATTGCGCTCCGTCTCCATAATCATCACTTCGTAGCCGAACGGAATTTCCGAAATTGGCGGCTTAGCGGAGGACGGGCGCGCAGTGCGGTGCACGAGGCGGAATTCGAGCTTCGCAGGCCTCGAGAGCTCCTCAATCGCCTCGGGGTTGTCTTTCAACGAGACGCCGGGCATCTGGACCTCGACTGCCTTTGAACCCATTATGCGGATTGTTGGCTCCGTGACGCCCAAGCCGTTCACGCGGTTGTTCATGACCGACAGAACATCTTTGAGCTGCCCTTCGCGCGAATACTGGTCTTTATCCAAATTGGTGTCGTCGATTTCAAGCGTAAACGACACACCGCCCTGCAAGTCGAGCCCCTTTTTGAGCATTCCCTTGCTCTGGCGGTAAAGCTCTTTTAATAGAATGTCGTTGCGCTTTTTTAGATTGAGAATGTCGGATACGTTGACGTCCGGAAAATATTTGTAAAGGTCGATATTTTCGGCGTCGGCGTAGTCGCGGAGCGCAATATAAAGAGTCGGAGACTTCGATTTGTCGTTTTTGGCGGCAAGTTTATCCACGCGGGCTTCGGCGGCTTTAAGAATTTTTGCAAACTCCTCTTGGTTCGCCGTCGCGCGGGTTTGTATATATGTTTCAAACGGCGTATCCGAGAACGGTATCATAGCCGACACCGCCCAAATTACGACGAGGGCCGTTATTATCAGTTTCCACAAGATGCTACGGTTGATTGCGGACATATTTTTCCTTACTATTATATAAATAAAGGCGCGTCGCTCGATTCGCGGCGCGCATTAAATCAATTATTTCTTTTGGGAATTGTCGGAATCCCCAGATACTTTTTCAGATATTGCAGACTTTATGAATTCTATCTTAACACCGTCCGCAAACTTCACTACAAAAGTCTTATCCTTAACGTTTGCTATGGTACCGCAAGCTCCGCCAATAGTCATAACCTCGTCGCCCGTTTTCAGCTCGGAAATCATTTTTGCATGCGCCTTTTGTTTTTTGCGCTGCGGGGCAATCATGAGAAAATACATTGCCGCAAACATTAGCACTATAAATAGGAGCATTGATGTTCCGCCCCCCTGCGGAGCTTCCGCGGGAGCGGCAGCAGCTTGTGCGAAAATAGTCGATATGTAATCCATAAGCATAATAATTATTAAAACTTGAATTAAACCCGCCTCCGATTTCTTATGCAAGAAAAAAATTCCCAACATTCATATAAACAACAGCAAAATGGGTTGCTTCTCCGAAAAATTCTTAAACGACAAAAATGCGCGATATTTATATTATTAGAGTAAAATACGGCGAATCCAACTAGCCCTGAAATTTTGTCCGCCCCATATATTATAGTGCAAATGATTGAATCCATCTAAAATTTACCGGAAAGGAGGGCGATATTAATAAAAAACCGGAAAGATCCTCAAACGAAACACCAGCAGCCACTGAACGCAACCTTAATCCATACTCCATCTCCCCCCAAAAAAACAAAACCGCCATAAAATATGGCGGTTCTCGAATAAGAAGCGATGAATATGACCTATTTTATAGTTTTTTTAGGTTCCGCTACGTTCGCAAACTCGCGGGCGAGGTTTTGGAGCGTATTCGCGATAAAATTCGAGCGGTTGCGATTATCGCTTTCAGCCATTTTATCAATTTGTTCGACTAATGTCTGGGGCAAACTTATTGATATTTGCGTCATTCCGATCGTTTTCCCGGATCCTTTTTTACGTGCCATACTATTGTTTCCTTTTTTATTGGTTAGATAATTGACTCCTCCTACCGGTCGGACAATATAAAACAAGATAGAAATAAACTTTCAAACCTCACATTATCCGCCAATAGAAAATTTTTAAAAATCATTAAGAGATTGCTATCATAAAATTTATAGTCAAGTAATTTTTTGTGAAAATGTGGAGTTTTTTTAGAAATATAACAATATTGCAAAAAAAGAATTACAATATATTAAAGCTACCACATTCATATTATTTTTAATACTTTTCCAAAGAAAATCGGAATTTTTAAAAAAAACTTAAACTAATAATTTACTATTTTTACTATATTCAAAAATACCAATCAACATGGATATATTAGATATATAAATCGGTAAAAAATTTCCATAATGAAAAATAAACGGTTGACTTTCACAAAAAAAAGTCAGTTAATATGGTAAAGGGGGAGAGTAATTTAAATGCAAGCTTGGTCTTGGAATATTTTATTTTTGCGAAAATGTGCTTACGCCACAATTTTCGCGGCATTTTTTGTATTCGCAGCCTTTTCCACCGCAAACGCCGCAACTGCGGCAAAAGCCCCCGCAAAAGGCGCTGCCTCTGCTGCAACAAAAGCCGCATCGGCAACTAAAAAGACTCCGCCTGCAACAGAATTAAAAATCCCTGAACCCCCTGCATCTGTCGGAGAAGCAAAAATCGTCGAACCGGATAAAGCAAAAATTCCCACCCCCGACAAGTCAAAGCTTGTCCGAAGCGTTAAGTCATTCTCTGAAAGAATGAAAGAACTTAACGATAAAAATAAAAAGAAAACAAAACCTGTAAAATTGCGCAAACATGTCGTAGATGCGCGCGTTGTCGCATGGGGTCGCGACGCAGAAAGCGCGGAAAATGCCGCCCTCGACAACGCGCGGAGGCTTGTCGGAGGCAAAGGTAAATTTCTCGTAAAGGACTCTGTTTTTTACACAGATTCCTCCAGTAAATATATTTGTGCGGTTCGTATAAATTTTAGCGACCAGATCCCAGAGAACTGGTACATGGAGTCTGAAATGGCAACGGGCTTTGGGCGCGATTACGAACGCGCATATTCGTCCGCTATGATGAAAGCTATTGGCAAGGCAAAAAATATCCGACGCAAAAAGGAATGGGGCAACGCCAAAGCCACAACTGAACTTGGAGTTATCCCATACGACTGCACTTTCTCGGTTATAGGCAAAGACAAATATTGCAAATTATTTTTCAGATACTTTATGCCGAGGTAGCCCATTCCGAAAAGTTCCGTTTTCCAGCCCGTATTTCCCCGCGCAAAAGAGACCTTTCAGATAGCTCTGCGGCGATTCTTTCCGATGCGCGTATTTTTTTTCCGCTGCAAATGGCGAATAGATTATTTTAACGCGCTGCCCCTATTTTTAAACATGCGGCGCTTCCACAGCAAGGAAAACTTCCATTTCACCGCCATGGCAAGCGCGGGCGCAAAAATATCGCCGCGCAAAAAAACTTGCGCCGCGCTGGAAGCCTCCGCAAAGGCTATAACGGTTTTTGCATTTGCGCAAATTCCGCAAATCGGCTGACGGAATAGGGCATAAAAATTTCACTTTTTTTTAAATATTGAGCCTGATTAAGCAATAAGGCACATCGCGGGCGGTTAAAGGCTGCAGCAAAAAAATTTCACGTTGGGGAAAGGGTCGATTGGAAGAGAGTGGGAGGGGGAAAAAATTGTTTTAACGGTTAAAATTATTTTACCTAAAAATGCATTGAAGCAATAAATCGTTTTATTTAGAAAAAATTTTCAAAAGGCGCTCTATTATGAAATTCTTAAAAATATCAATTCCCCTTATTGCCACCTCAATTTGCGCATTCGGAGCCTCCCCCGCCCCGAGCGAACCCTCTACAACTTGGGTCGGTGGGACAACCAACTGGTCAGACGAATCCAATTGGAGCAACGGCCTGCCTTCGGAATCCGTCTCCGCCATTTTTAATACTATGTACGCCCAGGGTACAAAGTTAAACGGAGATGTATATGTAAACGACTTGATATTCGGCGACGCATTTGCGCTTGGAGAGCTTGGGAATTACAACTTTGATATTGAGAAATCCCTGACGGTAAAAGGAGATTTATATTACAGCAACCTCAGAACTGCAACTTACGGCGGAATACGTTTTGTATCGTTGAACAACTCCAAATTTACGATTGAAGGCGACGCCACTTTTGAAGCCAAAAACCTCACCGACGAACAAAAACAAACGTACAAAAGCGGCACAGTTGACGTCCAAATAGGTTCTGCGGCAACCAACTACCCGATGTTTGCTGAATTTAATTTGAATGGAGATTTAAATATAATTGGTACTTCGTCTGTTTCTTCCAATGTCAAATTGGCGGCGGAAACGGTAAATATTGGCGGCATCGTCAACCTGAGCACAAAGAACTCCCAATTTGTTATAATGAGAGGCTCAATGAACAATCCCGCCTACCTTACAAACCAATCGTGGGGAGGTTTGAGCGGGATCGGAAAACTTTATATCGAATCGGTAGACTGGAACACAGCATATTCCACAGCCATTACCGCAAACGTCACCCTTAAGAATACGGCCGACCAGACATATACCGGCTCCGTCGATATTGTAAACGGCAGCAACGGGACGTACACCGGAACGGGCGTAATAAACCTTACTATGGACGCGGCGAACGCCTCGGCCACACAGACAATCAATCTCAGCGGCTCAAAGAGCTTTACGACCGTTTCTGTAAAGAACGGCACTTTAATATACTCTGCCCCCGCCGCCGCCGAATCGCTCACGGTTTCCGGCGGAACTCTGCTACTGTCGTACTCAGACACAACCCAAGGCGACCTCGCCATTAGCGGCGGCTCTTTCGGCGCGACAATGGACGGCGGCAACGCAAAAGTAAAATCCCTGGCATATTCCGGTGGAAAGCTCGTCTTTGCCACTGATGGATTTTACGGCGGGCTTCCCAATTCGATAGCTGTCGAGGGAAAATTCAGCAAAGAAACGCTCGAAAAGATAGTAATCGACTTTTCGGGGCTCGATGCCGAGAGTTTGATAGGTGTACCCGCGATGACGCTCATTACTGCGGGAAGTTTTGAAGGAATGTCGACTTCCGTCGATGCCGACGAATACTTTGTGGCTGAAAACCTCATCAACGCCATTGCCGACTTTGCCTGGAACGGCAACTCCCTCACAGTAGCCTTCACGCAGGTTCCCGAACCCGCGGCGCTTGCGGCAATTATCGGGGCTCTTGCGCTCGCAGTGTGCGCGATTAGAAAAAGGCGTTAAGGCTTTGCTAAAACTTCAAAAAAAATGCCCGTTGCTTCCTGCTTTCGGGCTTTTTTTATTTCTTATCGAAATGCCAAGCGCAAGATTTTGCTTTTAGACGATACGCGGCAGCCTATCAAAACATAAAAATTATTTTCTATATCCCCTGCGCAAAGCGCGCCCACAAATTTAGAAATTTTTACAAATATTTTTTTTAAAGGAATGTGTCGACTTCCGTCGATGTCGACGAGTACTTTGTGGCTGAAAACCTCATAAACGCCATTTCACCGGGCTATTGCAATCTGCTACCTTTTATAAATACTATAGGATTTTAATCTGCCTCCCCCCCCGCCCGCCTACTTAGTCTCCGATAGATTGCGGATTCCCGACGGCGCGCCTGCAAAATTAAAATTTTTCTGCGCAAATTTTGAATCTTACGCAAATTTAGCCCGAAAACATTTAAGGCAAAAACCATAAAAAACTAGGTTAAGATTGACACAGCTTGCGCTTGACGCCGCTAAAAAATAATTCAATATGGAATTTTACATTTTTAGACTATGACAAATAGAAATCCGGAATACGATTTTACCGAAATAGAAAAACGCTGGCAAAAAAAATGGGACGAAGAAAAGACGTTCCACGCCGAGACTTCCGCCCCGTCAAAAAACGGGAAATACTACATTTTGGATATGTTCCCCTACCCCTCCGGCGCCGGCCTGCACATCGGCCATCCGGAAGGATACACAGCCTCAGACATCATCGCACGCTACAAATGGGCAAACGGATACAATGTTCTCCACCCGATGGGCTGGGACGCCTTCGGCCTGCCCGCAGAACAGTACGCCGTCAAAACAGGCACGCACCCAAGCATTACGACAGCCGCTAACATCGATAATTTTAGAAAACAAATAAAGTCCATAGGTTTTGCAATCGACTGGCAGCGTGAGATCAATACTACCGACCCGTCATACTTTAAATGGACCCAATGGATTTTCCTCCGCCTCTTTAAAATGGGGCTCGCATACGTCGACGAAAAGCCCGTATGGTGGTGTCCGGCCCTCGGGACAGTCCTCGCCAACGAAGAGGTAATTGACGGCAAGAGCGAAGTCGGCAAATTCCCTGTCGAAAGAAGAAAGCTGCGCCAATGGGTGCTGCGCATAACGGCATACGCCGACAAGCTGATAGAGGGGCTTGCGGGGCTCGACTGGCCAAACTCCACAAAAAGGCTTCAATACAACTGGATAGGCCGCTCGGAGGGCGCTGAAGTTGATTTTACAATAGCCGATTCCGCCGCGAAGGGCGAAAAACTGCGCATTTTCACCACGCGCCCCGACACCCTATACGGCGCGACATACATGGTAATCGCTCCCGAACACCCGCTGCTCGATAAGCTCGTCTCCCCCGAACAGGAAAAAGAAGTTAAGGCGTATGTGAAATCCGTCGCCTCAAAGAGCGACCTCGACAGGACGGATCTCGCAAAAAATAAAACCGGTGTTTTTACAGGCTCCCACGCAATAAATCCAGTAAACGGAAAGGAAATTCCGATATGGGTAGCAGACTACGTCTTGATGAGCTATGGAACGGGCGCAATTATGGCCGTGCCCGCCCACGACGAACGCGACTACGACTTCGCTAAAAAATTCGGCCTCCCGATAATACGCGTTATCGACAAAAAAGACGCCGACGGCAAAGAGCCCGAACTGCCCTTCTGCGACGTCGGCAAACTGATGAATTCCGGAGAGTGGGACTCGACTCCGTCGGACGAAGCAAAAATAAAAATAACGCAAATGCTCGAAAAGTCCGGCACCGGCAAAAAATCTGTAAACTACAAGCTGCGCGACTGGCTTTTCTCGCGCCAGAGATATTGGGGCGAGCCGTTCCCGATAATATGGGTCGAGAAAGAAGCGTACGATGCCGCCGCTAAATCGGAGGTTTGGAGCGCGAATATGCCAGAATCTCCCGTAAAATATACAGACAGCGAAGGTAAAACGCTATACGCCCTTCCCCTGCCCGACTCCGATTTGCCGCTAGAGCTCCCGAGAGTGGAAAACTACAAACCTTCCGGCACGGGCGAAAGCCCGCTTGCGCATGCGGAAAATTGGCTGAATGTAAAAGTCAACACCCGCACGGGAGAGGTTCTCCCCGCTTCGGACGGGCGCGCTTCCGGCCCCGACTGGTTTGCAGGCAGGCGCGAGACAAACACCATGCCGCAATGGGCGGGCTCATGCTGGTATTACTTGCGCTACTGCGATCCGCACAACGACTCCGCCCCCATAGGTCCCGAAGCGGAACAATATTGGGGATACCCCGACTTCTACATCGGGGGCGCCGAACACGCCGTTTTGCACCTGCTGTATGCACGCTTTTGGCACAAGGTGCTTTACGACTGCGGCATAGTCAAAAATCCTGAACCCTTTAAAAAACTCTTCCACCAAGGAATAATCCTCGGCCAGCTTGAATACACCGCATACAAGTCGCCCGACGGCAAATGGGTAAGCGCCAAAAAGGCAAAGGAAGGCGACACCCCGGTAAAAGTCGCGGAGGCCGACGTGGAAAAATGCGGCAGCGGATTCGTCTTAAAGGCAGACAAGTCGATATCTGTCGACGCGCGCTCGTACAAAATGAGCAAGAGCCGCGGAAACGTTATAAACCCGGACGACATAATAAGGCAGTATGGTGCCGACGCCTTACGCCTCTATGAAATGTTCCTCGGGCCTCTCGAAGACCAAAAACCCTGGAATACAAACGGCATTGAAGGGGTTGTCAGATTCTTGCGAAAAGTTTGGCGCGAATTCATCGGCAAGGACGGCGGCGCTTCGGAAAAAATCTCCGAAAACTTTAAGGACGACGCCGAACTTCTGAAATCATTAAACGAGACAATTAAAAAAGTCGGAGAATCGATAGAAACGCTGCGCTTTAATACGGCAATTTCGCAGATGATGATTTTCATGTCGGTTTTTCAGAAAAAGGAAAAAGTTTCGCTCGAAAGCGCCCGCAAGTTTGTACAGCTGCTCGCGCCGTTTGCTCCGCATATAGGCGAGGAACTGTGGGAAAGGCTTGGCGGGAAAGGTTCCGTGGCGAAAGCCCCGTGGCCAACCGCCGACGAGAAAAACCTCCAATCCGACACCTTTAAAATGGCGGTACAGGTAAACGGAAAACTGCGCGGTGAAATTGTCGCGGACAAGAATCTTGGAAAAGACGAGATTATTTCCATGGCAAAGTCTCTTGACAACGTGGCGAACTTCCTTTCCGGAAAGACAATCGTAAAAGAAATTTACGTCCCTGGGAAAATCGTAAACATAGTTGCAAAATGAAGCGCGCAGCATTAGCGATATTCCTGTCCCTGTTTGCCGCCGCAAACCCGTTCGCCGAAGAAATAGACGGAGCCGCCTTTTTTAAGACGGCGAGGGAATCTATGAAATTTTCCCGCGACGGTGCGCAGATAAATATAAAGCGCGCCTCTGTCGTTCCTGCGAAAGGGCTGTGCGTGTCAGTTCCTGACGGAGAGATGCTTTCAATCGCCTTCTCGAATAAAACCTCTATGCTTGCAGTTGGCCCCGCCGAATTTAAAATAGAGGCTTTTATTCAAGGCTCCGCAGAGAATAGCCCCGACGATAATCTGGACAGGGAATCTGCGCCGTCAAATATTTCGCTTTCGCTAAAAAATGGCAGGTTCCTATTTTCGCTTGCGCAACGCCTCGGGAGCAGCAAATTCACGGTAAAGTTTCCGAATGCCGAATCTGAGATACAATCGGAAATTGCCATTGCCGAAACCGGAACCAACGGTTCTCGCCTCATTCCGCTTGACGGATTCGCGCGAATAAAGCCCCAAGACTCGATATGGGAAATTGTAAAAGACGGGGTTTCCGCAGTTGTCCCAGCAAAAGAATCCGATAAAAAAATCATTTTTAATCACCTCTATTCGAGGGAGCGCGAGCGCTTTGGGAATTTTATAAAAACGGCCGAGCAGCTTAGGCGCTCAGTTATTTTTAAATATTCTCCGAACGCCGGATTCGCCGCGGAGCTAATTTTGCCGAAAGCTTTTTTTGCAATGCCAATAAAACACTGATAAAATGCACGAATTATCAAAGTTTCTCCCCGACAATTTCGACGAAAACGCGAGGCTTGCGATATTGGCAGGCAAAGGCCAATATCCGGAAATTTTGCACAGCCGGCTAAAATCAGCCGAAATAGACCATGTTCTAATGGCATTTGAGGACGAAACTTCCCCCGAGCTGTGGAGTGATTTTGATGGTTCCAAGCGATACATCATGAATGTCGGGCAGCTTGGGAAGCTCTTAAAAAGCTTAAAAACGAGCGGGGCAAAATACGCGATAATGGCTGGGCAAATAACGCCCAAAAAACTCTTTAAGGGCATGAAGCCCGACTTGAAAGCGATTCTAACCCTTGCAAAACTAAAGCGCAAAAACGCCGAAACAATATTCGGGGCGGTTGCAGACGCGCTTGCCGGGATAGGCGTCGAAATGCTCGACGCGCGGAGCTTTCTCGATGCGGATACAGCACCTATCGGCCTGTTTTGCGGCAGGAAATGGACTCTTCCGCAAGACTATGTAGACCACGCAATCCATATAGCGAGGGAATGCGCGCGTCTCGACATAGGTCAGTCGTGCGTGACGGCGCGCGGAACGGTGCTTGCGGTTGAATCTTTCGACGGAACCGATAAGATGTTGGAGCGCGTTGCCCAGTTTGAAGCAAAAGACGCGCTTTTTGCAAAAACTGTAAAACCGAACCAGGACTACCGCTTTGATGTGCCCGTAATCGGAGAGCGCACAGTCCGCAAGCTAGCGGAAGCCGGCATAAAGAATGCGGTTGTGGAAGCTGGCAATGTTATAATACTAGATTCCGAAAATGTAAAAAAAATCGCCGATTCAAACGGCATAAAGATTTTGGGTATATGAGCGAAAAAGTTGAACAAAAAAAGGCGGCTCTGCGTGATGAATTTGGATTTTTCGAGGATCCGCGAGACACGTTTGAATATATTATAGCCAAAACCAAAGATAAGCCGCACCTTCCCTGCGAATTGAAGAAAGAGAAATTTCTCGTCAAAGGGTGCGTATCGAGCCTATGGCTCGTGCCCGCGTACGACTCAGCGACGGGCATATGCAGTTTTAAGAGCGACGCCGACTCCATAATCACAAGGGGGATAGCGTCTCTCGTATGCGAACTTTACAGCGGGTTATCCCCGAAAGAAGTCCTTGAATTGGATCCCTCAATATTCGACGAATTGAAAATCGGCACCCAGCTTTCGCCCAACCGCCGCAATGGCCTAGGGCAGCTTTGCGCGAAGATTGCCGAATTTGCGAAATCGCACATCGAATAAAAATTGCCGAATCCTTAAAAAAAAGCGCAATAAATGCTTGAACAATCAATAAAGTTGGGGCAATATGTCCTACAAAGGCGCGATATTACTTTTGCGCCAAATACCCTATTTTACTTTATAATAAACAACAAAGAATAAATAGATGAAAAGAAAAGTACTCTCCGTCCTGTCAATAGCCGCGCTGATATTTGCAAGCGCCGGCGTATCCTTAGCGCAGAACGCCGCGCCCGCAGCCGATGCGCCCGCAGCCGATGCTC
>UMAM01022665.1_pt1 | contig 18553 bp, 15 predicted proteins | sample 1963711 | NCBI WGS metagenome assembly UMAM01 (sample SAMEA4835916, study PRJEB28245) | human gut metagenome | biome: gut microbiome; material: fecal sample | place: Denmark | collected 2008
AAAGCGAAAAAGCGTCCGAGCTTCGGGATTATCTCGCATCTCTTTCGGAAAGCGATCGCGCGGCTGCCTATGTAAAAATAGCGTCGGTGCCGTCCGAGGTTCAGGTAAACGAAATGATCGCGCAGTACATGGCATCATTCCCCGACCGCACCGCAATCGAAGAGGCTGTGATCGGATACTACAGCGAGGAGGCGGGCGTATCCTCGGATGAAATTTCATCGTACCTCAAGGGGCTGTCCGACGAAGAGCTTAACGAAATGATAAAGAAGACTCTCGGCGAAGAAATCAAAAAATCCTATGCCGAGCAGACCTCCGCCTCACTCGCCCAAATGACGGAAGGCGAGCTTTCCGCCGCGCTTGATGTGTATCTCGACGGATGCGGCGACGATACACTCGCTTCGATTTACGCGGACATCATGCCGGATAAGTATTCGAAATCATCTTACGCGGAAAACGCTTCGAAACTCGGAATCGTACGCGAGGATTCCCCTTCATCGATCAACATCTATGCGATAAGCTTTGAAGCAAAGGAATCGATCTCCGACATAATCGAAAAATACAACGCTTCTGTGAAAAACGAAAGCGACAAAATCACATACACCGATTACGTTGCGCTTATGATGTCGTCGGTAACGACCATAATAAATGCGATATCGTATGTGCTGATCGCGTTTGTCGCAATATCACTCGTCGTATCCTCGATAATGATCGGAATAATCACATACATCTCGGTGCTCGAGCGCACGAAAGAAATCGGTATCCTTCGCTCGATCGGTGCGTCGAAGCGCGATATTTCCCGCGTGTTCAACGCCGAAGCCGTAATTCTCGGATTCACCGCCGGAGTTATCGGAATCCTTGTGACCGTGCTCCTGACGATACCGATAAACGCGATAATCCGCGCTCTCTCGGGAATATCCGGCATATCGGCGGCGCTTCCGCCCGTCGCGGCAGTCGTGCTTGTGCTGATAAGCATGTTCCTCACGTTTATCGCAGGACTGATTCCCTCCCGCATTGCCGCGAAGAAGGATCCCGTCGTGGCGCTCCGCACGGAATAAGAAAAATCACAGAAGTCAAAAAATCCTTCCGATACAAATGTATCGGAAGGATTTTTATTTCTGTATCCGCAAGCGCCGTAATTCCCGGTCAAACGCTTTCCTGAGTATATTCGGCTGACCGCGCGCCGTCAAAATTCATTCGCCGAGCGGAACGCCGTTCGCGTCGGTGTTGATGTTTCCGCAGAGGATCATGATTCCTTCGATGAATCCCCAAAGCGACGCGAGACCGCAGGTCACCACCGTAAGAATTATCTGAATCACCGCTCTCGAATTGTTTCCGAGATAGAAATTGTGTACGCCCCACGCACCGAGGAAAATTCCGAGCAGTCCAGCGACCAGCTTCGACTTCTGCACAGCCGGATTTACGGGAGGAGTGCACGGCGCTCCGCACATCGTGCAGGCAACGGCACCCGGATTCACGGGACGTCCGCAATTCTGGCAATAGTTGTTCCCCATGCCCTTCGCAACGCCGCACTTCACACAGAAGGCAGCCTGATCATCCATAAGATTTCCGCAATTTTTGCAATACATTTATTTTACCCCCAAAATCAAAAATCCAAAAAGTTAAGTCTGCAGTTCCCGCTGCATTACGGGCGAAAGAACGCGAAAAGATCAAACGCATAAGTAACCGCCAGATAAGCGGCGCAAAGCGCGATCACAGCGGTATCCGCACGTTTTCCGAAAATGTGCCCGTCTAAGATAAAGTAGACGTACATTATCGGGACAAGGATAAACCTCGGATTATATGAAAACGCCCTTGCGGGATCGCCTCGCAAAAGCGAAACAAACGCGCGTGTCATCCCGCATCCCGGACACGGAAAGCGCAGAAGCGCAAGAAACGGACACCGTATCGACGCTGCATACATTATGAATACGGCGGCGGCAAAACACAGAGTGGCAAAAATCTTTAGAAACGGATATTTTATTTTCGGCATCTGCGCACCGCTTTCCGGATCGAAGCACTGTCATCCGAGGCAATTTTTCCGTTTTCAGTATATCACGCCGCGGCGGCATTGTCAATATTATCGGCTGCAAAATTGTTTTTGTCGGTGCCTGTTCCGAAAAAATGTCCGAAAGCAAAGCGAAATTTGTCCGAAACATACGGTTAAGCGCATCCGCGCACCGCTTTTCGGCGGTGCGGTGCCGTGGGAATCCTCTGTATCAAAAAAGCACTCCCGCGCGGCGTTATTTTTGTTTCTTTCCTGTATTGATTATCCGACATAAAAGTGATATACTGTCGGGTATCGTCGTGCGGCGGAATATTTTTCCCGGACGGCGCAATCAAAATCAAAAGGATACAGTATGATCTCCGCCGTAAAAAGAAGCCGCACCGAAAGCATTATCGAATTTGTACGCAAGAACACCGTTTGTGTGATCGCGTTTGCAGCCGCGCTGATAACCGGCTTTATCGTTCCGCCCGACGCGCAATACCTCGGATATTTTGATCTGAAAACGCTGTCCTGTCTTTTCTGCGTTCTCTCGGTCGTATGTGCGCTGAAAAACATCCGCTTTTTCTATATTCTCGCGGAGCGGATCGTCCGCTTGTGCAGGAATGCACGAATAAGCGTACTCGCGCTTGTATACATAACATTTATCGGCTCCATGCTGATCGCAAACGACATGGCGCTGCTGACGTTTCTGCCGCTCGGATATCTTGTGCTTACATCTACGGGAAAAGAAAAGTACATGGCGTTTACCTTCATCATGCAGAATATCGCCGCCAACCTCGGCGGCATGCTTACGCCGTTCGGAAATCCGCAGAATCTGTTCCTCTATACGGAGTTCGGCATACCGAACGGAGAATTCGTCCGCATAATGGCTCCGCCGTTCATACTGAGCGTATCCCTTATAACCTTGTGCTGTCTTATATTCGTAAAGCCGGAGCCGCTTTCGCTTCCCGACCGTCATATATCTCTCGATCCGAAGAAAACCGCGCTCTACCTTGTGCTTTTTGCGTTCTCGATCGCAATCGTTTTTCGCGGCATTCCGTATCAGGCGGGGCTTGTGATCATTCCAGCCGTACTTCTGCTCGCCGATCGGAAGGCGCTTGCCGACGTAGATTATCCGCTGCTTGCGACATTCGTATTCTTTTTCATATTCGCGGGCAACATGGGGCGAATTGACGCGGTGCGGGATTTCTTCTCCGCTTTGCTCGAAAAGGACACACTTGTGTTCAGCGCCCTCTCGTGTCAGGTCATAAGCAATGTGCCATCGGCGATTCTTCTCTCGCAATTCACGGACAACTATGCCGATCTTCTGGTCGGGGTCAACATCGGCGGCGTCGGCACGCTGATCTCTTCCCTTGCAAGCCTTATAACATTCCGTGAGTACACCGGGCACAATCCGAACCGGGTAGGTCGGTATATTCTCGAATTTTCCGTATTCAATTTTGCATTTCTTCTGATCCTTGTCGGATTTATGCTGCTTATGAAGCTGATATAGTCCGCGATGTTCGCGGAAACGGCCGCACAAAAAACGCACCTCGCCCGTCAGTCGGGCTCAGGTGCGTTTTTTATCTGGAATGATCTGCGGCAAAAGTATCTGCGGATTTATTCGGCTGTTTTCTCGGGTGTGCGGTATCCCTGCTCGCGCATTCTCTGCACGGTCTCGTCGTAGAACACATTCAGCTTTCCGACGTATCCGCTCTTCCAAGGCTTGTTCCGCCCGCAATAGTGTATTATCACCGCATTCCGACGGACGTAGTCGATGTTCATTCTGTCGCCGATACGGATGTGAAATGCGAAAAGGCGTTCTGTCATGTTGTACTTGTACGAATCAAGCGGTATTATGCGGTCTCCGTAAAGTCCGCTTATAATATCCTGATCCGGCAGGATAAGCTTGCCGCGATGACTTTCGATATAATCGAACACGTCGCTGCTTTTCTGCTCCATTCTGAGTCTGTGCAGATTGATGAGCATGACGCCGGAGTTGATATACGGCATTTCGCTGTCGATATCAAGCCTCAGCTCGTTTATGAAGTGAAGCAGATTTCCGATATGCGATGCAGCGGCAAAAAATGCAGTCCCCATCGGCATGCCGTAAAGCTCGGCAAGGCTTTTATTGACCACAAGATCCGGATCAAGGTAGAGGACGCGGTCGATATTTTCCGGAAGATATTTCGCGGCAAATATCCGATAGTATATCTCCTTCGGATAACGGTCGGTGGTCGGGGCGCTTTCAAGCGAATCCTCGCGCACGGTGACGGGAAATATCTCCCCGCGCTCGCCGAGAAGCTTTCTCGATTCTTTAAGATCGCGATCCTCAAGCGTTGTGTGCAGAATATAAATATTGAAATATTCCTCCGGATTGCTGTAAAGAAGAGACGAAAGCATTACGTTGAAATACGGGACGTAGTTTCTGTCGAAAGTGACAAGAAGGTTTATCGGTTCCTTGACAGACTGCATAGCTGATTCCTTTCCGTAAGTTTTCCGGCGCATCGGCTCAACATCCGGAGTGCCGCCGTCCGAACGCCGCAACTATACTTTCGATACCGAAAAGGATGAGGTAGACGGCGGCGATATACGCAACGGTGCGCATGGTCACGAATGTGAGGACGGGGCTGAACACCATGAAAAATCCGAGAAGTATTCCGACGATATTGACCGCGACGGTAAAGTAATAGTAAAAGCTGCATTCAAACATTCTGATGATGCCTATGTGGGCAAGTCTTGAGATACAGTGCGCGATAAACCATATCGGGAAAAGAAGGGTAAGCGCCCACTTCCCCGCCTCGGGATACGCAAGTATCATAATGCCGCACATGACGCTCATAATGCCCGATATCAGCGAAAGCATCGGTCCGAAGCCGGTAAAGCGTGCGGATTTTACATAGACCACGATATCCTCGACCCCCATGACGATCGCCGTGAATCCGTAGATAAGAATTATCCATGTAAGGACGCTTCCCGGACGGATAAACGTGAAAATTCCGAGCGCGATCAGAAGTATTCCCGCAACAAGCTCAAACCAGCCGAAGCACGAACGTTTATTCATTTTCATTCACCGACCTTTCCGTTGAGCACGGACATGAATTCGTCGCCCGTTATCGTTTCTTTTTCGTAGAGGATGCCCGCAAGCTCGTCAAGCTTTGCTCTGTTGTCGCAAAGCATACGGCGCGCTTTCTCGTGCTGCTTTTTTACGATCTCGACGGTCTTTCTGTCTATTTCCTTCTGCGTATCCGCAGAGCATGAAAGCGACGTATCCCCACCGAGGTATTGGTTGCTTACGGTTTCCATCGCAACCATGTCGAACTCCTCGCTCATGCCGTATCTCGTTATCATGGCGCGCGCGAGCTTCGTCGCCTGCTCGATATCGTTCGACGCGCCCGTGGTAATCTCGCCGAACACGATCTCCTCTGCCGCGCGTCCGCCTGTCAGCGTTGCTATTTTGTTTTCAAGCTCGCGCTGTGTCATAAGAACCTTGTCGTTCTGCTCGACCTGCATCGTATATCCGAGCGCGCCGGATGTGCGCGGAATTATCGTGATTTTCTGTACGGGCGCGGAATTCGTTTGCAGCGCGGCAACCAGCGCGTGTCCGATCTCATGATAAGCGACCGTTCTCTTTTCGGTGTCGGACATTATGCGGTTCTTCTTCTGATATCCCGCGATAACGACCTCGATGCTTTCCTCGAGGTCCGCCTCGCATACAACGCTTCGTCCGTTGCGCACCGCTCTCAGCGCCGCCTCGTTTATCACATTGGCAAGTTCGGCTCCGGAGCTGCCCGCCGCCATGCGTGCGACGGTATGGAAGTTCACATCGTCCGCCGTCTTTATTTTTTTCGCATGGACCTTGAGGATAGCCTCTCGTCCGGCAAGGTCCGGAAGCTCGACGGGAACGCGGCGGTCAAAGCGGCCGGGGCGCGTCAGCGCGGGATCGAGAGATTCGGGACGGTTTGTTGCGGCAAGGATGATAACGCCGTTGTTGCCTTCAAAGCCGTCCATTTCGGTGAGAAGCTGATTGAGAGTCTGTTCCCTCTCGTCGTTTCCGCCGATCTGTCCGTCACGCTTCTTTCCTATCGCGTCGATCTCGTCTATGAACACGATGCAAGGTGCTTTCTCCTTCGCCTGGCGGAAAAGATCGCGCACCTTTGACGCCCCCATTCCGACGAACATTTCAACGAATTCCGATCCGGACATCGAGAAGAACGGCACATTCGCCTCTCCGGCAACTGCCTTTGCAAGCATCGTTTTTCCGGTGCCGGGAGGTCCGACGAGAAGTACGCCCTTGGGCATCGACGCGCCGACGTCGGAGTATTTCTTCGGATTATGGAGATAATCCACGATCTCGGCGAGGCTCTCCTTTGCTTCATCCTCTCCGGCAACGTCGTCAAAGCGGATCCCGTCCGTTGACGGAACGTACACCTTTGCGTTGCTCTTTCCGAGACCGAATGACATTGCATTCGGTCCTCCGGCGTTTGCCATCAGCTTTTTGCTCATGTACTGCCCGATTCCGATGAAAATAACGATCGGGAGAAGCACGGTTAAGAGAAAACTGAGCACCGGAGAAAGCTTCTTTTCGATATTGTGAGTGAATTTGGCACCCGAATCGTAAAGGCGTTGTGTCAGATCGGGATCGTTCATCTCTCCGGTCTTGTATATTTTTTTGTTTTCTTTATCGGTGAAAACTATTTCCGAATCGTCTATTTCCACGGTGCCGATATTCTTATCTTCCGTCATCTTCATGAATGTTCCGTAATCGACTTCCTCGACGGCTGCGCGGGTAAGAAAAGGCGCGACCACAAGATTGAACAGAAGAACGAGCAGCAATGCAATTCCGTAGTAATAGATAAGCGGTTTCTTCGGTGATTTTACTTCTTTCATATCGTCATCCTTTCATTTTGCGGCAGGCACGCATCAGTAATGCGCCTACTTGTTTTTTCTTATAAGATCAACTATGTCGCCGACTCCGCAATTCAGCGCAAGGCATATTTTTGCCAGAGTTTCAAGCGTAACGCTCTCGCCGCGTCCCATTTTGGCGATAACGTTCGAGCTGAGCCCGGCTCTTTCCTGAAGATCCTTTTTCTTCAGCTTCAGGTCTATAAGAAGGTGCCACAGCTTGTCGTAAGAAAACATATATCCGTAATTCATTTTGATTCTCCTTGCATTGCATCCGCAATTGCTCGGTGCTCATTATACCATATTAGATCTGCATTTGCAATATTATTTTCCCATTTCGCAAGATTTTATTTGGAAAAACTGATATTCGCAAATCGGTGTAAAATTTTCAAACGGATCATCGCATGAAATAAACTGCGCGCCCGCCGCCCGATCGGAAATATAAAAACATCTGACCTTTGTCGGTGTGGGAAAAGCGAACTCACCTGCTCCGACGGGCGGCAAAACGGCACCGTCCGTCCTCGTAATTCGGTAAGCAGAAAAAAGAGAGCAATTGCAAAAAAAATATTGACAATATGCCGCATATGTGGTATAATTCTAAAGCATGAAAAAACGGGGTGTGGCTCAGTTTGGTAGAGCGCTTGGTTCGGGACCAAGAGGCCGCTGGTTCGAATCCAGTCACTCCGACCACAAAGGTACGGTAGCAATGATACAAATTGCTACCGTACTTTTTAATTATTCCCTGTGATAATCCCTTGATATGAAGCCAAAAGCGAGGTTAGTGGGTTCAAATGTGAACCTGCCGACCTCGCTTTTTTTCGTTTATGGAGTTTCTGGCAAACGCTGCCGCCGGAAAAAATGAACCCACTCTGCCGAACCTTTTAATTTTTCATAGAATAATTAAAAGGTTCGAGGAAAAATTAAAAGGTTCACCTACGGATTATCTTGATTCGATTTCTTTTAATGGTTTTCCAACTGCATTTTTCCACATGGCGGGGCCACTAACGCTATACCCGGTAACGAAGTCGGCCGCCGCTGATGAGCTTGAAAAAAGGATATCTTCTGTTGTTGTCAAGTCTTTGACCTTTCCAGAATTGAAGTGCTTTTTCCGAAGTGCAATCGCACCTTTACTAAGAGACTTCTCCGACACCTTTTCGTTTACTACAGATCCGGCAAGAAGGACAAAACCCTCCGTTGTAACGATGCCGGTAGCTTTAGCAGCACCAGTGCTTAGATAAAGAATTTCATCATCTTGGGTGGAGCTTGATGTGTTTTGAACCGTAGGCTCAAGAACTTTATATCCCAATGCATTTATCAGGACTCGCACATTGTCAATGAACTCCTCCATCGCTGCAATATGAGCTTCTTTCATAACGGTACGACTGTAGGTGTTTTTAGTTAACACATTATATCGTTTGCACTCACGTGCAATCTGAACGAAACGGTCTTCAAGATAACGGATGAGAGCTTTGTTCAAATCACGACCTAAAAAGATAACCGCTGTTGTCCAGTAGAATTTCTCCTTTTCGGCATTGTAATCCCGAATGTGCTGGATGAGCCTATCTTGTACAGTTTCGGATTCTCCGATATAGACGGAATCGGCATCATCTTCCTCTTTGCAGAACAAAAAATACACTCCGGCTCCATTAATATCGTCTCGTTTACAATCAGCAACTTCAATACGAGGTATTTTTATTGCTTTGCCGTTCCAGTTGGATAGTTCCGCAATTATTAAACTATCTGCTGTTCCGTTTGCGAGGAACAGTTCTATTGATTTTCCATATGCCATACTTTTTTCTCCTCGTTCGTAGATTATGTTTCTTCAAATAGTTTAGGCCTAATCAGAGCAATCAATTCCGCCTCTGTCCGTGCGTCATTATTTTTGCATTCCAAAAGAGTGCGGCGAAGTTTCAATCCTTCGTCCGTTCTGAAAATATACTCCGGGTGATCTTTGATGTAGTTTGCGGATTCGCGGGAGAAGCCGTTCCTCTGCAGGAACACCGTTATTTCATTTGTTGTACCGTACTCTACGAATTCATACCAGTTGTTGTCATCAAGAGAATGCTCACCGTTGATGGCTATGTACATATTGGAGAACCGCAGGAAATAGTTTGATATGCTGAAGAGGATAACATTCTCGATAACCTCCAGTGTATCGGCAAATACTACATTACGATGTTCGGGACCATCGTCAAAATATGACGGAGTATAGTCATTCAGCCAGAACTTTTCCGGGTTGTCTTTCATGTAATCAATCGCTTTTCGCATGATATAGCTCAATCCGTGACCTTCCATCCATTGAGAGAGGATTACGGCATACCAGCTTAACTTTGCGTGTTCGCCAGCCTTATTCCGCTTACCAAGAGTTCCAAACTCATATTTGTCCCAATTAAAGATGCGGCTCAGTTCTTCCAAAAATCCGAGCACAACAGGATGAGAGAATCTGCCATCCTGAGATTTCGGATAGTGCGTTCCATTTCTGATTGCAGCCGCAAGCCTTCTTGACTGGTCGGCAGAAATATTGATATCACTGTCAATGAACTCCTTCTGCCCCTCAAACTTCTCACGAATGGTCTGCTCACCGCCTTCTGGCATAAATGCAGCGAATTCACGGCGAACAAGGCTATCCCTGTCATCCATTATATCCTTTAGAAGAATCAGGCCGAACTTCCGCATCATGATGTATTCTTCTTCCGGCTGCTTCTGGCTCTTTGTATCGTAAGGTTCAATTTTGGAACTGCCGGAAAGAAGTGTCTCCACAACGTGCTTTTTCAGTTTTGGTTTCAGTTCCTGCACAATGGAAAGCCTCTGATCGGGAATAGGCTCACGCAAAAGGCGGACATATTCTTTTTCGGTTACCTGCTCTCCATCGCTGATGAAGAATACATTGCCATAAAGATTGAACTTGATTCGCCCAACACGACCGATGAGATTACGAAATTCCACGCTTGTCATCTGCGGTCTGCCACTACGATAGTTCGTAATGAAAAGATTATCCGCAGGCAGATTAACACCCTCTATCAGAGTGCTGGTGCAGAACATTGCGGTGATTTTGCCTTCTTTGAAGAGCTTCTCTATTCTCTGGCGAATTGAAGCAGGAAGGTAGCCGATGTGGTATGCGATACCCTTGCGTATGAGTTTCGTCAGATAGTAATCGCCATGCACCTGGTCCCTGATATCATTCGCCAGTTGCTTCAGATCGTCATCATCAATATCATCTTTTCCTTCGGCAAAGGCTCTGGCTGCTTCGATTGCACCGTTCTTTCCGCTGAAATAAGCAATATTACGCTTGCGTTCATTCAGCGGCTTGTTTCGGTCGAAGGCAGTCATAATATTCATAAAATCCACGACCGACATGGTGGCATTCCCATATTTGCACACAAAGATGGTGTCCTGCGTGTGGTCATTGAAAATGCGTATGGATTTTGTTTCCTGACTTATCAGAAATTTGAACTGTGTAACCGGCGCAAATGTAGAAGAGATGGCATTTTCTTCACCTTTCTGTGCTTCGGTTACCAGTTTCAGATAGACTTCTGGGTTTGGAATGTTGGGGGAAGCAAAGATGAAATGTGGCATGGGCTTTTGCTGTGCAAGCATATCGACCGTTTTGTAGTAAAAAGGTCCCCGGCTGTTTCTGCCGGTCATCTTGTGAGCCTCATCTATAAAAATATAGTCTATTTTGAACTCGGGTTTGCTGATTAGAAGGTATAACAAACGCTCCGGCGTCATCACAAGAATAAAATTGTGATCCTCTTCAAGAGAATAATCACTTGCCGCTGTGACTACGCTATAATTCATTTCTTCCAGCAGCTTATCCAGTCCCTTGACCGTATCTTCTCTGACCTCGTTAATCAGAGCTTTGGTAGGGACTATCCGTGCGAAATTCAACTTTTCACCTTTTTGGATTTTGTCTTTAATGAAGACCTCCATGATAAAAGATTTGCCCATAGAGGTCGGCGCCGAATAACTGAATGCACCATTATTCAGCTGATCATAAATGTTTTTCTGCGGAATAAAGAAGCGCTTGTCCCTTTCCGCAGGGATGGACAGATAATCACTTATGAATGTTGCGTAGGCTTTCTCCTGAAGCGTAGTTTCAGTATAGCCGGATTTATATGTTGTTCTGGCAATCTCTGTGCCACGGAAGTTGCCGATGCTCGAAAGAACAGAACCGGCATAATATGCAACATCCTCATTGTCCGGCTCCAGTTCAAGAAGAAGCGTGATGATAGCCTGCGCCCACATTTTATGATCATCGGATTTTGTAGGATGCGTGGACTTGGAAAGAAGGTCTGCAAATCGCAGAGCCGCCTCCACATCGACCTGCCGTGCTTGCTGAAATCCCTCAAGGTGCAGCTTCAAGATGGCATAGTTGTAGAGCATATTGTCGTACAGAACATTGAGGAAGTCGTTATCATCAATGCTTCCGAATATGGCATCGCCGAGCTTCGTTTTCTGGACATCACTCATAAGACAACAGCTCCCTTCATAACATGATCCATTATTTCGCTCTTGTTGGTTTCTGCATCCATAAAGGGAAGAATGTAGATGTAGAAGGAATGCATATCAAGGCCATTGCTCTTTATCTTGTTTGCTATGTACCCGGCGTGACGCTGAATATCCTCTGTCATCTTTTTCGTAACGAGCTGATCATATTCGATTTCCGGGTGTTCTTCGGCTTTAACGCCTATGGAATAACCGAGAAATATACCATAAGCTGTGTTATATCTGCTCTGGGCATTTGGTGTGGGGATGATGGTGTCCTTCAGAAAAGCGATCTCGTCATCATCGAAGAATCGGTCAAGCACTGTTTTTTCTACCATCTGAATTTCGCGGGATGTGTGGTTTTTGATGCGCAGGATAGCCTCGAAAGCATTATCCACGGCATCGCGGATTTCACCGATAATGTTTGATGTTCCGAATACCATCTGATTAAACGGCACACCGTTCTCATCGGCATCCGAAAGCAGATGAATGCTCTCGCAGACGCTTTTATGTTGTGAAAGGTCGGTGGATAGCTCCACACGACTCATCAGTTTCGGAGCGGAGAGCTTGCCTTCCAGAAAGGCGTAGATCAGCATTTCTCCGAGTTCATTTCCCGTACCTTTCTCATCAGCATCGCCGTTCTCACGCATAGTCTGAATGGCTCGTTCAATAGCAGCATCCAAATCATCATCCTTGCGGAATTGCTCAAGCATAGCCCGTGAGAAAACATAGCGGCTTAGATTCCGATACAGCCACCTCTCCAAATCCTCGTGATAGAATTTACCGTCACGAACAAGAAGGTGAAAAAGGCGCAATTGACCAGGCTTGCTCAAGCCGAGGTCTTCTGTACATGAAACCTCCGCGAAAATCCTGTCCATATCCTTATCTTTAAGCGTTTTTGATAATACTGCGCTCATTTCCTACCTCCGAAATTACATGATTTCCTCGTCTTTCTATTATTCGTGTGTTGCCGAAGCATACTGTCCAAGCCGGGAAGCATACGCTTCAACTCGACCACTCATGTCGTTATTGTCTGTCCATAATTCACACTGAAGCATGACGGTCTGTACGGCATCATCCATGCCCTCCGGCGGATACTTATGCTTCTTCAAAAGTTTCTTTATCATCATCCGCATCTTTGCTCTGGCGGAATCTCGCTTCTGCCAGTCAATAGTGCGATTGTTACGCAGGGATTCAGCCAATTCTTTTGTGATGGCTATGAGTTCTTCGTTTTCGTAAAAGTCCTTGATTGCCTGCGGTTTTGTCAGTGCATCGTAGAAAGCCAGCTCATCGGCGGTGAGTCCAAGTTGTGCGCCTTCCTTTTGTGCCGCTTGAATCTGCTTTGCCAAATTCAGCAGTTCCTCTATGACCTGCTCATTAGTGAGCATTCCGTTAAGATAGCGATTCATGGCCTGCTGGATTATCTCACTGAACTTTTGTGACTTTACCACATTCGTTCTCTTGTAAATGATGACCTGCTCCGAGATCAGCTTTTTCAGAAGTTCTACAGCAAGGTTCTTCTCCTTCATTTTTCCGATTTCCTCAAGGAATTTTGGATCGAACAGGGAGAAATCACCATTCACATCGGAGAACAGATTAATTACGCCGCTCGACTTTATACTCTGCTCCAGCAGCGCATTGATTCTGGCGTTCATCTCGGGTAGGGAGATTTTCTTGCCTTCGCCCTGGTTCATCAGCCGCATAACAAGAACACGGACGGATTCAAAAAATGCCGCTTCGATGCGCATGGACTCCTCGGCAAGAGAAGAACACAGCGATAGAGCCTGACGCAGAAGCAGGGCTTCTTTCAGGAAATCCTCGCGCTCCCGTTCCTTATCAACACCGACGATAAAGTTGACCGCACCACTGATAGCCTTGGATCGCTCAAGGTCTGTTCCTGTTGTGAACTTGGAGTAATCGTATCCGTGGAATATATCGCGGCAGATGGATAACTTCTCTAAGAACTTCGGATATGCCACCTTTGCAATGTCGGTGTCTCCGTAGTTCTTTTTATCGCGGGCGGTGTAATCATTCATTGCCTGCTTGAGCGCAGAGGCGATGCCGACATAATCGACAACAAGACCGCCTTCCTTGTCTCCAAAGACGCGGTTTACACGGGCGATAGCCTGCATCAGGTTATATCCCTGCATCGGCTTATAAACATACATGGTCGCAAGGGACGGAACATCAAAGCCCGTCAGCCACATATCGACTACGATGGCGATTTTCAGAGGGCTGCTGTTGTCTTTAAATTTTTTTGCGAGCTCGTCCTTGTGACGCTTATTTCCTATGACTGCACGCCATTCCTCAGGGTCTTTGTTGCTCTCCGTCATAACAACAGCGACCTTTTCCGTCCAAGACGGGCGTAGCTGAAGAATGCGATTGTAAATCTTCATTGCGATGGCGCGGGAATAGGCTACGATCATAGCCTTACCGGTCAGCAAATCCGCACGGTAGTTTTCGTAGTGGTCAAGAATATCATCGACCAGAGAAGCGATAGTCTGCTCGTTTCCAAGGATCGCTTCCATTTGGCCGAGTTCTTTTTTGCTTCTCGCCACCACCTCGGGGTCGGCGTTATTTGCCATGATGTCGTACTCTGTATCGATCATGCGCAGAGTATCTGCATCCAAATTCAGCTTAATGACACGGCTTTCGTAGTAAACCGGGCGGGTGGCACCGTCCTCAACCGCCTGCGTCATATCGTAGACATCAATATAATCTCCGAAGACCTCGCGGGTGCTTCTGTCCTTCATGGAAATCGGTGTTCCCGTGAATCCTATATATGTAGCGTTCGGGAGGCTGTTGCGGATGATACGGGCTGTACCGATCTTGATTTTACCTGTCTCTACATCGACTTTTTCTTTCAATCCGTACTGCCCGCGGTGTGCCTCGTCCGCCATAACGACAATGTTTCTACGCACGGATAATGGCTCATGGGACTCCTCGAACTTCTGCATCGTGGTAAAGATGATGCCGTTTGCTTGTCTACCGTCAAGCAGGGATTTCAGATGTTCCCGGCTTTCGGCGTGCATCGGTTCCTGACGCAGGAAATCCTTGCATTTAGCAAACTGCCCAAAAAGCTGATCATCAAGATCGTTGCGGTCAGTCAGCACAACGATAGTCGGGCTGTCCAGAGCCTCCTGCAGAAGGTGAGCGTAAAAGACCATTGACAGAGATTTGCCACTGCCCTGGGTATGCCAGAACACGCCACCCTTACCGTCGGTAACAGTTGCGTGTTTTGTCGACTCCACGGCTTTCTTGACAGCGAAATACTGGTGGTAGCCAGCAAGTATCTTAAACTGCTTCAATCCTTCATTGGAGAAGCAGATGAAGTTTTTGATAATGTCGAGTAGACGCTCCCGCTCAAAGATACCCTCAAAGAAGGTGTCAAACTGTGCGTACTGCGTGTTTTCATAGTTGCCGTCCTTTGTTTTCCACTCCATGAATCGGTCTTCGCCGGAGGTGATCGTCCCCGCCTTGGAGGTCAGGTGGTCGCTCATAACGCAGATGCAGTTATAAATGAACATGGACGGAATCTCGTGCATATAGTTGCGTATCTGTGTATAAGCCTCCGATGCGTCCGTTTCTTCTCTTGACGGAGACTTCAGCTCTACAAGCACGACAGGCAGACCGTTGAGGAACAGCAGCACATCAGGACGCTTATTACTATTCTCAATGAATGTCCACTGATTGGCTACTACGAAGGAGTTTTTGTCAGAATTTTTATAGTCTACAAGATACACGAGGCCGGAGCGTTCCTCGCCCTTGACGAAATAGCGCACTTCGATTCCGTGCTGAATATAGTCCATAAAGACGGCGTTCTTCTGGACGAGTTCGGCATTTTCAAAGTTTTTCAGTTTATACAACGCATCCGCAATGGCGTCCTCCGGCATGGTCGGATTGAGCCGCCGCAGCGCTGCATCCAGTTCCTCCTCGTACAGAGGACTGCTAAAATCCCGTTCAATATTGGGACCGTAGACATGACGGTACCCCATATTCCGGAACAGTTCTACGATGGAATTTTCATAGTCCGCTTCCGTATAAAATCCTGACATCGCATTCACTCCTTTTCGTTGTTTCTACATGATACACAGCTTTTTATGCTGGCTACAGTTCAGCACTCACCATGTTTGATGACTTATAGCATCTAAATAGTTCCTGTATGTTTTTGATATTCATAACTACTGCTTTTGGAAGCTCAACCCGTTCGCCAATAGAAGAAAACATATCGCAGTGCTTATATGGAGTAAACCATACCAAATAGTCGATATCAGAGGCCTTGACTACGTCCATAAAGGCACTGTCCCAAAACCACAAGTGTGGTTGTCCGGATTGAATATCTCCAATTCTCCTAACTGGATGTGATTCTAAGCATTCAAAGTATGGTGAGGATTCATCGAAAATCATGAAAATGGTTTTCAGCCCAGGGTGATTTGCTCTGTAATTTGTAATTTTCTTGATATGCGAACCAACCGTTCTGTTAAAATTATCTCGATAAAAAACATAATTGTGATCCTCGTCCGTGGGCAGCTTTGTATCAACAATAAGATGTGGCTTGGCATTTGGGAACATATCAAAGATGCCTTTTCCCTGTAGTTCCCGCATAACCTCAGATTCTCTTCGTAAGGTTGGGTTTACTGTCGTCTTTCCGTTGCGACCAATATAGCCGTGGTCATCCACTCTCATAACATCCATCATAAGACCGAGTTCATCACTAAAGAAATCCGGTGGAGGGTCAGACTTTCCGGAGCTGTTCGTCCATTTATCCCACTCTTCCACTATGGACAAATATATTTTCTCCGCAATCTTATCTTTTTCGGGAAGCAAAAGGACTTCGTTCTTTCTTGCTGTGCGAAAGAATTCAATTATTTCAATTTCATTATCAAAAATACCCATTTCTCCTCCTGCAAACGAGAATTTAACCGAACAAGCCCGTGCAATATTTCAAGCATGGTTCATTGATTATGAACCATTCGGCGGTGCGGCTCCTTTAGACTGGCATCCATCCACATTGGGACAAATAGCAGAGATAAAAACCGACAGCTGGTCGCCGACGAAAAATCCCGATGTTGTGGTTGAGCATTACAGTATCCCAGCATTTGATGAGCAACACTACCCGGTGTTTGAGATTGCATCTGGAATCAAGAGCAACAAGTACATCCTCAGTTCAAATTCGGTGATGATTTCCAAGTTGAATCCTGACACCAAGCGTATATGGAGACCGATGTGCCTTTCAGAGCATCCCATTTGCTCTACGGAATTCATTGTTTATGAGGCAAAGAAACAAGAGCAGAAGGATTACATCTATTCGATCCTTGATAGCGTTCCTTTCCTTAACCATCTTTGCTCTCATACGACAGGATCAACCAATAGCCGTCAACGCGCAACACCGAAAAGCACTTTAGACTTTACTCTTTGCCTGCCGCCTGATTCCGTTATCGAGGATTTCTGTCATATTGTAACGCCTATGTACGATCTGATTGCCTCTAACATTGTGGAGAATCAGTCATTAGCAAAAGCAAGGGACAGTTTACTTCCTCGGCTCATGTCTGGCGAGATCGATGTCTCCGCCGTCCAGCTCTAAGCCGCTAAATTCTCGCTTACCTTACGATTGGCGGCAATTTTATCATCCAGCGCCTTCAACACGCTGGCTATGGCTTGTTGTCCTTCTAAGTCAGGGACTCTAACTTTTAGTCCCTGAACAACATCAGTTTGAACTCTCTGTCTGCCGGATGAGCCAACCATAGATTTTATAGCTGGCTCTCTAACTACAGGGCTTGTAACCAGATAGTATATGAAATCAGGATCATTTCCTTCCTTAGCTCTGAAAACGATGTACTCTGTTGAGCCAAATCCGACTTCCTCCTCATCAAGCACATCAACTTTCGCAGTCTTACCATTTTCAAGGCAGGGAGTAATACGAGCCATTATGGTGTCACCGTTTCTAAACTTAGTGCCGCCAGAAAAAGCCTCCATTTCATAACCCGGAACATCTCTGCAGAAAGGTTGAAGTTTATCCATTGCGATTTTCTTTGCAGTAGCCCCCTTTTGTATGGATTCACGCGGATTGAAATCTGCAATCTCATCCATTCTCTTTTCGAGCCATTCTCCCACCAAAATCACCGTCCTAACCTATATATTTTCTATGCGCCGTTTTTACATTGCTTTGCTTGACCATTGCGTACTGCAAGGTCGTATCTATCCGTTGATGCCCAAGGAGCCGCTGGAGCTGCTCTATCGGCATTCCCTTATCAATGGCCATTGTCGCCAATGTCCGCCTAAACTTGTGCGGATGCACTTTCTGAATATTCAGCCGTCTGCCCATCTCACGGAGCCGATACTCAATGCCGCCGATCTGCATTCGCTCATGCGGCGACCGCAGCGTTACGAACAGGGCAGGGTTCTCATCCGTCCGGCTGTCGAGATATTCCTGCAGATGCAGTTTGGCTCTGGCGTCAAAGTACACGATCCGTTCCTTGTCTCCCTTGCCGAAAACCACACATTCCCGCTCCGCAAAATTGATGTCGACACGGTTCAGAAGAACCATCTCGCCGACACGCATTCCCGTCGAAGCCAGCATATCGATCATTGCCAGATCCCGTATTTCCTCGCAGTTATCACGCATCCGTTCCAATTCCTCATCGGAATAGGTTTCTTTGATGCTGCTTGCGGTTTTCACCTTATGAATGCGGCGAACAGGGCTTTTGACGATATAATCCTCATCCTCCAGCCACGAAAAGAAGCTGGACAGAATGCGGCGGATATTATCAATCGTGATCCGGCTCGACTGATTTTTGCTCTGGTACTCGGTAAGGTATGTTCGCAGATCTTCCGTGAGAATATGCCGGACACTTTTGCCGAGCGAGGAAACCATCGCATCGATCGTTGTTCGGTAATACTTCAACGTCTTTCCTGAGCAACCCTCGATCCGCTTGGCGGCTATGAACATTGCTATCAGGTCATTGCTGTTATCCTCCTCTGGCTTGACCTTTGCGCCGATCACTTCGTAGTGAAATAGCGTCTGCTCCATCACCTGTTTCAGCTGCTTCAGCTGGGCGTTGTCGAGGTACGGTAGCATCTGCTGCATTACCTCTGTAATTAGTTTTTGTTTCATGTCATTTCTCCTTCAATTATATTTCCAGAGAACGACATCAACGGCAGTTCCGTTGGTTTGACTCC
>UMAM01005153.1_pt1 | contig 17652 bp, 16 predicted proteins | sample 1963711 | NCBI WGS metagenome assembly UMAM01 (sample SAMEA4835916, study PRJEB28245) | human gut metagenome | biome: gut microbiome; material: fecal sample | place: Denmark | collected 2008
GTAAAAGTTAATGTTCCTTCTGTAATTGAAATTCCTTTTGTTAATAAAAAAACTATCTTTCAAAAATTTTAATAATATTTATCAATAAGAAACATAAATTACTTTCGTTTTAATTTAATGCAAAAGACATAAAAATCCATCAGATTGATAAAAAATCATTGCAATGATAAAATGTAATAAGAAAGGAAAAATTTACAATGAAACAAAATTACTATGGAAGTTTAGTGACAAAAATGTATGAAATTTTACATAAAGAAACTCCTAAAGATGAATTAAATTTTTATTTATCTTATGCTAAAAAAGAAATGAAAATTCTAGAAGTCATGTGCGGAAGTGGTCGTTTTTTAATTTCTTTTAAGCAATTAGGATATAATATAATGGGAATTGATTCTTCTAAAGAAATGTTAAACAAATTAAAAGAAAAAGATAAAAATGCTCATTATAAATGTATAGATATCTTAAAATTTTATTCTAAAGATTTTTTTGATTATATTTTTATTACTTCTGGTTCAGTCTCTTTATTTACTGATTTAAATCAATGTAAAGAAATGTTGACAAAAATACAAAATTTATTATCTAAAAAAGGACTATTTGTCTTTGCTGTTGATAGTATAGCTTGTAAAGAAAAAGATGATGATGACTTCAAAATCAACGTATCAGTGGAAACAGATGAAGGATACGAGCTCATATTAAAAACAAAAAATCATTTTGATGTCAAAACACAAACTCAATACTCTCCTGGAATTTATGAACTTTATAATCAAAATAAACTTCTAAAAAAAGAAAAAATGAATTTTCAAACTCATTTGTACCAATATAAAGAAATGGAAAAAATTTTAAAAGAAATAGGTTTCAAGAAGGTTTTTACTTATTCCAACTTTAATAAAGATGTAGCAAATAATGATGATACAGAAATGTTTTTATTTGAATGTTATAAAGAGTGATTAATATGATTGAAACCGATAGATTAAGATTAAGAAAATTTGAAGAAAAAGATTTGTCATCTATTTTAAAAATATATGGAAATCCTCAAATTAATCGTTTTTTACCTTGGTTTCCTTTAAAAAATATGGAGGAAGCAAAAGCATTTTTAGAAAAAGAAAAAACAAAAAAATTATCATTTGCAATCTGTTTAAAAGAAGATGATATTCCTATTGGATATATTAAAGTTAGCGAAGATGATAGTCATGATCTTGGATATGGTTTACTACCTGAATATCAAAAAAAAGGAATAATGACGGAAGCTGGAAAAGCATTAATTCAATATTTACAATCTCTTTTTATACCATTTATTACTGCTACTCATGATAAAAATAATCCTAAAAGTGGAAATGTTATGAAACGATTAAACATGAAATATCTTTACTCTTATGTTGAAATGTGGGAACCCAAACATTTTGAAGTAACATTTCAATTGTATATACTGAACTTAGATGGGAAAGAAAATCGTAAATTTGATTTATGTTGGAATAAATATCCTAATCATTTTATAGAAGATAATTAAAAAAATAAAATGAGATTAAAATTTTTTACTTTATTTTTAACTGATCTATAATGATCAGTTTTTTTTACATTTATATTGAAACACGTAAATAACAGTGTTATAATAACGGCGTTATAGAGGTGTGTTGAATGGAAGAAAATATTAAAGAAGAAATTCTAAGTGCTGCAAAAGAAGAATTTTTAAATCATGGTTTCCAAGATGCTTCGATGCGAAACATTGCTGCTAAAGCAAATTTAACTACAGGTTCTCTTTATTATAGATTTATTGATAAAGCAGAACTTTTTGATGCAATAGTAGGAAAAGATGCAGAAACTTTACTTCAAATGTTTAACGAAGCACAAAAGCAATATGCAACTTATCCAATTGAACGACAGATAAAAGAGATGGATTCATACACTAGTGATGCGTTGGATAAAATGATAGATTATATTTACAACCATTTTGATTCTTTTCAATTAATTATTTGTAAAAGTAATGGATCAAAATACGAATACTTTATTGATAACATGGTAGATATTGAAGTTGAAAATACTAAAAGATTTATAAAAGATTTAAAAACTAAAGGAATAGAAGTAAATGATGTTGAAGATAATCTAAACCATATTTTATGTACTTCTTTATTTAGAGCAATTTTTGAAGTTGTCATTCATAACATGTCTAAAAATAAAGCAGTTGAATATATTTCTAAAGTATATCGATTCTATGAAGTAGGATGGGCCTCTTTATTAGGAATTGAATTTTAAAGATTAGAAAGGAAAATTATTATGAAGAAAAAAGATAATGTTTTTTCTATATTAATGTCATATGCTGGAAAATATAAATATTTAACTTATTTTTCTTTAATTTTATCCTCGATAAGTGGTATTCTTTGCTTAATACCATTTGTCTATATTTGGTTTATTATTCGAGATGTTTTAAATATTATGCCTAATTATAGTGACGCAACAAATTTAGTTTTTTATGGTTGGATGGCAGTTCTTTTTTCTTTACTTGGAATTATATTTTATATTGGTGGGTTAATGTGCTCACATATATCTGCATTTCGAATTGCTGGTAATATGAGAATTAAATTAATGGATCATATTACAAAAATGCCAATCGGTGTGATTGATGAAAAAGGAAGTGGAAAAATTCGAAAAATAGTTATAGATTCCACAAGTGCAACCGAAACTTATTTAGCACATCAACTCCCAGATATGTCTCAAGCAATTCTTATGCCTTTCACAATCATCGTTATTTTATGTATTTTTGACTACAGATTAGGTTTAATTTCTCTTGTGCCAGTTCTCTTAGGTTTTCTTTTTATGAGGAGAATGGTTGGTCCAAAGATGAAAGAAGATATGGCAGCATATCAAGAAGCCATGGAAAATATCAATAATGAAGCAGTTGAATACGTAAGAGGAATTCCTGTTGTAAAAACCTTTAATCAATCTGTATATTCTTTTAAAAAATTTAAAAATTCTATCGATAATTACGGTAAATTTTGTATTTCATATACTAAAATGTGTAGAAAACCTATGATTGCCTTTCAAATTGTAATTAATGCAACTTTTGCTTTTTTAATCGGATTAACTTTAATTCTTACAAGAAATGGAATATGGAGTACTACATTCGTTTTAAATTTTATTTTTTATGTCATCTTTACTCCAGTAATATCTACAACTTTAATGAGAGTAATGTATATGTCTGAAAATACAATGCTAGTCGAAGATTCAATTAATAGAATAAATTCTATTTTAATGATTGAACCTTTAAAAGAAAATCAAAATTACGAAATCCCTTCTTCTAATGAAATTGTTTTAGAAAATGTATCATTTAAATATAAGAAAGAAAATCAGTACGCATTAAAAAATATTAATTTAAAAATAAAAGAAAACTCAATCACTGCAATTGTAGGTCCTTCTGGTGGGGGTAAATCAACCATCGCTAGTTTAATTAATCGTTTCTATGATATTGATTCTGGCAAAATATTAATTGGAAATGTAAATATTAAAGATATCGCCACTCCTGTTTTAATGAATAAAATAGCTTATGTTTCTCAAAATTCTAAACTATTTAAAATGTCTATTTTTGATAATGTTCGGTTAGGCAAATCTAACTCATCAAAAGATGAGGTTTTACATGCTTTACATCTAGCAGAATGTGATGATATTATCGCTAAACTCCCACAAGGCATAGATACAATAATTGGTACAAAGGGAGTACATTTGTCTGGTGGAGAAATGCAACGAATAACCATTGCCAGAGCAATTTTAAAAAATGCTGATATTATCATATTAGATGAAGCTACAGCTTTCGCTGATCCAGAAAATGAGTATTTAATTCAAAAAGCCTTTAAAAATTTAAGTAAAAATAAAACCGTTTTGATGATTGCACATCGTCTTTCTACTATTAAAAACGCTGATAAAATCATTGTTATTAATGAAGGAGAAATAGAAAAAGAAGGAACACATGACGAATTAATTTTAAAAAGTAAAACTTATGCAAACATGTGGAATGATTATCAAAAATCAATTGAATGGAGGCTTTAAAATGATTCGATACTTAATGAAAAAATTTGCTTTAACAGAACAGGGCGCTAAAGATTTTTTAAAGGCCACTATTAATTTTGTGCTTAGTAATCTTTTATTGCTTGTTCCTGTCAGTTTATTATTCTTATTAATTCAAGATTTAATCGATGGAACCATTCCAACTTGGCATTATTATTTATTTGGTTTTGGTAGTGTCATCATATTGATTTTAATGGGTCTTATCTATTATTTTGAATATAATTGTTCTTATTTTTTAACATATAAAGAAAGCGGCAAAAGAAGAATTGCTTTAGCAGAAAGATTAAGAAAATTACCTTTAGCTTTTTTTGCACATCGTGATTTAACAGATTTAACTAATGTGATTCTTAATGATGCAACTGCTGTAGAACAATCATTCTCTCATTTTATGCCTAACTTTTTTGGTTCTATGATATCAACATTAATTATATGTATCCCTATATTTATTTTTGATTGGCGAATGACTTTAGCTTCCTTATGGGTTGTACCAATTGCAATCATTATTGTTTGGTTATCAAAAAAAGCTCAAAATTATTTTACTAAAAAGAAAAACAATTCTATTTTAGCGTTACATGACAAAGTACAAGAATGTTTGGAAAATATAAAAGATATAAGAGCATTTAATTATCAAAAAAAATATTTATCTAAAGTAAATACAAACATTAGAGAAGTCGAAAAAAAACAAATCCATTCAGAACTAGGAGTAGCAATCTTTGTTGTCACTGCACAAATGTTATTAAAATTTGGCATTGCAACAACAGCTTTGGTTGGTTCAATTTTACTTCTTAATGAATCTTTGCCCATCATGACATTTTTTATGTTTTTATTATTAGTTTCTAGATTATATGAACCATTATCTGGAGCATTAATGAATCTTGCTGCTATAAATTCTACTTATTTAAATATTGATAGAATGAATGAATTTTATTCATATAAAATTCAAGAAGGAAATAGCAATTTTAAACCAACAAACTATGATATTGAATTTAAAAATGTTGATTTTTCATATAATGAAAAGGAAGGCGTTTTACATCAAATTTCTTTTAAAGCAAAACAAGGAGAAGTTACCGCTCTAGTAGGTCCTTCAGGATGTGGGAAATCAACAATATCTAAAATTTGTTCTAGATTTTATGATGTTTCAAGTGGAATGGTCACTTTAGGTGGTCAGGATATTTCAAAAATCGATCCAGAAAAATTAATGGAAAACTACTCTATTGTTTTCCAAGATGTTAATTTATTCAATAATACTATTCTTGAAAACATTAAAATAGGTAATAAAATGGCAACTGATGAAGAAGTAAAAAATGCTGCCAAACTCGCTAATTGTGATGAATTTGTTTTAAAACTTCCTAATGGGTACAACACTGTTATTGGTGAAAATGGAGCAGAATTATCTGGTGGCGAAAGGCAAAGAATATCTATTGCTAGAGCATTGCTAAAAAATGCTCCCATCGTTTTACTTGATGAAGCCACAGCATCTTTAGATGCAGAAAACGAAACAGCGATTCAAGAAGCAATATCTAAAGTTACAAAAGATAAAACTGTCATCGTCATAGCTCATAGAATGAGAACAGTAGAAAATGCCAATCATGTAATTGTTCTTAACGATGGAATAATTATAGAAGATGGCACTCCTAAAGAATTGATGAAAAAAAATGGAGTTTTTACAAAAATGGTTAAACTTCAAAAAGAATCATCTAATTGGTCTATTTAAATATCATTTTAAATACAACTTCCTAGTATTCAATAGAGAGTTTTTTATGTAAAATATCTAAAATTGATAAAAAAGAATAGAATAAATAATAGAAATTTGATTTCATTGTCGTCTAAATTTATAATATAAATAGAAAGGAGACTATTTATGGAATATAAGACTTTAAACAATGGAATAAAAATGCCAATTTTAGGTTTTGGAGTTTTTCAAATTGATGATTTAGAAGAATGTGAAAAAGTTGTATCAATAGCAATTCAACAAGGGTATAGACTTTTTGATACAGCCAGAAGTTATAAAAATGAAGTTGCTGTAGGAAAAGCAATAAAAAAGTCAGGTATCCCTAGAGAAGAATTTTTTATCACTTCCAAAGTTTTCATTAACGAAATGAATTATGAACAAACAAAGCAAGCAGTATTTGATTCACTAAAAAATTTAGACATAGATTATATTGATTTATATTTGATTCATATGCCTTTAAATGATTATTATGGAGCCTATCGGGCTTTAGTAGAGTTATATAAAGAAAAAAAGATAAGAGCAATCGGGGTTTCTAATTTTTTAAACGACAGATTATATGATCTTTATTTAAACTTTGATATTAAACCAGCAATTAACCAAATTGAATGTCATCCACATTATCAAAGAGAAGAAGAAATTGAATTGAATAAAAAATTAAATATTGAAATAGAAGGTTGGGCTCCTTTTGCTGAAGGGTTAAAAGGAATGTTTCAAGAGGCAGTTTTAGTTGAACTAGCGAACAAATACCACAAATCTGTTCCGCAAATTATTCTACGTTGGAATATTCAAAGAGGAGTTATTGTCATTCCAAAATCAACACATGAAGAAAGAATTAAAGAAAATATAGATGTATTTGATTTTACATTAGATGAGCAAGACATGAAAAAAATCGCATCACTAAATAAAAATAAACCTTCCATGCTAGATACACGAGATATTCAAGAAATTGATAGACTTTACAATTATTTAAAAAACCCTATTTTAACCTCATTAAAGGAACAATGATAAAATGAATCAAAAAAACATTTTAAAATATTATGAAGCTTATGAAAAAAGATATAAACAAGTACATCAAAAAAATGTTACCTGGTTTTCTAAAACAAATAGTCCCATTGTTATTGATACACTTCACCACTACTTTGACTCTCAAAAAATAAAAATTTTAGATGTTGGATGCGGTGAAGGAAGAGACATTTTATATCTTTTAAAAGAAGGATATGATGTAAAAGGAATTGATATTTCTTTAGAAGCAATTCAATATTGTAAAAAACATGCCAATGAAGAAGATCAAGATCGATTTATGGTACTTGATGTCTGTCAACAAAACATGGAGGAAAATTTTGATTTTATTTATTCAGTTGCCACCTTACATATGCTAGTGTTAGATGAAGATAGGCAAAAATATTTTAATTTTATTTATCAGCATTTAAAAAAAGAAGGACTAGCATTAATTTTAACAATGGGTGATGGAAAAATAGAATCAAAGAGCGATATTTCTGTTGCTTTTGAAAATCAAAAAAGATTCCATCAAGAAACAAAAAAAGAATTTTATATCGCCGCTACTTCTTGCCGTATGGTTAGTTTTAAAACTTTTAAACAAGAAATAAAAGAAGCCAATTTAAAAATTGTAGATATCGGTTTGACTTCCATTGAAAATGATTTTCCTACCATCATGTATGCAATTGTCAAAAAATAATTTTTAAAGATTACAAAAAAGTAAGTATCGCACAATAAAGTGCATACTTTTTTTATTTTTTAGATTGTAATATAAATAATTTGTCAAAGGAAAAAGTGCACTAATCCTTTGGGGATGAAAGATATGTATATCTGTGCGAATCAAAAGGAGTCGTTTGTGCCGCAGGAAATTGCAGGAGCAGTACTGGAATATTTAAAAATGCTATGTAATTTATAGAATGCATTAATATGACGGGATAGATTTTGAAAAAGAAAATTATATTATTGAAGATAATGGAATAAAACTGGTCGAAACGATATGGATTAACTGAAATCAAACGATAAAGTTGTTTGAGAAAAAAATAAGATATCAATAAGATATTTAAAACGATTCACTTTTTAATTGTTTAAAATATACAAAAAATCGTTTTTACCGAATGAAAAATGGATGAATAATAAGGTTCATTCGTTTTAATTTAAACACTTTTTATTTTATCGATTTCTTTAAAAATGACTTGAAAAAAAGGGATGAATATACTAATATGAAAGTGTACGAAAAAGGAGATAAAAATAATGGATAAAAAATTAAAAGTTGCTATTATTGGTTGTGGAAATATTAGCCATAGCCATACTCAAGCTTATCAAAAAAATCCTAATGTTGAAATCATTGCTTGCTGTGACATCAATGAACAAAGAGCAAAAGATTATGCGAAAACGTATAATATTCCTCACGCTTTTGGAAGTGTTGACGAAATGTTAAAAATGAAAGAAATCGACGCTGTTAGTGTTTGTGTTTGGAACAATGGACATTGCCCCGAAACAATTAAAGCATTAAATGCAAAAAAACACGTTTTGTGTGAAAAACCTTTGGCGATGAACACACAACAAGCACTTGAAATGCAACAAACAGCTAAGAAAAACAATCGTTTATTAATGGTTGGTTTTGTAAAAAGATATGCATCTACGACAAAAGTATTCAATGATTTTAAAGACGCTGGAACCTTTGGCGATATTTATCTAGTCAAAGCTCATTATCTAAGAAGAATTGGAAACCCTGGTGGATGGTTTGCTGATAAAAAACGTTCTGGAGGAGGACCATTAATTGACTTAGGTGTTCATATTATTGATCTTTCAAGATATTTATTAGGAGGACCAAAACCAATTTCTGTTTATGGAGCAACCTTCAATAAATTAGGAATGAAAAAGCATATTAAAGGGGTTTCTCATTGGCATCCAATGGATTATTCTGATGACGACATTTGTACTGTTGAAGATTCTGTTGTCGCAATGATTCGTTTTGATAACGGCGCTGTTTTAGAAGTAGAAGCAAGTTTTACCTTAGATTTAAAAGAAAGCCAAACATCTATTGAAATTTTTGGAGATAAAGGTGGAGCATTAGTTGAACCAAATTTAGAAATTTATAAAGATTTAAATGATTACATGGTCAATATTACTCCAGTGATTGATAATAATGCCAATGTATTTGGATCAATGTTCCAAAATGAAATTGATCACTTTGTAGATTGTGTATTAAATGATAAACCTTGTGTAAGTCCTGTAGAAGATGGCGTTGAACTAATGAGAATCTTAGATGCAATCTATGAATCTGCAACGACTGGACATGAAGTTATCATTAAACGATAGGAGAAAGAAAATGAAATTAAGTGTCGCTTTATGGACTTATGTTTCTTTAATTGAAAAAGGAATGTCTGTTCCTGATATTCTTCGCCATATGCATAAAAATGGCGTTCAATACGTTGAATTATTAGATATTTTTCTAAAAACTGATGAAGAAAAAAAACAAGCAAAACAAGTCATAGACGAACTAGGAATGAAAGTTGCTTCTTATTCTGTTACCAATAATTTTGTCAGTGATGAGTCTACTCGGCTTCAACAAGTTGAAATGTTAAAAAATGCTTGTCAAATCGCTCATTTTTTTGAAACAGATACAATTCGTGTATTTTGTGGAGATCTAAAAGAAGGATACGATTTTGAAAAAGCTTTTGATTTAATCGTTAAAAGTTTTAAGGAATGTGTTCCTGTAGCTGAAAAAGAAAACATTTGTTTTTGCTTAGAAAACCACGGAAAACTAGCTGGCAAAAGTAAACAAATCGAAGCCGTTATTCGTGCAGTTAATTCCAAACATTTAAAAATTACGGCTGATACAGGAAACTTTTTACTAGTTGGTGAAAACCCATTACAAGCAATTCAATATTTAAAAAATGATATCGGTTTAATTCACTTTAAAGATTTCTTATTAGTCGATAAGGATCATGTACAATATTATGGTTTAGATGGAATTTATACTAGAGGCGTTATCTTAACTAAAGGAGATGTTCCTTTAAAAGAAATTATTCAATTTTTAAAACAAGAAAATTATCAAGGTTGCATCTCTATTGAATCTGAAGGTCTCACTACTTTAGAAAATATTGAAGAATGTATTGCTAATACTACGGCTTTAATGAAATAGGTGAAGATAATGAAGTTAAAACAAAATGATAAAATTGTCTTTTTTGGCGATAGTGTTACAGATACTTGTCATCAAGTAAAAAGCGAATACCCTTTAGGATCTGGTTATGTTTTGATGGTAAATAATCACATTAATACGAATTTTTGTGATTTAAATATTCAAATATATAATAAAGGAATTAATGGTAACCGCACGAAAGATTTAGTTGCACGATTGCAAGAAGATGTTTTAGATTTACATCCTAATTTCGTCTTTATTCTCATTGGAGTCAATGATGCATGGAGAGGTTGGGATCAAAACGACCCCACTTCAGTAGAACAATTCATAAAAAATTATAAAACCATTTTAGATGGAATTAAAAACACCAATCCAAATACACAAATTGTCATGATGACTCCGTTTTTAATTACTTCTATTGAATGGGTACTTGCTTTTAAAGAAGATTTAGATGAAAAGACAAAAGCGATTATAGAATTGGCTAAAGAATATCAATTACCTTTAATTCCTCTTCATGAATTAATGCCACAATATGAACATCAATTACCTTTAAATATGGTTTCAAATGATGGAATTCATCCATCCATTGTAGGTCATGCACTCATTGCTGATCAAGTTCTTAAATATTTATTAGGATAAAAAAACTGCTTTTTGCAGTTTTTTTATTTTATAGGTTTAGAAATATTGCTTTCTTTTTCAATATAAATTGGACGATGTTTTACTTCTGAATAAGTTTTAGAAAGATATAGGCCAACAATTCCTAAACAAACTAATCCAATTCCAAAAAGAAATACGATAACGGTTAACAAATAAACCCAACTATCAAAAACAATGGCATTAGGAATTAGCCCGACAATCAAGCAAAAGATAGCAAACAAAATAGATAAAACAATAAATGTCCCTCCAAGTTTTGAAATCCACTTTAAAGGAGCAGTGGAAAAAGAAATGATGCCATCAATAGAATAGCGAAGTAATTTTTTAAAAGACCATTTCGTTTCTCCAGCTACACGTTGAATATTTTTGTATTCTAACCATTTTGTTTTAAAACCAACCCAACTGAAAATTCCTTTAGAAAAACGATTGTATTCACTGACATCTAAAATCGCGTCCACCATTTTTCGAGTCATTAAACGATAATCTCTAGCCCCATCGACAATTTCAGTTTCCGACATTTTATTAATCATTTTATAAAATTGTCTAGCAAAGAAGGAACGAATTTTTGGTTCTCCTTCTCGAGTGATTCGACGAATTCCTACGCAATCATATCCTTCTACCACAATGCCATGATACATTTCAATTAAACGTTCTGGAGGATCTTGTAAATCGGCATCCATTATAGCAACATAATCGCCTTTACTTTTTTGAAGCCCAGCATACATTGCACTTTCTTTTCCAAAATTGCGAGAAAATATACAATATTTTACATGAAAATCTTGTTTTGCTAAATCTTTTATGATACTGGCTGTTTGGTCTTTTGAACCATCATCAACAAAAATAATTTCATAATCAGGTTCTAATTGTTTTAAAATTGGCGTTACTGCTTTGTAAAAAAATGGTAGAGCTTCTTGTTCATTATAACAAGGAACAACAATCGAAATTAATTTCATTTTTGCCACCTCTTAAATGTATTGTACTTGATTTTCTTCATTTTTGCAATTTAGAAGTGGAATCATCAATTTCAACTTTAAAATGTTTACTATTGTTTTGATTTTTTATTTGATAAAGATGTAAAGCAATTTGTTTTAAATTTTTTTGTGGTTTTAATGATTTTTCACTATAAATATATTGAATTTCTTGATTCTTTATAAAAGTTCCTTTTAAAAATTGATTTTGAACTTTTTGCTTTATAATGGGCCGAATTGTTGCGTTCGTTGCAATCACTTGGAGCGATTTTACAGGACTTACTTGAATCACTTTACAACAATGAGGTTTTAAAGAAAACTCATAAGAAGACGTAAACTTTCCTTCATAACAATCCTCCCAAAAATTATAAACATGGGATTCTTGATGAAAAGAAAGTTTAAAGTTTTTCTTTCTTTCTTCCCAGTTTACAAAGATATAAACGTGAATATCATGAATATTTTTAAAATCTAATTGCGATATAAGATGAGAATCCATTAAATCCATCGGTATAGCACTAAAAGATACATTTGGGAAAAGTTTATCAATCAGTTTTAGTTGTTTTTGAGATAGATTTTGTAATTTATCACTAAGCATTATTGAGCCACCACTTGCTGCCATTAAAGATAAATAGGTGAGTATTTCATCATCATTTCGCAAACAAGAAAGTTGACATTCATCATCTTCATTTTCTTTTTGACGAATAATCAAACAATCTGCATCATTAAGATAAAGATTTTGATGGAAATAATACCGTTTTAAGGTACTATTAAAAATATAAATTAAAGAATCCCAACTACCAAAAACATCTCCACTAATTCGCATATAATCACATAAACCAGCAACAGGAGCTAAAGGACAAGTACAAGCTAAAATCTCGCTTTCTGGTCCGACCGCTTGTTTGATAATTGAAAATCCTTCTCTAAGATTTTTTAAAGCATTGAAATGTGAGTCATAATATCTCCCTGGTGCTAATCTAGAAGTAATAATATCTAATTTAAAATAACGAATTCCCCATTCGTGTGCGGCTTGATAAAACAAATCATAAATCCATTTTTTCACTTCTGGATGAGAAAAATCTAGCGAAGGAATGCCATATATTTCCTCATTTTCCCATTGTTTTACAAACCAATTTGGATGATGTTTTAAAATTGAAGATTCTTGTGAAACTCCAAAAGGAGCAAACCATAATCCAGGTTTATATCCTTTTTCTTTTATCTTTTGAATCATTTGTTTAAAATGAGGAAATTTTTGATTTGGTTTCCAATCACCCCAACAAATTTGCCATCCATCATCAAGTTGGATATATTCAATAGGAAAATCAGTTTTTTGTTGAATAAAATTTAGATTTTCTAAAAGTATTTTTTCTGAAATAGCAGAATAATAGTAATACCATGTACAATATCCTACAGGAGAGTGATGATGTTTTAAAGTTACATCCATATTGGAAGCAACCCGTTTTGCATAAGTAGGCATTCCATGATAAGGGATATTGTCAAAAAATCCAAAATAAATCCAATCACTATGAATGGTTTCATTTTTAGCTAAAGGATGATTTTCTAAAAGATGATAAAGTTTTAATTGACCATCATAAAAGCAATGAACTGTGTTAAAAAATTCTTTAAAAGTAAGCAATCCAAATATCGCACTTTGCTTATTTTCATCGATAAAAGCAATATTATCAGCACTCATTACTTGTTTTCCTGAAAGCAAAGTAAAAACTTCGAGTGTAGATTGCATTTCATTGACCATATTTCCATTTGCGTAAACAAAATGATTGATTAAACATTTTTGAATAGAACGATGATAAATTCCTTTAAAAGCACAAAAATGAGAAACAGCAAAAAAGTTTTGAAGAGTATTGGTTAAATGAACTTGAAACTTTACACCATTTTTTTCTTTCTTTAAAATAATTTTACTATTTGAAGAAATTGCTATTTGTTCTTCTTTATTTTTTTGTATGTTCCAGTCAGATTCGCTTTGTAAAATCATTTTTTCTTGATGTTCAAAATAACAATGGATATTTTCTATGATTAATTGATTGCGATGATATAAACATAATTGCTTGTTTTTGATTCTAAATTCCATGTTTTTCTCCTCTTTTACGATTGATTTTGAATACGATAAACATCATGAACTAAATCTAATGAATAATAATGTTTAATGATCTGATCGATTTTTTTCATTCCATTTCGTTTAGCAATACAAATGGAGGGTACATTATTATCACGAATGATAGAATAAACTTCCTTTGCATTTAAAATTTGAAAAGCATAATTTTTACAAGCAATTGCTGCTTCAGTTGCAAATCCTTGATGCCAGAAAGATTTTAAAAACAAATAACCGATTTCTAATACTTGCTTATCCTTGTAGGCTTGATAAGTGATACCACATTGACCAATCATTTCATCTGTTTCTTTTAAAACCACAGCCCAAAGTCCAAAACCATCCTTTTGATAACGCAAACGATTTTTATAAAACCAATCCAATACTTCTTGATTACTAAACGCATGTTCATATGCCACCATCACTTCTTTATCTTGTAAAATCGCTTTGAGTGTTTTTAAATCTGATAGCACTAATTTTCTTAAATATAATCGCTCTGTTTCTATTATTCTTTTTGGCTTTAAATGTAAAGTAGTGGCAAAAAAATGAATTAAACGCGTTTGATATTCAATTAAAGTTCTTTCTTTTTTTGCTAATAAAGAAGGATTATTCTTTTCTTTACGAATATTTTCTTTAACTAAAGAATCTAAAGGCCAGCCTTTATGTCGAAAAGATTGGGGTATCTTTGTAAGATAAAATGATTGATAGGAAGCAATGCGTTTAGAACTACTAAATGAAGAAATCTTCCCTTTATAAAAAACAGCAAAACTATCTTTATAATAAGCCTTCATATCCTTTTGAAATGAAGCAATAAGAGAAGAATAATAAGTAATCATTTCTTCATCATTTAATTCAATTCCTTGCGGAGAACGAATATGTAATCCTGGTTGACGTGGATCTGTTAAACTTAAATCAGCAAAATAAAGCCCTGAATCATTACATAATACAGCATCACAAAATTGACCATAAAAAGAGGCTTTTAAAATTGCGTTTTCTTTTTCTGTTTTCCCTGTTTCTTTTGGAATAGATGAAATTTTAATATCATTTAACGTTATCCATTCAACCTCATAGTCTTGTAATAATGTCTTGAAATATTGTATTTTAGAAGCATTTGTCGAACCAATTAAAACTTTTTTCATATTCTTTTCTCCTATAAGCATTTTTATTATATAAAATAAAAAAAAGAAAATAAATGAAATCTTTCATCCCATTAAAAGGAAATTACAAATTGCGTGACAAAATAAAAAAGAACGAATATGATAAAGACAGAAAAAAGGAGAGGATGTTATGATTGACTTAATTGCTGTCGGGAAAAAGATAGCAAATTATCGTTTACAAAATAACTGGAGTCAAGATCAATTAGCCCAAAAGTTATGTGTTACAAGACAAGCTATTTCAAATTGGGAAAAAGGTATAGCTTTACCTACTGTTGATAATCTAGTAGAACTAACAAATCTTTTTTTAATTTCAATAGAAGAATTACTTTGTCTGTATGATCAAATTATAATCAATCCAGACAATATTTTCCAAAATCATCGCAGAGATTTTATTGTACAACAGATTTGCACAGGTAAATTAAAAATCAATTTAGTCCCAATATTTCATCAATTTACAAAAGAAGAACGATTTTTAATTTTGTATTCCTTTAAAAACAATCATTTTACAATCGAACCAGAATTATTTTCGCGATTAACATTTGAAGAACAAGTATTAATAGGAGGAAAAATAAAATGAATATGACTGCTATGTTGCCCTTTTTATCACAAGAAGATTTACAAATTTTAACTCAAAAAATTATTGAATCAGAAAAAAAAGAATTTCAAAAAGTTTCTTTAAGTCAAGTTGTTGTATTTTTAGACAAAGCATACATAGATGACTTATTTTTAAATCATTTAGATGATAAAAAAATAGTTCATTCTCTTCTCCCTTTCGTTTCAGAAAAAATTTTATATGAAGTGGTTCAAGCTAATTTAATTAAGGAAAATAGTGTTGACATTGTTTCTCTTTTACCTTTTTTAGATTCAAAAACAATCGAAGAAATCGCTTATCATTGGATTGATGAAAATAAAAATATTCATAGTTTACTTCCTTTCCTTTCTAATCAAACACTTCATCAATTAGTTCTTGATTATATAAATGGTACCAAACAATTTGATATCAATGATTTTGTACCATTTTTAGAAGCAGAAGATATGCAATTATTATTTCGTTTTTTAATTGAAAAAAATGAAAATGAAAAAAAATAAATGTAACATTTTATAGTAGATTCTTTTAATAAAAATATTGATAAAAAGTGGCAAAATAAGAAAAAATCCAACGTGGTTTTAAATTCATGTTGGATTTTTAGACTTTAACAAATAAATTTTTTCAAACGACTTTTTGGCAAGTTTGATATATTTTTCAAGCGAGAAAATAAAAAAAGACGGAAATTATCCGTCTTAAAAAGAACAATAAAAATAAGTTTTAGTTGTCCTCTCCTATTCTTTCAAGAAAACTTTTATTTTCTTTTCTTATTTCTTTACTATTTTTTCTTTCTTTAACAAATATAAAAATCAATGTGGCCAAAATCATCATTAAAGCACTATAAACATAAAGCAATCGTAATCCAGAATTACTAAATGACATGATGATTCCTATTAAAACGGGTGTAAGTGTTTGAGCAATCATAGAAGCACTATAATAATACCCTGTGAATTTACCGATGTTATTTTTATTTGCCATTTCTACAATCATTGGATAAGAATTAATATTCACTAAAGCCCAACTAAATCCAATAATAATGGTACACAAATAAATAACCCATACCATTTTTTGAATCGTTTGAACAGGAGTAATATAAGCAAGAATCGCAATAATTGTTAACCCAATAATCAATCCTATTAAACCAATTAAAATAGAAGCTTTCCGTCCGATTTTATCAGATAAAGGTGCTAAAACTAAAAACGAAATAATCGATGAAACCGTTAAAATAATGGTAAAGGTTCCATGAATTCCACTATCTTTTAATATTTTTTGGCAAAATAAACTATTAAATGTTTCAATAGCATTAAAAGACATAAACCAAAAGAAAATTGCAATTAAAATAATAATTAAATTTTTAAAATCTTTCTTACTAAGTGGTCTTTGCTCACTAACTATTTCTAATGATTGACTATATTTTTCCCCATATTCAATATCTGCTTGATTTTCTTTTAAAAGTTTTACTTCATCGACTTTAAAATACAAAATTACCATCGCAATTAACATGAAAATAGAAGCAATTAAAAAAGGCCATAAATAAATTAGTGATTGGGTATCTCCGTCGCTTTTTTTAAAAACCATGGCTAAAGCACCAGCAAGAATTGCTCCGATATAACCAACAAGATTAATAATTCCATTTGCTTTGCTTCGTAAAGGTTTTGGAGTAATATCAGGCATTAAAGCCACAGCTGGAGATCGATAGCCTTGCATGATAATTAAAACAAGCATCATCGTTAAAATCACACCAAGTAAGGAATTGATTAGATAAAAGGTAGCGATAAAAGGAAAAAGCAAAGCTGAAGCAAACATACCAATTAAAATGTAGGGCATCCTTTTCCCTTTTTTTGTCTTTGTTTTATCAGAAAGAACACCAAACAATGGCATTAAAATTAAAGCTGCTAAATTATCCATTGCCATAATGATTCCTATGACATAAGTCAGCTTATTCGAATCCTCATATCGATTTGCTAGTAACTCTTCTAAAATTAATGGGCAATATGTATTATATATTTGCCATAACATTAAAATTGCAAAAAAAGCAAGTCCAATTAATATAGTATTTTTTTTATTTAATTGTAATTTTTTATCCATAATTGATTTTCCTTAATACCAGCCATATAGGCTATGGTTTGAGTTGAGTAAAAAACTTTTTTTATTTGATAATTTAAAATTAAATAATTTATGATTTTTAAAATAAAGTAAATGTTAAGTATATTATCATGTCCTTTTTTCTATACTAAAATGATTAATTAGGAAAATA
>UMAM01052804.1_pt1 | contig 17534 bp, 27 predicted proteins | sample 1963711 | NCBI WGS metagenome assembly UMAM01 (sample SAMEA4835916, study PRJEB28245) | human gut metagenome | biome: gut microbiome; material: fecal sample | place: Denmark | collected 2008
ATTTGCTAATATTCCTTCTAATCTATCAATGCTTATTTTGTGATATTCTGGATCTATTTCTATGCCTATATATTGTCTGTTTAATTCTTTTGCAGCAACACAGGTTGTTCCGCTTCCACTAAATGGATCAAATATTATTTCATTTTCTTTACTAGAATTAATAATTAAATTTTTTATTATATTTATTGGTTTAATTGTAGGGTGCTTAAATTTGTCTTTATCACTTTTATTAGCTGTAGTAATATAAAATTTATGTTTTGTTTCATATTCTCCACCTAAATATGCCCCATTTTCTCTAGCATATATACAATACTCTGTATCTGGTAAATAAGAATTATTTATAGTTGGCGTAGGGTTTGTTTTATGCCATGTTAATATATCTGTACTGCAATTTATATTTTCAAAATAATGTAATATTTTACTAACTTGTTTTTTAGAACACCATATATAAATATTAATCTTTTTCATAACTCTTACTAAATCATCTAGTATTTCAAGTTCAAATCCATTTGAAATATGATTTAATTGTTGTCTTTGTCTTTCTTTATTTGCAGATATTCTTAACCTTTCTGTGTCTTTTGTGCTTTTACCTTTTTCATGATATAGGCTTATATATTCTTTTCTATAATTTCTTCTTTTTGTTCCAAAAGCACCTGCGCCGCTTCCCGTATCAAATTCATAAGGTGGATCCATTATAACTAAATCTATGCTATTATCTGGTATTTGTTTTATTAATTCGTAGCTGTCGCCTAATGTTATTTTGTTTAGTAATTCATTAAATGAAGTACCGGTGTGTGTGTGTAGAGCGTCAGCACTTACAGCATTTTTATTTTCTATGTTGTTCATTATTAAATTCATCCTTCCTTGTAACCTCTATTCCTAAAGGTCTTTTTATAAAGATTTCGCATGCTTCTTGTTGCGAATTTGCTATTTTATTACAAAAAGGATATTTCCCACAATTAATACATTTCATATACTTATTCCCCTTAGTATTCTTCAATTTTTATATACATTCGTGGTTTTTCTGCATATTTCTTTTCTACTTCTAGTTTAATAACCTGTGTATCGTCTTTAAATGCAAATTTATTCATTCCATCTAGTACAATTTTTACAATGTTATCTATGTCTGGCTTTTTTGTTGGGCTTATATTGTTTGATAACATTTCCGCTTCTTTTTTCTTACTTGTACTTTTAGGTACTTCAAAATAAGCAATTATAGAAACTTTTACCCTACCTTCTATTGGTTTAAAATTAGGATAATTCATGCAAAACCATTGTCTTAATGAATATTCATATAACTTTGTTTTTGTTGGTGTATATGCTCTACCTGTTCTTGTATTCATTCTAGGTCTTGCTTTTCCTTGTATACTTCCTAACATTTCAAATTCATAAATCATTTGTAACACCTCTTCTAATTTTCCGGCATTATATATACTGCTTTTGTTGGTAATGGTGTAAATTCTGATAAAGCGTCAGATACTATAATACCTTGTTTTTCTAATTCTCTCTGTTTTTTTAGCATTTCCTTTTCTGGCATATACATTTTATATTTTAATATTCCTTTAAGTTCTCCCTCTTCTTTTTTTATCATTTCACTAAATACCTTACTAGCTCTTTCTAAACTGTTGTATGTTGCTATAATCCCTTCTTTGTCATCTGCATAATTAATAATTATATTTACTTGGCTATTTTTTACCTCTTCTAGCTTTAAAAAATTTATTCTTTCAAAATTTATTAACGTATTTCTTTTTTGACTAATTATTAACATTTACCATATCCTCTTCTTTCTTAAATTTTTGTTCTAATTGTTCTACGCTATAATCCGCTCTAAATTGGTTATAGCTTTTTTTATCCATTGCTTTTAATTCTTGCCATAACTCTGGATAGAATTTATATAATATTTTTAATTCTTTTAAATTTTTCAAAGGGCAACACCAACAACTCAATCTATCAAAATGTTCATATAAACCATTCCAATTAAAACCTCTATCATAACAATATTTTAAGCAGTCCGCTTCTGTCATTTTCCATTCAACTAATGGATAGCACTTGTCTTTTATTCTTTTAGGCTCATCGTAAGCAATACCTACGTATTCTTTGTAACCTTCATTTGCATATTGTTTTAGATAGTTATCCATTGTTCTAGTCTTTAAGTTACTTGTACACCATCTACAAAACATAGTTGCCCAGCCATAACCTTTTTTTCCTTTGTTTTTCCCTCGAGTTTTTTCATGTTCAAACATATAATAGTCAAAACTTTTACTTGGTACTAAAGTAATTATTTCTTTTCCGTAATTGTGTACTATGTAATTTTGTACTTTTCTTATATGTTCCAACATATCTGGAAAATCTTTGCCTGTATCGCAAAAAAGTATTTTATCTATTGGCATATTTTCTTCTAGCATTCTAAGCAACATAGCTGTACTATCTTTACCACCACTAAAACTTACTATATGTTTCATGTTATCTTCCCTTCTTCAAATATTTTTAACACTGGCTTTAAACATTTATTATGTAGTGCCATTTCAATATCGCCATGTTTAGTAACTATATTCTTAAACGTTATTGTTCCACCTGTCATTTCTTGCTTTTTGTCTAGTATCTTTATTTCTTCTCCGCAATAATCACATTTATAATAATCGTACTCTTTTCTTGACTTACAATTTGTTAAATGACATCCCGCTTCTTTTGGTTTCATTTTTGCATATATAGGCACATTTCCTCTTCTGGACAATTCTTCAAATCTTCTCATGCTACAACCCTTCTAATTCATAAATTGTTTCTGTATCAAATTGTGTGCTTAATTCTGTTTGTTCTGTTGCTGTTAATATACATTTTTCAAAATAAGCCTTTGGCTTCTGTATTTTAGTTTTTGTATTTGCAACAGAAAATTGTTGTAGTGCATAAAGTATCTTTTTTGAATTAAGCTCCTCTATTTTAGGTCTAGTTTTTAAATCTAAATACATTTCTTTTAAAATATTTTTTATTTCAATAGCCAATGCTGGATCTAATATATGCAATTCACAATTAGATACAATACGGTCAAATTCCATCTCGTCCATCTTATCCATTTTTAGATTTTCATTTTTTGCTTTTTTGTGATCAGAAGGATAGATAGATTTTATTTTATTTAATTTAATTTCATTTAATTTAATTTCATTTAATTTGCATAATTTTGCATACACTTTTTGGCTTTTTGCATTACATTTGTATTTCTTTTGGTTTGCATTTGCATTGCTTTTGCAATAACCTTTTATGCACTTGCATTTTTTTGCATTGTTTTTATTGTTTTTGTCTTCTGTTTTTTCTTCGTCTTTATTCCATCTAGCATTTGCTGCTTGTCTTCTTTTCTCTTTTAAGTCTTCGTATTTTTCCATTCTTCTTAAAAAACTTTCTGACCAAAACATGCCATTTTTAGAATTAAATAAACCGTTCCCGCTTTCACTATCTTTATATTCATTAATGCAGTCGTCTACAAACTTTTCTACGTCTATTGTTGTACCTGTTTGCATTTTAATTGCCCTGTATGTGTTTTTATTTAAAGTTAATTTATATGTAGATTCATTTCTTAACATTTCTAATATAGCCCAATACAAACCATACCCGTTCTAAACCATAATCACAACGCATAGATAATATTTTAGGATCTGTTAGTGCGTTTGAATCATGACTAAAATAATACGCGTCTTTATTTGCCATTATTAATTACCTCCCTTCTTTAAGATTTTAAATTGTGTATTAAAGTATGGTTTCTATTTCTTCTTTTACTTTTTCTTTCAACAAAAATAGCAAAGCAGCATTATCAATTTTATAGGTAACGTTAAAAAAACTATTTACATTCGTATTTTCATAAGTATACGACATTGCTTTTCTAACGCAGTTTACTGTTGTTTTATATTCTCTTGCGATCATAAAATATAATTCCATTGTTTTTAATTCTTGTCTTTTATGTATTTCTATATCTAAAGTCATTACAATAGCTTTTAGCCAATACTTAAATCCTAAACAATGTAATTTCATACCTATATCTTTTAGTAGCTGTTTTGCTATTTTTTTTGTTTTATTTTCTATTTTTTCTTTCTCATATTGTGATCTAGTTATCATTTTTCTTACTTTTTCCATTGTCTTTTATTCCCCTTTCTTGATAATTACTAAGGTATCTTTTGTTCTATTATTTATCATCATAATAGTATTTATCGTCTTTCATATATTCTTCAAATTCATCTTGCTTTTTGCTTGCAATTAATAATGCTAAAATAAAAACTCCTGTTACTAAACCTATAAATAAACCTATTAAAAATTTAAACATTTTTAACACCTACTTTCCTGTGCTTCCAAAGCCTCCTGTACGCTCGCCTTCTGCTGTATCATTATCTGTTTTAGCATATTTCATAAATATACCTTGTCCTAGTTTTTCGCCCGCTTCTAACGTAACATCTTCATTAAGCATATTATAGAAAACAAATGCCATTTCCCCCTCATTATCAGCATTGTTATAATAATCACTATCTACTACACCAACACCATTTAAAATTATTAAACCTTTCTTTTTAGGGTTACTGCTTCTATTAAATAAGAATAATGCCTCATCTTCTGGAAATTGTGCTTTTATTCCTGTTGGTATCATTGTTATTTCATGTGATTTACAAACAACTCTTTTATGGTTAAAAAAATCATAACCTGCACTATTTTTGGTACTTCTTTCTGGTAATCTTCTAGTTAACCCATCTTCATTATTTAAAATTCTATTTACAAATTCAAATTTTCTCATTTTTACCCTCCTAATTTTTATTGACTTCTAGCGTTATTTCTGTTAAAATAACAATAAGAATGTTTATATAAACGTTTTAAAAAAGAGTTTACTTATATACTTTGGTCGGTGTGTGAGCTAAGCTCTTTTTTATTTGTATTTATACTTGTTAATTTTTTTCTTTTATCTGCTGCAATTTCTGCCACTTTTCTTAATAATGTTTTTTCATTGTTATAGCAATTACTTGTAGCCCAGCTTTCTATTGTTTTTAAATCTTCAATACGATTCATTCTTTCTTGTACTAATCTATTTTCTAATTCTTTAATTTTATTTTCTTTTTCTATTAAGCCTTCGCCTTGCCTTGCAATTATTCTTCCGTAAAATTTATCTTCATTAGCATTTTCAGTCGGTTTATTTTCATTTCTTTTTTTATTTTCCATTAAATGTTTTGCCATTTACTTTTTACCTCCTAACTGTTTTAGATTTTCTTTCATAATTTTTAATGTAGCTTTCATTTTATTTAGTCTTTCATGGTCTATCTGTAAATAGCTGCATTCTTCTAATAATGTTTCGTAATATTCCATTTATTTGCCCTCCATCAACAATATTTTTATAGTTTGTCCTTCATATATTGTTGCAGAAGCCATATTGTTTAATTTTTTAACTTCATATATGTATTCTCTTGGATCTTGATTTTCTAGTTTATACCTTTCTGCAATTTTCCATAATGTATCGCCTTTACAAACTACATATTCTGTTTCCTCTTTTACTACCGCTTCGTTACTTGCAAAAGCATTATTCATTATTAAAATTCCTAATATTGCTATAAATAGCATTGTTATTACACTTCTTATAAATTTTTTCTTGTTTACAACCTTTCTTTTCATCCTTGGTAATCCCCCTTTTCTCTTTTTTTCTTGTACCACTCTCTTATTGCACTTCCTAATGCTACTTTTTCTTTTCCAAAGTTTTCACTAGGAAAGTCTTGTAAATTATAAATACTTAGGGCTGTTGGTACACTACAATTTCTTAATTTTGCAAATTCAGATGGTGTATAAAAAATATTGTCTTGTAATTCCAATTTTTTACCCTCCTTCTTTTAGTGTTCTGCCGCATTTTCTTTATTTCTTGAATTTAATTCAAGTTTTTCCTCAAAAAAATATTTTGGAATTTCCATTTGCTCTATTCCTAAAGCCTTACTTATCTTATGTATTTCAATAGATGTAAAATCAGTTTTTTGATTAAGTTTACTGCTTAAAGTTGCCGGAGACATATCAACTTCTGGTGCAAATTTCGTTTCAGAGTTTTTCATTTCTTTGATTCTGCCTCTTAATTTGTTGTAATCAAACATTCTATTTCCTCCTTTCCAACTTGAATTTAATTCAAGTTTTCTATATATTATACTAACAAAATTTTTTTGTCAATACTTTTTTTGAATTTTTTTCAAGTTTTTTTGATAATTTTTATAAAAAACTTGATTTTTATTTAATTTTTCTTTATAATGTAGGTGTAATAAAGTTTTTAAGGAGGTTTTATATGGATAATATACAAGAAAGCTTTTCTACTCGTTTAGATAAAGCAATGAAACTTAGAAATATAAAATCTGTAGAATTACATGAGAAAACTGGAATAAGCGAGAGTTTAATTAGTAAATATTTATCTGGTAACGCCCTTGCTAGGCAAAAGAAAATATTTTTAATATCTAAAGTATTAGATGTAAATCCAGCGTGGCTAATGGGATATGATGTACCAATGGCAGACTTAAAAGCTGTTAAAATTCCTATTTTAAATAATGTATCACTTTCTATGGATTTATTTTCTAAAGAAAATATAAAAGATTATACTACATTTAGAATTAAAACTTACTGGGATAGCAATGTAGAAAATTATTTTGCTATTGCTGCACCAGATGATGATATGTTACCTCTTCTTGGCAAAGGAGATTTAGCGATAGTTCATATTCAAAACGAAATAGAAAACGGAAATACTGCATTAGTATTTTTAAAAGATGACAATAAATATACTATAAAAAAAGTAATAGAAACAAAAACAGGCATAGAACTACACTCTATGAATCCAACTGTAAAAGAAATACAAACTACTTATGAAAACGTAGTAATTATAGGTAGAGTTATTAAAGCAGATGTAGAAAGTGCTTTTGAATAAAAATTAATAAAGGAGCTTTAGAATGCTACTTCATAAAATATTTTTTAAAGTGAGTGGAGTTACTTTTAATAATGAAAATAACGTAAATATTCAAGATGAAATTGTTAAAATCTTGAAAGAATATAAAAAAAATGGATATTTTGATAAATTTTATTGCGATTATACCAAAAAAGAAATTATAGAAATGGACTTAAATGTATCAGAATACGAAGGTTATTTTTTTAATGGTTTAATTAAAGAGGATTTATTTGATTCGAAAAAATGTTATAAAGTATATATTGAACGTTTTGATAATTCTCTCTTTCATATAGGTTATGTACCTAAAGAATATATAAATGAATTGTCAGAATGGTTTAGTAAAGAAGGATTGAAACATAATATTAATATAACTATTACTGGAGGTAAATGTAAGCATTGCGTTTACAAAACAGTAGATTATGAAGAAATAGAAGACGTGGAAATAACAGAATTGACTTATGGTTTTAATGTAGATTTACATTTTTTTGATGATAATATAGAAATTGTAGACAATGTAAAAAAAGAAAAAAAGGGAATATTTAATAAGTTTTTTAAAAATAAAAAGGGATAAGTGCAATGTTTTGCGGCAGAACACTTATCCAAAGGTTGTAAACACTTAAAAGTGATTACTTTTTGTATTATATACAAAAAGCCTTCATTTTTCAAGTGTATTTACAAAAAATATTTGAAAAATTGGAGGTTTTATTTATGGGTACTCATAAAAAACGTGGTAACGGAGAAGGTACTATATTCAAAAGAGAAATAAACGGTAAGACTTTTTGGGTTACAGAATACACTATAGCAATGTATGATGAGAAAACCGGTAAAAGAAAAAGAAAAACCATATATGGAAAAACACGTCAAGAAGTAAAAAACAAATTAGAAAAAGTAATAACAGAATTAAATACAGATACTTACGTAGATAAATCAAAAGTAAAATTTAAGGATATAGCAAAAGAATTTATAGATACTGGTTATAAATTAAATAAATTAAAAGAATCATCTTATAAAAGAAAATTACTCACATTAAAAGAAATTGAAACGCATTATATGGCAAATATGGAATTGCAAAAAATAACGGAAAATGATTTAAAAGACTTCTTTATATATATTACTAAATACTCTAATTCTGTTATTGCTAAAATTTATGGAATTGTAAATCAGACATTTAAAATTGCAGTTAGAAGAAATATATTAAGATATAACTTTTTAGATGATCAGATAGAATTTTCAATACCTTTTTCTAATATTAAAGATAAAAAAATAACTGCTTTTACTATCGAAGAACAGCAGCAATTTGTAGAAGCAATTAGTCAAGATACAAAATACAGATATAGGTATCAGTTTCTATTAAGTTTATTTACTGGTATGAGAATGGGCGAAATAAACGCCTTAGATGTAGACGATGTAGACTTTGAAAATAAAATTATTCATATACGAAGAACTATAACACGTGGGTTAGATGAAAGGGCTAAACTAGGATCATATACTAAGACAGTAAATGGCGTAAGAGATATTATAATGGATAAACAAGTAGAATATATATTAAAAGATTATTTATCTACTTTATATGTAGAAAATGATTTACATTTATTATTCTGCAACTCTAAGAAACAATGTATAAGTACAGATACTACAAATATGATGTTTAAGTATATTTGTGAACAATATAACATAGGTAAAGGCTTTAAATTACACCAACACATGCTAAGGCATACATTTGCAACTAGATGTATTGAATCTGGTATGCCCGCTTCTGTATTAGCCAAAATAATGGGACACGCCAACGTATCTACTACATTAAATGTATATTGTGAAGTGTTTGACAAATTCAAACAAACTCATATAGATATGTCATACGAATACCTAGAAAAGAACAACCTTGTTGTTAATTTTAAAAAATAATTTACAGCCACCGTTACAGCCTTGCATAAAAATTTCAAAATATTTTGTATTTATTTTAAAATATATTGAAAATTGAAAAAGTAGTAATATATAGTGTTTGACATACTTTGAAATAAAATCAAAATATGTTCAAATCACTATATTTAGGCTGTTTTTGCCAACCGTTAAATTCTTTTCCATCATATTCTATAGTTAATTTGATATTTCTCATATTTCCATACGTCCTTCTAAAGCTTGTAACAAAGTAATTTCATCTGTATATTCTAGGTCTCCACCTATTGGAATTCCTCTTGCAATTCTTGTAACTTTAATTCCTAACGGTTTTATTAACTTAGACAAATACATAGCTGTCGCTTCCCCTTCTACTCTTGGGTTTGTTGCTAAAATTACTTCTTTTACTTCTCCAGTTTGTAATCTTGTTAAAAGCTCTTTTATTTTTATATCATCAGGTCCTACACCATTCATTGGTGAAATTGAACCATGTAAAACATGGTAAACTCCTTTGTACTCATGTGTTTTTTCCATAGCAATAATGTCTTTAACATCTTCTACAACACAAATAGTTGATTTATCTCTTTTTGGATTTGCACAAATAAAACATGGGTCAGTATCAGAAATATTAAAACATACAGAGCAATACTTTAAATTTTTTCTTGCTTCTTGTATAGATTTTACAAATTCCTCTGCGACTTCATCACTGCAATTTAGCATATAAAAAGCAAGCCTCGTCGCTGTTTTATTTCCAATACTAGGTAATCTTTCAAAATTTTCTATTAATTTTTCTATTGATGGTGAATATATCGACATTTTTACTCCTTACATTATTCCTGGTATATTAAATTTTCCCATTTGTTGTTCTGTTGCACTATCCACTTTGCTTAACGCATCATTTACACATGTAATAATTAAATCTTGTAACATTTCTACATCATCTGGATCTACTATATCTTTATTTAATTTTATTTCTTTAATAACTTTCTTTCCACTTACTTTTACAGTTATGGCTCCTCCACCAGCTGTACTTTCAAATTCTTTAGCAGCCATTTCTGTTTGTGTTTTCTCCAAATCTGCTTGCATTTTTTTTGCTTCTTTCATTAAATTGTTTAGGTTCATTCCTCCGAATCCACCCATTCCTCCTGGAAATCCTCCACGTCTTGCCATAATTATACCTCCTAATTTTATTCTATTATATCTATTGGAATATCTAAACCTTCTACCAAACTTTCGAATTCTGATTTTGTTGGCTTAGCCTCCACATGATTATCTATTAATTTTACTTTCATTTCTTTTCCAAAAGCTATTGAAACTTCTTTAGTTATTGCTTGCATATTTTCTGGCTTTTCTAAAATTCCTTTTGCCAATGGCTTTAGTCCATTATTAAAATTAATTCCTACTGTCATATCATTTATCTCTGAAATATTTGTATTTAATAAATTCGTATATAATCCCATTTTTCCTTCGGTTTTAAATTTTCCAACAATGTCTTTCCAAAATGCATTATTTTTTAATTCTTCTGGGGTTAATGGTTTTCTTTCTACTTTTTTAACTACGGTAGGTTCTTTTCTTACTTCTGCATTACTTGCATTAACAATTCTATTCTTTCCAGCTTGACTTAAAAAACTTTCTATTTTAAATAATCTTCTTTGCAATTCTTGTAAATCATTATTGTTTATATTTTGACTATTTGAAATATCTACAGGAATTTGCATTGCATTTCCTTTATTTGAATCACATAGTTTTATAAATCCTGCTTCTAACATTATTGTCTTCTGAGAAGACCATTTCATATCATTTTCTAAATCCGATAATTGATAAATCAAATGAACTAATTCTTCTTTGTTAGATTTATCTGCAAGTTCTTTTAACTTTTGTTTTTCTGCTTCACTATATATACCTGTTTCACCTGTTACTTTATATAATAAAACATCTTTTACATATTTTATTACTTCCCATAAAAAGTTATTTTGATCTTTTCCCTCATTAATTACGGTTTTCAATGTTTTTAGGCAATCATCAATATTTTTTTCTAAAACACTTGTTACAATTTCTTCTATATAGCTTAACTTAGGTATTCCTACTAGTTCTTTTACTTTATCTTCGCTTATCTCATTATCTCCATCTTGCAGACATCTTTCCAAAATACTTAATGCATCTCTCATTGCTCCTTCTGATAAAGAAGCTACAATTTTTAATGCATTTTCATCAGCATCTATTTTGCTAGATTCACATACCACTTTTAATCTTTTTACAATGTTTTCTAATGAGATTTTTTTAAAATCAAATCTTTGACATCTTGATAAAATAGTTGCTGGTAGTTTTTGAGGTTCCGTTGTTGCCAATATAAATTTAACATGTGCTGGTGGTTCTTCTAATGTTTTTAATAAAGCATTGAATGCACCTGTAGATAACATGTGAACCTCGTCTATTATATATACTCTATATTTTGCAAGAGTTGGTAAGAAATTAACCTCGTCTCTTATAAGTCTTATATCCTCTACACTATTATTTGATGCTGCGTCCATTTCCACAATATCTGTTAAAGCTCCTGAAAGTGCAGCCTTACATATTTCACATTCATTACATGGTTCTCCATCTTTTGGATTTAAACAATTTACTGCTCTTGCTAATATTTTAGCAGCTGAAGTTTTTCCTGTTCCTCTACATCCATTAAATAAATACGCATGCCCAACTCGTCCAGCTATTAATTGATTTTTTAATGTTTTAGTAATATGTTCTTGCCCCACAATTTCGCCAAAAGTTAAAGGTCTAAATTTTCTGTATAATGCTGTATATGCCATTTTACCACTTCCCTTTAATTTAAGTTTAGCCTCTCTATGGAAAGCAATTACCCACATAAATACACTACTTATTGCTGCTTCCTTCCGGACCTGACAAGGTTCATAGCTTTTTATTGGGATTGCCCTCCATACAAAGGCTAAACATTGTAACTTTATTTTATATCCGTTGTTATTATATATGCTTTCTTTTATTTTAGCAAGACATTTTACATTCTTTTAAAAATTACATCACTAAAATCTGTCTTCTCTAGTTGCGTTTTTCCTTGTGTTTGAACATCTCCAGTTGGTAATTCTATTGATATAGTTCCCTTATACTTAATATCTCTACTAGTTTCTATCACTACATCAAAGCTTAATTTATAGTTTAAATCTTCTAAATTTGCATTACCTTTTGCAAGTAAAGTTCCATCATGTACTATTTCTTCATCATTACTTCTTACTTCACATACATTTTGATTAACTGAACGTAATAAAATTATGCTTCCTTGATTTGAAATTTTTAATTCATCTAAGTTTGTTTCTTTTTCGCCTTTATATGTTAATGAATTTCCCACTAAATGTGCTTCATCTTCGACAACTTTACCTTCAGAATTAGCTCTATATAGCTTTATATTCTCTGCTCCGCTATTCTTTTCTATAACAAAGTTTTCAAATATTATATTTTTAATATTTGTATTTTTTGTATATTCATCATTTTTTTGTATTTCTAAATATATGTCGTTATATTGATTAACACTAAAATTCCATTTTGTATCTGCTGCTGCTTCTATTTCGTTACTTTCCGCAGTACTTACCACAATCATTTTTGTAAGTTCAAATGGTAAATTAGTTTCACCTTCAACTTGATATCTTAACATTATTATTCCTGCTATTATTAAAATTAAAACTATAATTCCAAGTATAACACATATGTGAACAATTTTTTTACCTTTTAATTCACTAATTTTCATTAGTTACACCTCTATCTTTCTTCTTTTTTTCTCTTAATTCTTTAAAAAATTTCTGCAGTATTTCTTTACTTTCATCTTCTAAGATATTTTTTTCATATTCTGGTATATGATTAAATTTATATTTCGTTAAATCTATAACAGAACCACATGCTCCAGCTTTTAAGTCAGATACACCATAATAAATTTTTCGTATTCTAGAATTAATTATTGCTCCCATACACATTGGACATGGTTCCATTGTAACATATATATCACACTCTTCTAATCTCCAAGCATCTAGCTTCTTACTTGCCTTTTCGATAGCAATAATTTCTGCATGTTTTAGGGTGTTTTTTTTCGTCTCTTTTAAATTGTATCCTCTAGAAATTATTTTTCCATCTTTAACAATTACTGCACCAATAGGAACTTCTCCTTTACGATATGCTTTTTCCGCTTCCTTTAATGCCTGTTTCATAAAAAAAATTTTTTCTTTCATTTTTTCTCCTACTCGGGATTTGGGGACGTTCCTTTTTTCCCTATATTTTGGTGCACTTAGCTGGATTCGAACCAGCGGCCTCTCCCTTAGGAGGGGAGCGCTCTATCCACCTGAGCTATAAGTGCATTTTTTTAATACTTTTGCATTATATCAATTTTACTTCTTTTTTTCAAGGCTAACTTATCATGAAATCGAAAACTATTGAATTTTATCCATTTTTTCGGTATAATATCAAGAGTTAAGAAAGGATTTTATTATGCAAAAAATATTAGGTTCAATGAGAAAAGCAATCGAAGAATTTCATATGATAGATGAGGGTGATAAAATAGCTGTAGCTTTGTCTGGCGGCAAAGATTCTATAACTTTATTAATGGCCCTAAAAAACTTGCAAAGATTTTATCCCAAGAAATTTGACTTAATAGCAATATCTATCAATCCAGGATTTGAATTTTTTGACGTTAACATATTATATGACCTTTGTCAAAAAATTGATGTTGAATTATATGTTGTAGATAGCTATATAAAGGAAATAGTTTTTGACATTAGAAAAGAAAAAAATCCTTGTTCTCTTTGCGCTAATCTGCGACGCGGAATTTTAAACACAACAGCAATTGAACATGGATGCAATAAAATCGCTTTGGGTCATAATGAAGATGATGTTTTAGAAACATTTCTTATGAATATTTTGTATACTGGCAGCATTTCTACCTTTGCACCTGTTTCGTATATGGATAGGTCCAAAATGACTTTAATCAGACCTCTAATATATATTAGTGAAAAACAAACACGTAGTTTTATAAAAAATAACAATATTACTATTATGCCAAAAGCTTGTCCAATGGATGGTAAATCTAAACGTGAAGATATAAAGAAATTGTTATATGACTTAAATAAACAAATTCCTCATGTAAGAGCTAATATGTATGGTGCCATAAAACGAAGTAAAATTAAAGGTTGGAATATTTAATTTAATTATAGTTTAATTTAAATGTTATTTTTTATTATTTAGTTCATTAAATTATTCTTAAAGTGCTGTTATACTTAATATAAATTTTTTAGGAGGATAGCACATGGATTTAAAAGAAGCAAATAAAATTATTGGTAATACGTATAAACAAATTAGAAAAAGTAAAAAGTTTACACAAGAAGAAGTAGCTGAAAAAAGTGATTTAACACCTGAATATTTATCAAAATTTGAAAACGGTAAATATAATGCTAGCATATATAATATTATATTACTTTGTAAAGCTATTGATACTAATCCAACACAATTATTTAACCAATTTTTTGATGACAATTCAGCAGCTATTATTACAACTATAACAGACGAGTTAAAAGATATGGATGTTTCAGATCAAAAATTAATTTTAAGTTTAATTAAACGTATAAAAAATAAAGCCAATATTTAATATTGACTTTATTTTTTTATATATTACTCTTTTATTAGTTCTTTTAAATCTTCTTTTAATTTTTTTACTTTATTTTCTGCATCTGACATATTGTTTCCTTTTACGCCTACATAAAATTTTATTTTTGGCTCTGTTCCTGAAGGTCTTACACATACCCAAGAATCATTTTCTAAATCAAAATAAAGTACATTTGATACTGGTAATCCTGTTTCTACTTTTTCTTTAGTTTCCATATCTATTATTTTCGCTGTCTTATAATCTCTAAACTTTTCTACTTTATATTCTCCTATTTTTGAAGGAACATTATTTCTTAGATTATCCATCATTTCTTTTATTTTTCTTGCTCCACTAGCACCTTCTAGTGTTAATGATAACAAGTCTTCTTTATAATATCCATATTTTTCATAGATATTAATCATTTGATCCCATAATGTTAATCCCTTTTCTTTGTAATATGCTGCAGCTTCGCAAAGTGCCATAACTGCTGCTATACCATCTTTGTCTCTTGCATGTGTTCCTATTAAACAGCCATAACTTTCTTCGAACCCAAATAAATATGTATTTGAATTTGTCTGCTCAAATATTTTTATTTGCTCTCCTATATATTTAAATCCTGTTAAAACTTCTTTCAATTCTATATTATAATTTTTAGCAATACTGTCTGCTAAATTTGAAGAAACAATCGTCTTTATTAATACACCATTTGCAGGTATTAAATTTCTCTCTTGTTTTTGTGATAATTCATACTCTGCAATTAATAAGCCAGACATATTTCCAGTAAATGATTTATATTCACCTGTTTTTGAGTCTTTAGCATATACCCCTAATCTATCTGCATCTGGATCTGTTGCAAGTACTATATCAGCATCTTTTTCTTTTGCTAATTCTAAAGCTAAATTAAAAGCTTTTGGATCTTCTGGGTTTGGATAATCAACTGTAGGGAAATCCCCATCTGGAAGTTCTTGTTCTTTTACTATATATACATTTTCGAAACCTAGTCTCTTTAATATTGTTCTAACTGGTATATTCCCGGTTCCATGTAATGGAGTATATACTATTTTTAAATCTTTTTGTTTCTTAATAATATCAGGATTTAAAACAAGTTTTTGTAATGTATCCATATATTTCTCATCTATTTCTTTTCCGATTAAGTTATATAGTTTTTTATTTTCTGCTTCTTCTTGTGAAATCTTTTTTATTTCTCCATAGTCTGTAATATTATTTACTTCTGTAATTATGTCTTTATCAACCGGTGGAACTATTTGTGCACCATCTTCCCAATAAACTTTATATCCGTTATATTTTGGTGGATTATGGCTTGCTGTTATCATTATTCCCGCAATACATTTCAATTCTCTTACTGCAAAAGATAATTCTGGTACAGGTCTTAACGAATCAAATAAATATGTTTTTATACCATTAGCATTTAATATTAACGCTGCTTCTTTACTAAATTCTGGTGACATATGTCTAGAATCATAAGAAATTGCAACTCCTCTATCTTCTCCATGTTGTTTTTTAATATAATTTGCTAACCCTTGTGTTGCTTTTCCTACAGTATATATATTCATTCTATTAGTACCAGCTCCAATTATACCTCTTAATCCGGCTGTTCCAAATTCTAACTCTTTATAAAACCTATCTTCAATTTCTTTATTATCATTTTTGATATTTATTAATTCTTTTTTTGTCTCCTCATCAAAAACATCACTTGTACACCATTTTTTATATTCATTTAAATATTCCATTTTTCCTCCTTCAAATGCAAAAACGGGCCATAAAGCCCATTTTTCATTTTGTTTTATATTTAATTTTTCTTATGAAAATTTATATATAATTCTCTTGCTGTTTCTGGGCTATCTACACCTTCTGCATTTTTTACAGGTGCAAATTCATCTTCTCTTTTTACTCTCATTACTGCCATACTTTCCATACTTTGGAATGCATCAAATATAAATGTTTCAAACTTATATGCATTTGGTTTATTCGCTACAACTAATTCACCTTTTGCATTTATATAGTTCGCTTTTTTAAATGCTTCATGGTATGGTAATTTGTTAGCTGCAATTTCATTTATTCTTTTAATATTAAATAAATTACAATTGATATGAGATTCTCCAAAAACTAGTTCTCCATTAGCATCTCTTTTATTGCTCATTTCTTCTGAAATCTCTGTATACTCTACTACACTTGGTTTTGAATTTCTTTTACAAAATACTCCAACTCTTTCTTCTGGTCTTGCTTTAACAACTGATTTTCCTGCTGCCATACATTTTTTAGTTGCTGCAATAGCAACAAAGATTGGATCTACCATATTTACTAAAGGATTATCTACTGGTCCTATAAATACCCATTCAATATTCCTTTTGTTCATATCTTCCAATGCTCCGCTTTTTAGCATTGATTCAAAAACTCCACCGTGTCCATCGGCTGCTAATTTTAGGAATCCTTCTTCGTTTACTAATATTTTTCCTTCTTTATCAATCATTGGTAATTCACCTTGAATGAAAAACATTATATCTTCTTTTGGATATCCAAAATAATTATGGCTCTCAAAGAAATTAACTGTTTCAGCATTGTTCTCATGACTTGTCATAATATACCAAGGAATTGTTATTCCATATTTTTCATTTGCTTCTTTAATTGGCTTACAAATTAATTCGAATAAAGATTCATGCGTATCTAATCCGATATCAAAAGTTCCTTTTGGTCCATTGTATCCAAGTCTTGTTCCTTGTCCTCCAGCCATTGTTAATACTGCTAGTTTACCTTCTTTTATTATTTTATCTCCTAATTTTTCATAATTTTCATATTCTTCTTTAGATAATTTACTTTTATCTACATATTCGATAGGTTCAATTATATCGTCACCCATCTCTACACCTTTTTTTGTTTTTTCATATAAATCTTTAATTAACTCAAAATCTACATTTAATATTTGATCTAATAGTTTTTCTTTTCCTTCTGCATTCAACTTATCATAGCAAACTAACAATTGTTCTTGATTGTTTTTCTTTAGTATCTCTTTTACTTCATCATATTTTTCCATCGATCTGCCTCTCT
>UMAM01047799.1_pt1 | contig 17332 bp, 10 predicted proteins | sample 1963711 | NCBI WGS metagenome assembly UMAM01 (sample SAMEA4835916, study PRJEB28245) | human gut metagenome | biome: gut microbiome; material: fecal sample | place: Denmark | collected 2008
CCCGCCCTCGAGCGAAAGCGCCGCAAGCCGGTAATCCGCCGCTATCCGCGAGTTGTCCATAAACAGGCGCCCGCTCTTTGAGGAAACCGTACCCCTCTGTTGCGCGTTGTATTGATAGGAGGAAGATGCCGACCACATGGATTGGAATATTCTTTGGGTGCCCGCCCCGTCCATTGCTATATTCACAACGCCGTCGTGCTTATACTGCAAGCTGTTTCCGTCGTCGCAGATGTTCCCGATAAACTGGAAATCCCTCCCCGCCGCATTCTTGAACACTATGTCAGAAGAAAATCCCCCCGTGTTGCATATTGTGAAATCGTTTCTCTCGGACGTCGCGTTCAGGCCGCCTATTTCAAAAACCGTTGCCTTTTGGAAGAGAATGTTTGAATAACTGCCCCCGTTTAATTTCATATTCACGACTCCCTCCACCGCAACTTTATCGGCGGCAATATCCAGCACCGCAGAACTGCGCATATCCAGCCCGCCTCCGACGTTCACGTCGCCTTTTACGCGGATGGCCGAACTCGTAATGCGTTCGTCGGAAAATGCGAAACTCAAACTGGCGTTGCCGTACGACTCGAACGTTTTTCCGCCGTAAACCTGCGTGCCGACGTCTATCCCGCCGAGTGTAATGTCGATTCCAACCGCGCCTTCCGCGGTGTCGAATGAAGTTCCGAAAACTGCGGCAACCGGATCTCCGCATATCTGGGCTGAGATTTTTCCGCCTGCGTTAAAATATGCCGTATAATTGTCCGGCTTGGGAAGCTGGTTGCCGAATTTTATGGACGAGCTTCCGGCAAAAACCACGTCGCCCACATATGTGTCGTATTGGGTTATCCAGGCAGAGGCGGAGGTTCCGTAAAAAATAGCGGAATCTTCGTATTGGTTGGGAGCTCCCGAAGCGGGCTGCGTCCTTGATTCGTCGGCGAACCAGGATCCGCTGCTGAAATAATCTCCGGATGAGGTTCCGAAATAATAGTCCGAGGCGCACAGGGCGGCGGCTGATAGGAAAAATGCCGCGAGAATTTTAACCAGTTCATTTGTTTTCATGTAATTTTTCATATAATCTTCTGTAAAATAAAGCGTTATCAATGTCAAGATATTTTTCACAAGGGTCGCGCTCCTAAAAATTCGGCAACTTCCATAACGTTCCCGCAAACGCCCTTCGCTCCGGCGGAAAAGACGCCGCCCATTCCGAAAACCGGAAATGCGCCCCCCCGACGGTGGGCAGGCGTAAAAGGCTGCGTTTGCGCACTCAATAGCGCACTATAAAATTTTTAGTTGGTGGAGGTGTGGAAAAACTTCCCGATATAAGCGCTTTTTTTATATAGATTATACGGCTAATTTTCTTTGTAAGTGTTGACTTGACAATATTTTTTTAGAAAATTATATCTTTAAATGATGAAGGTATTTAATAGAAAAATAAATTACCGATTGGCAAGTTTGTGTATTCCAGCCTTATTTATGGCTGCGACTGACGCCTTTTCAGAAACTATAAATTTATATTGGAGCGGCGGGAACGCTTCTTCCGACTTGAATGTGAAGCAAGCCAATAATTGGAGCGTTTCTCCCTCAGAATGGACGCCCCCCGCGGAATTGGATTTATCCAACAGCATTCTAATATTTGATAAGGCAACTAAAAACCATTGGGAACCGAATATTGCGCGGGCTTCAATGAATACGAGCACTGTCATTGCAGGCATCGTAAATTCGTATCGGACGGAGTACCATGTCAATACGAACGAAGGCATAAAAGTTTCCGGAAACTACGATATAGACGTTACCCAACAGCTATCCTCGGACGGCACAATCGTAAAAGGGATTAGATTCGCTCTCGGCACGGGAAATGGAAAGGATTTTCTCAATGTCGGAGGAGATATGAACATAAACACCGGAGGATATTTGCACACAATAGTAAGCAATGTAGCCTCCGAAAACAGAATTTTATATTCGCTCACTGTCGGTGGGGCCCTATCTTTCACCCATTCCGGAAATTCAGGCTACCACGTTTTCAACGTGCGCGAAAATTTTAATACAGATATTGCTCCATACTCCACTTTTACGGCAAACCTCGGAGGGCTCTCGTCCGACAAGGCCGTTCTATTTACCGCCGGCATAAATGTCGCCGAGAGATTTGTATTCCAAAATGCCGCCGACGGAAGCTTTAAGGGTGGAGATTTCAAAGGAGTGTTTGCAAACGCCTCCGGAGTGTCGTCTGATTTAAGTTTTGAAATGAACGCCGACGGAAGGCAGTCAATTTCCATATACAAGGCTTCAAACACTGCGGCGCACGGCATAGAAAACTCGCCTTATGCAAAAGAAGACGCAACAATTTCGTCGATAAGTGTAATGAAGGGAGACTTCATTATAAATACAGAGCTCGCTGTCGGGAATATAAAAATGAGCGGCGGAAGGCTCGGCTTTTCATCTGACGAGAAAGTTGGGGCTCTAACGATAGACGGTGGAGAGTTGCTATTCGGCAAGACTATCGCGGTGGGGGATCTGATTATAGGAGTGGAGAAACTAAATATCGTATTTAATACGGAGGATATCTCTGCAAACGGGCTTACAGTGCTGACGTACGACTATATAGATATTCCTGTTCCTGTTGAAGAAATGTTTGTTGCCTACGATATTAACGGAAACGCGCTCGGCGGAGAATTTTCCATCGTAGGGGAGGCAGGCGGACCTGGCAGCATAATGTACACAATTCCAGAGCCGGCGGAGATAGCGGCATTTTTGGGAATTATGGCGTTGGCGGTTTCGGCGTTTTATAGGCGGCGCGCAAAATAGAAAACATTTTTTTGGATTTGTGGCGGCTCGTTGCGGGCCGCCTTTTTTTGCGGTAGTTTTTTTTGCGGAACGCGTATTGTATAGGCGTATGTGGGGGTATTATATCAGGAGAAATGGTCAAAGTTTTTTCTTCCAAAAAGTAGTGCCTTGTGAGGGGGATACGGCAATAAGAAATTATGCGAATTGGTATGCAAGATGTGGAGAGGGGCGCAAAGGTTTAAACTGTTCGATAAAAAAGTCTTATTTTTTCTTTGAAAAAATAATGGATAATTTTTATGAAAAAAAACCTCTAACTTAAAAAGGAATGTACAATGAAAATAACGAAAAAGAATCTTCTTAACCCCACCTGTAATTTTTATTCATCCCTTGCAAGGTGCGCTGCGGTATTTAGCGCAATAACTCTCGGCTATGCTTCATACGCGCAGGAAGTCAGCCAAATATATTTTAAAACCCCGACAAGTACGGAAACATCGCATCTAAACAGGGTGACAAACTGGTGTACAGACGCCGATAAAACCATTCCTTTTGAAGGGGCGTTTACAGACATGAGTGTCCAGTACGACGCCAACGTGACAACTCATGGAACAGTAGAGACCATGGTGACGGGGAAACTTGAAAGCATATTAAATTGGCGCAATCTGAACCAGTCCCTCTTGGATTTTAATAATGATTGGAGGGGTAATTTTCTGACTATGGGAGGATCTGTATCTTTAAATATAGCGGGAGATTGGAACTTGCATATAAAAACGGTATCCAACGCGAAAAATGTTCAAAAGACGGCACAAATATTTTTATGGGAAAATTCAAAAATTAATGTAGGCGGAGATTGGAATATCTCGACCGATAAAAACGGTACAGGCGCATGGTTCGGCGTAAGAATTCAGGACGGGTACGACGACAAATTCGGTGACGTCCACATAAAAGGTAATGTTGTATTTGCAAATTCGGGGAATATTACCGGGGCGATACTTTCAAATGCGAATGTAAATTTTAGAGTTGACGGCGTTATAGATCTAAACGGAACTGGCTCATGGGCCGTTTTTGATAGAGAATATGCTGCTACCCCAAGTGTAATGCGCACGATAGGTGGGCTGGGCGATGCCGACGGCAACGGCATAAGCAAGGGAAGTTTGTATATTACAAGCCGTGCTGCGGCAGAAGCTACAATTTTATTTACAAATTCAAAATCCTACGAATTTGAAGGCACTTTCCGCAGCGACCCCAATTACGAGGCCAAGTTGAATTTCACAATGATGGCAAACGACACCAAGAACGGCAGGCAGATATTGCGCTTTTACAAAGGTGGGACCGGTTGGCCAAACGGCTATGCAGTTACCGACAACAATATAAACAATGTTGAAATAAGCGCTGGCAGAATGGATATAGGAATGTATGAAGGCATGAAGGGCAACGACCTATATTTGGCTTCCTATTCAGGCAATTCGGCGGACGCAGTTTTCAGCGCGACAGGCACAAGCCTCGGAACTGAAGTTGGAAAGGTTGTGTTTGATACGATGTCGTTTTACAAAGGAACGATAGTTTTCGATATTCTCGAAGAAGAGAATGACTTTATAAAAATCAACAATGGAGTCACTTGCACGCCAGGATCTTCGGAATTGGTATTTGACATAAATATTACAAAGTCCGACTTGGAGGTATATCTCAATGTTTTAGGAGCCGAAATCTTAGAGCGCGACTTGATGGAATTTAAAACTGCTGATTCAAATATAGTAGCCGACGACATAATCGTAAAGACCCAGGACGGAATTGACGGGAAAATCAGCTTCATAGAGAATCTGGAGTCCGGATTGACGACAATCCAGATAGGGCTTACGGTTGTCCCCGAACCCTCCACTTGGGCCGCGATATTCGGCGTGGTTGCGCTTTTAGTTGCGGCTGCAAAAAGGCGCAGAAAGTAGAGCTTGCGCTTTGGGCGCGGCACGCGCTTAGAAAAAAATTGACGCAAATGCGGCAAATAAATTTCTATGCCTTGAAGCGGCGTGCGCTAAAAAAAATCTTTTTAAGTTAGAGTTCAAAAGATTCGCCAAATGCGAATCTTTTTTTTTCTCCCGCATTATGAAAGTGTGGGCGATGCTGTTAGATTTTAAACTGTCTAACAAATAAAAATTCCAATATAGTTGACCAATGGGGTGTTAATCCCTAACCTTTAGAACGTATGAATATGCGCAATATACTTATGATAGGGGCGGCCGCGCTTGCAGCGTCGCCGTCGTTCGCCGGAGAGTTGGAGATAGCTGTCAATCCGCAGCAAAAATTCCAGACGATAGACCACTTTGCCGCAGCCGACGCTTGGAGCGGAAATTTTGTCGGAAAACATTTCCCGGAGGAGCAGAAAAACCAGATCGCAAAATGGCTGTTTTCCCAAAAGCTTGGGCCTGACGGAAATCCCGAAGGTATAGGGCTTTCTATGTGGAGATTCAATATAGGGGGCGGAAGCTTTGAGCAGGACGGGGCTGATATAGAGCCTTACCAACGCAGGGCGGAATCGTTCCTTACAAAGGACGGTTCTGCGTATGATTGGACAAAGTGCGCCGGCCAAATGTATTTCATGAAGAAGGCGAAGGAGTATGGCTGCGATAAATTCCTCATATTTTCCAACACTCCTCCCGTTCAGTGGACTAAGAACGGCAAGGGCTGGGGCGCCAAGGAAAATTACGGAGCCAACTTAAAGCCAGACTGCTACGGCAAATTTGCCGACTACATGGCGACAGTCGCCAAGCATTTTACGGAGCTCGGCTACAATGTGCAATATATAAGCCCCATAAACGAGCCGCAAGTCCCGTGGGATTCTCCCCGCCAGGAGGGCAGCAGATGGCGCAATTCCGAGATGGCAAAGCTCGCGCGCGAGCTCGACAGTTCAATCGAAAAGTCGGGGCTCAAAGGCACTAAGATTTTGCTTGGCGAGTCGGCGAGCCTCACGGCGCCTGTGGACGGGGAGACGAGCTGGTATTGGAAATTCGACAAGTGCCCGAAAGAAGAGCAGCCGTTTGGCCAGCTTAAACAATTTTTCGACAAGTCCTCGCCGAATTATATAGGCGACTTGAAACATCTCGAAAGATATTGGGCGGCGCATACATACCACTCGGGCAAAAAGATTGCCGACATGCCGAAAATCAGAAAGGCGCTCGCGGCGGAGGTCGGCAAATACGGTTTGGAATTTTTGCAGACCGAATGGTGCCTGCTGCCGAGCTACAACCAGAAGAATTGCGACGGATTTTCCGCCGACCGGTTTAGCGACAACAACGGAGACATTCAAGCCGCCTTGTGCATGGGGCGCCTGATAACGGCAGACCTTTCGATAGCGCAGTCGAGGGGCTGGGGATACTGGAAGGGAATGGAAGTAAAAGGCGACTTTGCTCTCACAGGCGTCTATCCCAAAGACGGAAAACTCGAAAACGGCGGCGTCGTGCGCGACAACAAGATTCTGTGGGCGCTTGGAAATTGGAGCTTCTTTGTGCGCCCGGGCTTCAAGCGCGTTGAAATATCCGGAGCCGACGACCTCGCGAAAGTTTCTTCAAGCGCGTTTGTGTCGCCCGACGGCAAAAGGGTTGTGGCGGTGTTTGTAAACTCATCGTACGAATCGTATCCGGCAAAATTTAAGGGAGAGCTTGCAGACAAAGAGTTTTCGGTTTACAAAACCGATTCGAATTCGAGCCTTGCAAAAATCGCGGAATCTCTTTCCGGCGGGTTTACGTTTACCCCGCGCTCAATAACGACTCTCGTCTGGGATCTAAAATAGATTTCCGAAAATCTACGCAAATTTTTCGGGTGGGGCGCGGTTTCGGGTTCCGCCCTTTTTAGTTGCTGATATGGCAAAGTATTTGCTTGCCGTGGATATTGCGATTGTCTATCTTCATCGGGATTTTTATATATAAATAAAGCCGGCGGACGGTGACGCCGTAAAAACAACTCCGCACTACCATGCCAAAACGCACAGATTTAAAGACGATTTTGATTATCGGTTCAGGCCCGATTGTAATAGGGCAGGCTTGCGAATTCGACTATTCGGGAACGCAGGCGTGCAAGGCTCTCAAAGAAGAGGGATATAAGGTCGTATTGGTAAACTCCAACCCGGCAACAATTATGACCGACCCCGATTCTGCTGACGTCACATACATCGAGCCGTTGACGCCAGAAGTCCTCGAAAAAATCATAGCGAGAGAGCGTCCCGACGCCTTGCTTCCGACGCTCGGAGGCCAGACCGGGCTGAACCTGTCGTTGAAGCTTTCAAAGCTTGGCATTCTGAAAAAATACGGCGTGGAGCTAATCGGCGCCAAGGAGGAGGCTATTGAAAAGGGCGAGGACAGGGAAAAATTTAGGGAGGCAATGCTCAAAATAGGCCTCGATATCCCCCAAAGCGTAGTCGTCCACGATATAAAAGAGGCGACGGATTGGATCGAAAAATGGGGGAAATTCCCGGTTATTATACGCCCAAGCTACACGCTCGGCGGAACGGGCGGAGGCATAGCATACAACCGCGAGGAATACGAGAATATGATATCCTTCGGGTTAAACGCCTCTCCTGTGACGGAGGTGCTGGTTGAGGAGTGCCTCCTCGGCTGGAAGGAATTTGAGATGGAGGTCATGCGCGACCACAAAGACCAGTGTGTCGTCATCTGCTCAATAGAAAATTTCGACCCGATGGGGGTCCATACGGGGGATTCGATAACAATCGCGCCTGCGCTGACGCTTACCGACAAAGAATACCAGTTAATGCGCGACGCAAGCTTCGCCGTCATAAGGGAGGTCGGCGTCGAGACAGGAGGGTCGAACATACAGTTTGCGGTGGATCCCAAGACGGGCAGAATGATTGTAATCGAGATGAATCCGCGCGTGTCGCGCAGTTCAGCGCTGGCGTCGAAGGCGACTGGGTTCCCGATAGCCAAAATTGCCGCAAAGCTCGCAGTCGGCTATTCTTTGGACGAATTGCGCAACGACATAACGCGCGAGACGCCCGCGAGCTTTGAGCCGACAATCGACTATATCGTGACAAAAGTCCCCCGCTTTACTTTTGAAAAATTTGCCGGAAGCGACAATACCCTGACTTCGTCAATGAAGAGCGTTGGGGAAGCCATGGCAATTGGCAGGACATTTAAGGAGTCCTTCCAAAAGGCTTTGAGGTCCCTTGAAATAGGCTGCCGCGGTTTCGGCGGCGGCGGAAAGTTCGGCGGAAGGGAGTGCCCAAGCATAGAGAAAATCCGCAAGGGGCTAATAAGGCCGACAGCAGAGCGCGTATTTTACATACGCTACGCGATGCTCGCGGGAATGTCCGACGATGAAATACACGAGGCCACAAGCATAGACATATGGTTCTTGCGGCAGCTTCGCGGAATAATAGAAATCGAAACGGAACTGTCACGCAAGGGGCTGCTGAACCTCGATGAAGACCTGTTGCGCCGCGCAAAAGAGGCCGGTTTTACCGATCTTCAAATATCGGAGATTTGCGGAACAAAGATACGCAATATAAAGCAGCTGCGCCGCGAATTTGGAATAAATACCGTTTACAGGCTCGTCGACACATGCGCCGCCGAATTTAAGGCGGTCACACCGTACTACTATTCCACGTACGGAGCCGAGTGCGAAATAATGCCCTCGGACAAGAAAAAAATAATGATAATAGGCGGCGGCCCGAACAGAATCGGGCAGGGCATAGAGTTCGACTACTGCTGCGTGCATGCGTCCTTTGCCCTGCGCGAGGCTGGGTACGAGACGCTCATGATAAATTCCAATCCCGAGACTGTTTCCACAGACTACGACACTTCCGACCGCCTGTATTTTGAGCCGCTTACGCTCGAGGACGTGCTTGAAGTTTACAACCAGGAAAAGTGCTGGGGGGCGATAGTTCAGTTCGGCGGGCAGACCCCGCTAAACTTGGCTTCCGAGTTGAAGGCAAACGGCGTAAACATAATCGGAACGTCTCCGGAGTCAATCGATGCCGCCGAAGACAGGCGCATATTTAAGAAAATCCTCGAAAAGCTGAATCTAAAACAGCCTGTAAACGCCACTGCGACGAATCCGGAAGAGGCATACGAGCTTGCCGGCCAGATAGGGTTCCCGATACTTTTGCGCCCGAGCTTTGTGCTTGGAGGCAGGGGAATGTTCATAGTTTACGAAATGGAGGAAATGAAACGGGTTATAAGGGAAGCGTTCGACGCCGCGCCCGGCAAGCCCGTATTGCTGGACAAGTTCCTCGAGGACGCGATAGAGCTTGATGTCGACGCCATAAGCGACGGCGAAACGACAGTAATCGGCGGAATGCTCGAACACATTGAGTATGCGGGCGTCCATTCGGGCGACGCGGCTATGGTAATTCCACCGCATACGCTGCAAAAAAATATTCTCGACGAAGTCCGCAGTGCGACTTATGCGCTTGCAAAGGAGCTGAAAGTCGTAGGGCTTATGAATGTCCAATACGCGATAAAGCGCGGAGAGCTATATCTAATAGAGGTCAATCCGCGCGCCTCGCGCACGATACCGTTTATATCGAAGGTCATAGGTGTTCCGCTCGCAAAGCTTGCCGCGCGCGTAATGGCGGGCGAGAAATTGAAAGATTTGGGCTTTACAAAAGAGGTGGCGCCGGACTATATCGCGGTGAAAGAAAGCGTATTCCCGTTTGTGCGTTTCTTGGGCTCGCAAATAATGCTCACTCCCGAGATGCGTTCGACCGGCGAGGTAATGGGGCTCGACACGTCTTTGGGAATGGCTTTCGCGAAGAGCCAGATGGCGGCGCAGCCGGGGCTGCCGACTTCCGGAAATGTCTTTATATCCGTAAAGGACCACGACAAGGAAGCGGGAGCGGCAATAGCGAAATCCTTCCACGAAATAGGCTTCAAAATATTCTCGACGGCGGGGACAGCGGCGTTTTTGGCGGCGCGCGGCATACCGGTCACAAAAACTTTTAAGCTCAGCGAAGGCGCGCGGCCAAATGTCGTCGATATGGTCAAGAACGGGCAAATGCAGATAATCATAAACACCCCTTCCGGAATGAATCCGCGCCTCGACGAAAATAAAATCCGCGAGGCTGCCCTGCTTGGCAGAGTATGCATGATTACAACAATCATGGGCGCTTATGCTGCCATACAGGGAATAAAGGCTCTTAAAGAACAGCCTCTAAAAGTTAAGAGCCTCCAAGAGTACGGCGAAATAATGCGTAAAAAACGCGAACTTTTGGGCGATATATAAATACTAAGCGTTGCAGCCGGTGAATGTGCGCATCGGCTGCCGGATAATTTATAGAAATGAACACGAGAAAATTTCAAAAGACCTTGGAGACGATATTGAGGGACGATTCGCGGTATGCGGCAGGTGCGTATATTTTTGTGCGTATGGCCCTCGATTTTACGGTTAAGCGGCTTTGTGCAATGAATCCCTCGCGCAAGGAGCGGCATGTGTCGTCTAAGGAGCTTTTGGAGGGGATAAGGCTGTTCGCGCTTGAAACGTTCGGCCCGATGGCTATGCCGCTGTTTGAGGAGTGGGGGGTGCGCTCGTGCCTCGACTTTGGCCAGATAGTTTTCAATCTCGTGGACGCAAAGGCATTGACAAAGACAGACGACGATAAATTGGAGGACTTTGCCGACGGATACGATTTCCGCGAGGCGTTTGTCCTTCCGTATTTGCCCAAGAAAGGAAAACTGTAAAATGCGCGGTTTGGAAATAAAAAATCTCACCGTGGAAGTGGCGGGGAAAAAGGTTGTTGACGGGCTGAGCCTGTCGGTGCCCGTTGGGCAGGTGCATGCGATAATGGGTCCGAACGGAACCGGCAAAAGCAGCCTCTCGAAGGCGATAGCGGGGCATCCGGAGTATCCGATAACCGGCGGCGAGGTTCTCCTTGACGGCGAAAATATCGTCGGGCTTCCGCCGGACGAGATAGCGCGCAAGGGCTTCTTTTTGGCGTTTCAATATCCTGTTGAGATACCGGGGGTGAGCATAGCGAACTTTATCCGCGCATGTCTTTCGGCGCGCCTGCCTGAGGGGCAAACTCTAAATCCTGTCGAGTACTACAAGAATCTGCACGCCAAGATGGACGAGCTGAAAATGGACAGGAGCTTTACGACAAGAAGCGTCAACGACGGTTTTAGCGGCGGCGAAAAAAAGCGCTGCGACATTCTCCAAATGCTGATGCTTAACCCAAAATTTGCGATACTCGACGAAACCGACAGCGGGCTTGATATAGACGCCTTGAAAATAGTATCCGAGGGCGTAAATTCTGCGCGTTCGCCCGACCGCGGCATGTTGCTAATCACCCACTACCACAGGCTTCTTGAATACATAAAGCCCGATGCCGTGCACGTCATGAGCGGCGGAAAAATAGTCCTAAGCGGCGGGCCGGAATTGGCCGTGGAATTGGAGCAAAAGGGATACGATTGGATTAAAGAAATTCAAAAATGAGCGACGAACGCACAGTCCGCGGAGAGCTCAATCTCGACAGGAGCTCCGGCGATTTCCACTATGCCGAGGATTACGCATACAATGCGGGGGTTGGGCTCAACGCAGATGTTGTAAGGTACATCTCAAAAGTTAAGGACGAAGATCCATGGCTTTTGGATTTCCGCCTAAATGCGCTCGCGCAATTTGAAAAGATGAAGAATCCGACGCACTGGGCGTCGAAAAAGTTGGACGAGCTCGACTTTTCCAAAATCCGCTATTATCTCGCAAAGGGCGAAAAGAAGCGCAAGTCGTGGGACGAAGTTCCGGAGGACGTAAAAAACACTTTTGAGAGACTCGGAGTCCCAGAACAGGAGCGCGCGTTCCTGGCGGGAGTTGAGGCGCAATTCGATTCGGAGTCGGCGTATTCAAACATGAAGGCGCACCTTGAAAAAGACGGCGTCATATTTGTCGATTCTACTGAGGGGCTTAAAAAATATCCTGAGATTTTTAGAAAGTATTTTGGGAAAATAATACCTACGACCGACAACAAGTACAGCGCCCTCAACAGCGCGGTATTTTCTGGCGGAAGTTTTATATATGTCCCCAAAGGGGTGAAGGTTAAGCAGCCCTTGCAAGCGTATTTCAGGATAAACGCGGAAAGCTTTGGACAGTTCGAGCGCACGCTGATAATCGCCGACGAAGGGGCTGAGCTAATGTACATGGAGGGCTGCACTGCGCCAAGATTTGAGACCGGAACGCTGCATTCGGCGGTAGTGGAGCTCGTGGCGCTCAAAGGCGCCAAGATACAGTATGTCACCGTTCAGAATTGGTCCGACAACGTATTCAACCTCGTCACGAAGCGCGGTGTCGCCGAGGAAGATGCCCAGATACGGTGGATTGACTGCAATATCGGAAGCGGAATAACGATGAAGTATCCGGCCGTTCTTTTAAAGGGCAGGCGCGCGCGGGGAGAGGTTATATCGATAGCTCTTGCAAACTCCGGGCAGCACCAGGATACAGGCGCGAAAATGATACACCTCGCCGACGACACCACTTCAAACATATTGTCAAAGTCGGTGAGCATTTCGGACGGACGGGCCTCTTATAGGGGGCTTGTGCACGTGTCTGGCAAGGCAAAAAATTGCAGGAATAAGACTGAGTGCGACGCGCTTTTGATAAATTCAAACTCCCGCACGGACACTTACCCCGCAATAGTATGCTCCGGGGCGAGCAACAGCGTGCAGCACGAGGCGAGCGTCTCAAAGCTCGACGAAGAACAGATTTTCTATATGCGCCAGCGCGGACTTTCGGAGACCGAGGCGGTCAGCCTATCGGTCAACGGATTTGTCAACGACTTGGTCAAAGAATTCCCGTTGGAGTACTCCGTGGAACTCAGAAGGCTAATCGAGCTTGAAATGGAGGGATCGGTCGGATGAGCGAAACTTTGCTTGAAAAAATCTCAAACGCGGCGAAAGAGCGTTTTCAAAATATAGCCTTTCCGACGCGCAAAGACGAATATTGGCGGTTTGCCGATTTGGATACTTGGTCGGTCGACACACTTTTCCCGTACTTTACGGGAAGACCCCCGGAGGAAGGGTGCAATTCGGAGTTTGAAGATTTGGAGCATGAAGAGTCGCAAGGGGGTTGCGTGCTTCTTTTCGACGGCCAGCTGCTCGACGGCGAAGCCCCCAAAGGGGTGGAAATATATTCGAGCGGCGCGGCGGCGGACGAATTTCCGGACATTGTTGAAAAGTTCCACTCGAAAGCCTCGGGCAAGTTTGACACTCTCGTTTCTACCCGCCCGGATTTCGGGATTTTAATCCGCGTGCTCGACGGCGAGTCGGCAACTCTCGATTTGAAGATTATATCGAAACTGACAGTTTCGGCGGCAAACGTCATTGTATGGCTCGGCAAGGGTTCAAGCTTGCGTTTGCGCAAGACAAATCTCGCCTTCGGAGGGAGTTTTGCCGCGCTAAAATGCGGATATGTGCTTGAAGAAAATTCCAGCTTGGAATTGGCGTCTTTAAAATATTCGAGCAAGTATTCAATAGCGTACGAGCGCGAGGATTTTAGCCTGGCGGAAGGCGCGTCTGTGGTGGATGCCGTCGCGCTAAGCGCGAAGGGTCCAAGCAGGCAGGAGCGCAATTTTGAAATTTCTTCCAGCGGCTGCAGCGCGGACTCCCGCATTTTTGTTTCGGCGGATTCAGACGCCACGCAAGACATACGCACGTCGCAAATACATTCGAAGCCGATGTCGGATAGCAACATGGAAATTAGGGCTGCGCTTGGCGGACTTGCGAAGCTCGCGTTTACGGGGCTGATAAGCGTCGATAAAAACGCGGTGAAAACGCGCTCTTACCAGTCTTGCAGGTCGCTGATGCTTTCCGATACGGCGAAATCACAGGCTTCCCCCGTGCTTGAAATATCTTGCAGCGATGTGGAGTGCTCGCATGGGTGCGCTGTCTCAAAACCGTCCGACGAGCAGATGTTTTACATGATGCAGCGCGGCATAGGGGAAGATGCGGCGAAGGGGCTGATTGTGCGCAGTTTCGCTGAGACGAGCTTTGAAAAAATATCCGATAGAGACCTTGTCGACAAGTGGCTTGGAAGGCTCTTTTAAGGGTTGTTTTTTTACAAAACTATTTGGGAAATGCGCCGTTTATGCAGATGGCGGAGTAGTGAATCTCGGTTCCTTTGATGGAGCATGAGCTTCGGTAATGTGTGTAGCAAATAACTTTTTGGGGGGACGGAAATTTTGGGGTTGGGGCTCCCGTATTTTAGGTTGCAAGGTTTATTGCGGATCGCGGGACTTGCCGGAAATTTTATGTGGAAAATATAGAGCCCAGCTTGCAAATTGCGGCAGATATAGAGATTGTTTTCTCTTGTTTTCTCTTTAAAATAAACTAAAAAAATTTTTATATAACGGCGCGAAACAATACAATATCCCGATGAAAAACTTCCGAATATTTATTACGTCAATTCTCGCGTATCTCGTCTTGTGCGGAGGTTTTAGTTTGTCCGCAGGGCCTTATAATTTTGCTTCCGAATCGGCATACAACGGTTTTTCAGGAATATTTGCGCTTGGTTTTGATCCGCCAAAATCGGGAGGCTCGCGTTGGCAAAAGGGCGGGGCTGAAAAAAGCGCGGCGCCCGAAGGTTCTGAAACGCGCAATAAAGCTGGGGAGCAGCCATCTCTTAAAGACGTTTTTAAAATGCCAAAATCGGGAGGTTCGCGTTGGCAGGCAGGGCAAAGTAGCGGCGTTCAAAAAATGCCGGCCGAAAAAATATCGCTATTTTCCCCTCCGAAATCAAGCGGCGGCTCGCGCTGGCAAAGGGGCGTCGAAACCGGAAGCGCGAAAGGCGGCGAAACAAAGAGTTCGGAACTCGGCAAAACAAAAAATGCAAAGGGCGGAGAATTTAAAATATGCGTATTCCCTTTGGAAGGCGCGATATCGTCGCCGCAGGTTAAGTTCGTAAAAAGGGCAGTGGAGGCAGCGGAATCGGCAAAGGCGGCCGCCTTGATTGTCGATATGAACACTCCCGGCGGCGATCTCGATTCGACCATAAAAATAATGGAAGAGCTTTCGGCGTTCGGCGGAATGACAGTATGCTATGTGAATCCCGACGCGATTAGCGCGGGGTCGTTTATAGCGGTCGCGTGCGACAAAATTTTCTTTTCTCCAAAAGGTGTAATGGGTGCGGCGGAGGCCGTAAATGCAGGCGGGGGCGACATAGAGGATTCTATGAAGCGCAAAGTGACATCGTTCATAGGCGCGAAAGTGCGCGCGATAGAGCCCTCCGGAAACCCGCGCCGCGCGGCGGTGCAGCGGGCGATGAACGATCCGGATTTTGAGCTTAAAATAAACGGAAAAGTCTTGAAGCCAAAGGGCGAATTGCTGACGCTGACGGCTGCCGAGGCCGCCGCCGTATACGATGGCTCGCCGCTGCTTTCCGACGGAACCGAAGAAAACGTCGAGGGGGTTGCGGAAAAAATTTCAGGCGGAAAGCCTTTTGAAATAATGCGGATAGAACACACTTGGGCGGACGGGGCGGCTATATTCATGTCGTCGGTGGCTCCCATACTTTTCGGGCTTGCGATATTTCTTGTAATAATGGACTTAAAAGGCGGCGGAATAGGCGTTTTAAGCGCTGTCGGGTTCGGCATTGCAGTGTGCGTGTTTTTAGGCATAAATATGTCTGGACTTGCGGGCTACGAAGGAATTTTGATCCTAATCGCCGGGGCGGCGCTGATAGCGCTTGAAATATTGTTTTTCCCGGGGACATTGCTTCCTACGGTGCTTGGCGTATGCGCCGTCGTGATAGCGGCGGTGTGGACTTTCGGCGGAATCGACGCTTCCGAGGGCAGCAAAATCTGGGGAGAGTGGGAGGAATCGGTATTTCCAAGCGTGTGTGTCGGGATTACGCGCCTCGGGCTAAGCGTGCTTGTGGCGGGAGTTTGTGCGGTTGTCTTGGGAAGGTATTTTGAGCGCGCCCCAATTTTCGGGAGGCTCGTGCTAAAACCGTGTCTCGACGGAAATGCGGATTCCAGAGGGGCTGCGCAGGTGTCTTCGGAAGGCGGAAAACAGCTCAAGAAAGGCATGGTAGGCGTATGCATTACCGACTTGACCCCTTCCGGAAAGGCGAATTTTGACGGAACGATAGCTGATGTACGCTCTGATTTTGGCTCTATTAGCCAAGGGGAAAAAATAGAAATTATCGAAAAAAAAGATTTTAATTTTATAGTAAAAAAATACTCTAAGGACAAATGACGATAATCGCCGTTCTCATAGCCATAGGCGCATTGCTGATATTTGCCGAGACCCTCCTGATGATGGGGGTTTTGTTCGCGATTGCCGTTTGCATGTTCGCGGTTGCGGCTGCGGTGGCGTTCTCAAAATTTGGGGCGTTGTCGGCAATGGGAGTTGGCGGGGCTTTCATCGCGGTGTGCGTATTCGCGATGCTTGTGTGGTCGAAAGTTATCCCAAAGACAAAGTTTGCCAAAGAAATTTACTTAAAAAATCCGACCGATTCCAAGGCGCCTTCCCAAAATGCTTCGTGGTGCGTCGGGCGGGAGGCGACTGCGAAAACGCCCCTATGCCCGTCTGGAATTGTGGAAATCGACGGGCATTGTTTCGATGCCTATTGCGAAGACGGCCATTGCCCCGCAGGAGAAAAAGTCTCCGTAGCGTCGGCGACTTCTTTTGAGCTTAAAGTGCGTAAAAACCAAAACAAATAATGAATATGTCAGTAGCAACAATAGTGATGATAGTTGTAATAGTGGCGGCGATAATCGCGTTTTTCGTGGTGTTGTCGTTCATAAATACGTGGCTGAAAGCGCTGCTTGCTGGGGCGCCTGTGAGCATGCTTACACTAATAGCAATGCGCCTGCGCGGAGTTCCCTACGGAATGATAGTGGATTCCCGCATAATGGCGGTCAAGGCGGGGCTTGATCTCACGATAAACCAGCTTGAAGAGCACTATCTTGCGGAGGGGTCTTTGATACCGACGATACAGGCGCTCATCGCTGCGGAAAAGGCGGGAATGGATTTGACTTGGAAGCAGGCGTGCGCGATAGACCTCGCGACAAAAGGCACGGGCAAGACAGTTGTGGAGGCTGTCAGGACCTCTATAAATCCGAAGGTAATAGACTGCCCGAATCCCAATTCGGGGCGCAAGTCGATAGACGGTGTTGCTAAGGACGGCATTCAGGTGAAAGTCCGCGCGAGGGTGACGGTGCGTACGAATCTCGAAAGGTTTGTGGGCGGCGCGCAGGAGGAGACGATTATTGCGCGCGTCGGCGAAGGTATCGTGACTACGATAGGCTCGGCCGACACTTACAAATTCGTTCTCGAACACCCCGACAGAATTTCAAAGGTAGTGCTCGAGCGCGGTCTCGATTCCGGAACCGCATACGAGATTCTTTCAATAGACATTGCCGACGTCGATGTTGGCGAAAACATTGGGGCGAAGCTGCAAGAAGCCCAGGCAATCGCGAATAAAAATATGGCGCAGGCGCAGGCTGAAATACGGCGCGCGGCGGCTGTCGCGGCGGAGCAGGAAATGCGCGCAAAAGTTGTCGATATGCGGGCGAAAGTCGTGGAGGCGGAAGCTCAAGTTCCGCTTGCGCTCGCGGAGTCTTTGAGGAGCGGCA
>UMAM01051958.1_pt1 | contig 17248 bp, 8 predicted proteins | sample 1963711 | NCBI WGS metagenome assembly UMAM01 (sample SAMEA4835916, study PRJEB28245) | human gut metagenome | biome: gut microbiome; material: fecal sample | place: Denmark | collected 2008
TCGGCAGTTTGAGGAAGAATTCGAAGTTCTTTTCTTCCACTTCGCGCACTGGTTCTTGGGCGACCATCATAAGGGCTTTTACACCCTCCTGGGTTCTGCTCTTTCCGGGGCAGACAGTCGCGCACAAGCCGCAACCTGTGCAGTCTTCGGGTGCAACCTGAATTGTGAACGAGCAATCCGGATTGTCCTTGGAGCGGAACGCCGTATGTTTGAATCCTTCCGGAGCGTCTTTTAGTTCGTCGTTCTTGTAGAACTTCGCGCGAATTGCCGCGTGGGGGCATATCGTGGCGCACTTGGTGCACTGTATGCAAAGTTCGGGATTCCAACTCGGTATTTCTATTGCAATATTGCGTTTTTCCCACTGGGTTGTAGCGGACGGCCATGTGCCGTCCACGGGGAATGCGGAGACCGGCAATTTGTCGCCCTGTTCGCGCATCATTGCAGCCGTCACGCGCTTTACAAAGTCGGGAGCCTTGTCGGAAACCGTCGCCGGGAAGCCGCTTTCGGCTGTCACTTCGGAGGGGACTTCCACTTTATGGCAGTTTTCGACCGATGCATCGACCGCCGCAAAGTTCTTTTCGACAACCTGTCTGCCCTTCTTGCTGTATGTCTTCTCAATCGCGGCCTTAATTTTTTCGATAGCCTCATCTTTCGGAAGCACGCCGGAGACTGCGAAATAGCAGGTCTGCATGACGGTGTTGATTCTTCCGCCCATGCCGGTTTTCTTCGCGACTTCGTAGGCGTCGATTACATAGAATTTAAGTTTCTTTTCTATAATCGTGCGCTGGACGTCGCTATTGAGGTGGTTCCATACGTTATTGGCGTCGTATATGGAGTTGAGGAGGAATACCGCACCTTCCGCCGCGCATGAAAGCACATCGTACTTCTGCATGAACGAGAACTGGTGGCATGCAACAAACTGCGCGTTGTTGATGAGGTACGGCGCGCGTATCGGGTTCGGCCCGAAGCGCAAGTGCGAAACAGTCAGGCCGCCGCTCTTCTTTGAGTCGTACACGAAGTATGCCTGCGCGTAATTCGGGGTTCCGTTGCCGATAATTTTAATGGTGTTTTTGTTCGCGCCCACAGTGCCGTCCGCCCCGAGCCCAAAGAACACTGCGCTCATCACGCCGTTTTCGTCGAGCTTGAAGGATTCGTCGTAGGATATTGAATTGTGGGTGACGTCGTCGTTAATGCCGACGCTGAAATGATTTTTGGGCGACTTCGCCGAAGCGTTGTCGAACACACCCTTGACCATCGCGGGAGTAAATTCCTTGGAGCCGAGGCCGTATCTGCCGCCGAGGATGACGGGATCGAAGCTGCGGGGGAGGAATCCGCTCGCGCGGGCTTCTGAGATGGAGGCGCTGACTTCCTGATAGAGGGGTTCGCCCATGGCGCCGAGTTCCTTTGTTCTGTCGAGAACGGTGATGACTTTCGCAGTCTGCGGAATGGCTGCGGCGAATTTCTTCACGCTGAACGGACGGAACATTCTAACTTTGAGAACGCCGAGTTTTTCGCCTTTGGCATTGAGGGCCTTTACGGTCTCTTCAACCGTCTCGGCGCCGCTGCCCATTATGACTATGATTTTTTCGGCATCGGGCGCGCCCTCGTATTGGTAGGGCTTGTAAATTCTGCCGGTGAGCTTGCCGAGCTTTTCCATCTTTTCCTCGACGATGTCGGCGCACTTGTCGTAGAACGAGTTGCGGGCCTCCCAAGACTGGAAGAACACGTCGGGGTTCTGGGCCGTGCCGCGGATAAAGGGCCTGTCGGGGTCAAGCGAGCGGGCGCGGATATCGAGCACTTTGTCGTAATCGATCATTTCGCGCACGACTTCGTCGGGAATCATATCGTAGGTATTTACCTCGTGCGAGGTTCTAAAACCGTCGAAGAAGTGCAGGAAAGGCACGCGGCTGTCGAGCGTTGCGGAGTGGGCAACGAGCGCGAGGTCGTGGGCTTCCTGAACGCTGTTGGAGCAAAGCATCGCGAACCCTGTTTGGCGGCATGCCATAACGTCGGTCTGGTCGCCGAATATCGATAGGCCGTGGCTTGCTACGGCGCGCGCGGACACATGCATGACAAAGCTTGTCAGTTCGCCCGCTATCTTATACATATTGGGAATCATCAGCAGCAGGCCCTGCGACGCCGTGAAAGTAGTCATCAGAGTTCCAGTCTGCAATGCGCCGTGGACCGCCCCCGCGACGCCGCCTTCGCTTTGCAGCTGGCTTATCGACGGAGTTGTCCCCCAAATATTCTTTTTGCCTTTTACCGCCCACTCCTCGCAGTTTTCCGCCATTGGCGAAGAGGGAGTGATGGGGTATATTGCGATTGTTTCGCTAACTCGGAAAGCTATTGAAGCGACCGCTTCGTTTCCGTCCGTAATCACGCTATTTTTGCTTTTCATATAGTCCTGTTATAAATTTTATATTCAGCCTTGAAAAATCCGGCAAAAACCGAAAATTTCCAGACATTAAATATTAACTGCTTAGTTTATTCCCGTTCATTGCGTTTCGTCAACTATTTTTAAACGCGTGAAATTTCTTCGATAAAATTATATTGCGCCGCTTTTTAGGCTGGGAGACTTGGCGAAAAGTCTTTTTGTGAACGCCGCAAGCTCAATCGAATGAGCCGCAAAAAAATAATTCTCCTTATTTTCGACGTTTTTTTGAACTTCTAAAAAAGTCCAAAGATGGATACGGATTATTGAAATTGTTCATTCTGCCATTAAAAAATTGCCTTTATCAGTTGCCTATCAGAACTGGAAAATCTCTCAATTTCTCCCCTTCAAAAAAACAACCTATAAATCAAAAATAATTTCTACCTATTCTCATGATATTTCATAGACTTACTTTAAAAATATTTTCGTAAATATTAAAAAAGTTTGAAAGACCTCAAACGTTTGCATAGAAAAAATAAATTTCACATCAATATGGAGAATTACAAAATGAAAAAAGCATTCTTGGCTTCAACAGCCATCGCAATCACTGCGATATCCGCCAATGCTGAAACATACACATGGCAAAATACGGTTGCTACGTCCGAGACCTCACTTAAATGGAACGATCCTTCAAATTGGAGCCCCACCCCCGGAAGCTCCGGCCCTGGTGCTGCCGACGATGTAATATTCAAAGACACTCCGTCTTTCGGAACTGCCTCTGCTATGGGAGGATTGATTTCCGTAAATAACATGACCTTTGAGAACGCCACAATAATCGACGGACAGCGCATTCAGTTCAACACCCAGCAATCTGCAAATATAAACGGGGATATTTTTCTCGGGAACCTCTATACACCCAATTCGTGGTCTATAATGAATTTTAGGTCCTTCTACGAGAATTCGACTATCGACATTGGCGGCTCTATAACGCTTGCGCCCACAAAAAATGACGGCACAATCGCGGTAGATTCCGGGCTGGCATTCGGGGGAACTCAGATTAACCAGCACTACACCTCCATGAATGTGGGAGAGAACGCGGGCATATATTCGCCAACCGGCTATAAAACTGCAATACTTCTCGACGCCTCAAAAGGCAACATAAGATTTGAATTTTGCGGCACGAGCGCCGGCGACGAAGATTGGGCGACAGTCCACGGCGTCGTACAAATGAACAGAGGCAGCAACACCTACGCCACTCTATATTTGGGAAGAAATGAAACCCCAACTACGACAGCAGGCGCAATGAGAGACTCGCGCATATCCATAGGCGGCTTAAACGGCGGCGGGAAACTCATAACAAAATTAAGCAGCACAGCAGACAATAGGCGCACTTCATATTTGACATTCACAAACGCCGCGGGCGTAAATACGCAGTTTACCGGCGACCTCGCGGTGGAAACATTCAACGGCTCAAACAACAACACTTTTGTTTTCATAATGGACGGCGCGGGCTCGCAAAGCATGAATATCGTAAGCGGCGGCGATCTACTGTCAGCAATAGAGGTAAAGAACGGCACAATGCTCGTAAATAAGGCGAACAATTCCGCTTCGCTCACAATTTCTGGAGGGGCATTCGGCGCGCTCGACCCGTCAAGCGGCATATCGCTCGGCTCCGCAAAATATTCCGGAGGCGAAATCATCATAGACGCAGGCGCAATAGGAGGCGCGCTCGGCCAAATCGTATTGGGCGGCAAATTCGTAAGCGATGCCGATTCAGTCCTTATCGACTTTACAAATTTCGACCAGTATTTTTTGGACGACGGAAACTTTTACGATATTATGACCGCGAACGGAGGCTTTGAAAACTCCGACGGAAGCGCTATGGACGAGTCCGACTTTATCGCGAAAATAGACGGCGCCTACGCTATTTTCCACTTAGAAGGCAATACGTTGCAGGCGACATTCTCGTCTGTTCCCGAACCTGCCGAATTGGCTGCACTTATCGGGCTTGGCGCGCTCGCGATGGCTATTTTCAGGAGGCATAAACGCTCTTAAAAATAACAATTTTTAGACGCGCGCAAATTTTGTTTTGCGCGCGTTTTTTATTTAATTTATTGTGTATAAAATTGACTTTATCGCAAAATTCACAAATTGTTGTACTGCTTTTTAACTTCTATTAACAAATAAAATAATATACATATGAGAAAAACAATTCCCGCAATAATTGCGATATGCGCATTCGCGTGCGCAGGGTTCTCGCAATGGAAGCCCGCCGGAGATAAAATAAAGACAGAATGGGCAGACAAAGTAGATCCCCAAAATGTGCTGCCCGAATATCCGCGGCCGATAATGGAACGCCAACAATGGCTAAACCTAAACGGCCTGTGGGACTACGCAATAACAAAGAAGGACGCGCCCCTGCCGAAAACTTTCGACGGCAAGATACTCGTGCCTTTTGCGATAGAATCCTCCCTGTCGGGAGTCGGCAAAACTGTTAAAGCCGACCAAAGCCTTTGGTACGAACGCAAATTTCAAATTCCGGAAGACTGGAAAGGCAAAAATGTACTCCTAAACTTTGGGGCGGTGGATTGGAAAGCCGAAGTTTTCGTAAACGGCAATAAAATTGGCGAACATACGGGCGGGTACACACCGTTCTCCTTCAACATCACAAAAAACCTCAAAGACGGAGAAAACTCCCTCGCAGTGCGCGTATGGGACTCGACCGGCAACGGGCTTCCGCGCGGCAAACAGTTGGACAAACCCCACGGCATATTTTACACGTCCGTTTCCGGGATATGGCAGACTGTGTGGCTCGAGCCGGTTTCCGCCTCGCACATATCGGGTCTCAAAATAACGCCCGACCTCGATTCATCGAGTTTCGACATCAAGGTGGACTCCGATGACAAATCAGCGACGGCAACCATAAAGGTTCTCGACAACGGCAAAGTTGTCGCCCAGACGACTGCCGCAGCGAATAAAACAGCAAACATTCCCGTAAAGAATCCGAAGCTCTGGTGGCCGAAGTCCCCATTCCTTTACGACCTAGAAATAACTCTGTCAAACAAGGGCGGCGAACAGGTCGACAGTGTAAAGAGCTACGCTGCTATGCGCAAATTTTCCATTGCAAAACACGGCAGATTCGGCGGCGTAGATTTCACGCTCAACAACAAGAAATTTTTCACATTCGGCCCCCTCGACCAGGGTTGGTGGCCGGACGGGCTCTACACCGCCCCGACCGACGAAGCTTTGAAATTCGATATTCAAAGGACAAAGGACTTGGGATTCAATTCTATCAGAAAGCACGTAAAAGTCGAGCCCGCCCGCTGGTACACGCACTGCGACAGGCTCGGAATGGTCGTCTGGCAGGATATGCCCTCAATGTTCGGCGAAGGCAGCGGCTGGCAGCCCAGGGGATTTTTCCAGGGCGAAGAAATAACGGTAAGCAAAAAATTTGAAGAAACATACCGCAAGGAATGGAAAGAAATCATGGAGAGCCTGCACTCCTATCCCTGCATAGCGATATGGGTTCCATTCAATGAGGCTTGGGGGCAGTTTAAGACAAAGGAAATTACGGAATGGACAAAGTCAATGGATCCCTCCCGCCTTGTCAACTCCGCAAGCGGCGGCAACTACTTCGACTGCGGCGACATAGTCGACAGCCACGACTACGGCATTCATCCCATAATGTACATGTTCAACAACCAAAAAGTAAACGTTGTAGGCGAGTACGGCGGCATAGGCTGCGCCGTCGACGGACACTTGTGGGTGAAAGACAAGAACTGGGGCTACGGCAAAATGCGCTCGCAGGAAGAAGTGACAAAGAGGTTTGTCGAGCTTACCAACAGGTTCATAGACATGACAAAATACGGCTGCTTTGGCGCAATATACACGCAGACAACAGACGTTGAAATAGAAGTAAACGGGCTTTTCACTTACGACAGAAAAGTTTTGAAAGTCGACGAAGAAAAAGTCCGCGAAGTCAACCAAAAGCTCTCCAACATATTCAACTAATAGGCGGGCGCGGCTAAAACAAATTTTACCGGCAAGGCTTCATTAAGCTTTGCCGTTTTTTTTGAGAATAAAAGAGCCATTTATTTCGGAAGTCTAACAGCCAAGCAAACTTTGCCGCCCGCCTATGCGCAAAAGTTTCCGTAAAAAAATTCCGCCGCGCGAAAAAATTCATTTTATATACTGTATTTCTTTTATGGTAAGAACCCCTATAATAAAAAGACTTTTATTAAATTTTTGTAAACGGCGATATTGACTTTTGCAAAGCCTCCATGCCATTGTACAAACCGCCTGCAAAAGCGTCATACATAAAAAATATTTATGCCTGCTTCTTTCTTTATGCGCCAAATTCCACGCGCAAAAATTCCGCTGCGGGGAAAGATAGGCTAAGGCGGACGCACAAACGAAACGCCCCGCAAAACTTTGTATGCGTTTTCAGATGCGTTTTGAGCTATAAGAAACGCAAAAGATTTTTATTCTTCAAAGTCGGATTCTCTGCGGTAGTCGCGCGGGCGGCGATTTTGCCTTTCAGAATCTCCGTCGTAAAAGCGCTTCTTAAAGCCGCCTTTTTTCCGGTTAAAAGGCTTTCCTTCGCCGCCGAATCCGCGTTTATCATGCGGGCGCCAGCCAAATTTTTTGCGGGGCTTAAATCCGCCCTCCCCTTCCTGGCCTTGATTTGCGTCGGTGTCTGCATTGTCGGCGCCGTTATTATCAAAATTGCGCCTTTTAAAGCCGAAACTTCTCTTTTCGCGGTTAAATCCACCGCCAAAACCGGTTATGCGCTGCTCGCGCGGGCGGCTTACTTCCACGCGCATTGGCCTGCCACCTAAATCAGCTCCGTTAAGAGACTCTATCGCGGCCTGAGCCTCGGAAAAGTTTTGCATTGTCACAAACGCCATTCCACGGAACCGTCCGGACATTTTATCAAACAGCATTTTCACGCCGGAAACTTCGCCGTATCGGGCAAAAGCTTCGTTAATTTCCTGCTCTGTAATTTCGAAAGGCAGGTTTTTTACGAATATATCCATTTTTTTAATATTTTCAGCGCGCGATATTTTGCGGAACGGCGCATAATATTTGCGACCGCCCCAATCAATACAAAGTTCTATAAATATTTTATTTTAGCGAGAAAATGGAGAACTCCGCGCAAACTAATCGGCGATTTATTTAATATTACCCTATAATATCGCGGCATAGTCAAGTTTATTTCAGCTTGCAAGCCCGATTCCACACTTGCGCAGAATACACCCGATGCGCGGCTTTGCCGCGCAATTTAAACAGGCGACAAAGAAGACTTTTGCGCGCATTTTTTCTTTCCCAAAACGGCGGCAAAAACTTCGGCAATTCGCAAAAATATTTGAAGTCTGCCAAAGGTTAGCCAAGAAAATTTAGCCGCAAGCTGGGGCGGAAAATTTTTTCACTTTTCAAAATATGGCGTCGGCAATTTTCAGTTTTTTTGCGGTTTTTATTTTGGCGCGCCATTAGCTGAAAGAAATTTTTTATAACTATTTTCCGCGAATATAAAAAGCCGCAAAAAATAATTTCCTGCAATGCAACTCAAAGCAATTTAATGCCTCTATGGAGCGAATTGTTCATGTATGCGAGGTGCAAAATGCTCACAAACCTACGCAAATCAAGACCTATACAAACAAAAAGCCCGCTTTTGGAAGCGGGCGACTTGCAGCCACGAATAAAGGCGGCAAACTTTTTGAAAACAATTAAAGTTAGAGTTGTTTTATCTTTATATTGCGGAACGCCGTAGACGCCGTGCCGTGCAACCCCTGCAACCCAATCTTTCCCTTAGTGGGTATTTCGGCTTTCTTGTGCTTGGTGAGCCACGATGGTATTTCAATTCCGTTCGGCCCCTTCTTATTGTCGGTCCATTGCGACAAGTCTATTTTCGACGCATGTTTTCCGTCAACATACACATCTATATTTTGTCCTTTGCACACAACCCTCATTTTTTTCCAAACACCAAGCGGAACGGTAGTGTCAAATTCCGGAGGAACGTGCCCAAATATCGCGCCGTTATGGGTTATCGGCCTATTCGCATAGCGGGGATCGGAATTATCGGCAATTTGAACCTCCATGGAATTCGGTATCCAGTCCTTTATATCGGTGCAATATACCACTATACCGCTGTTTGACCCCTTTTCCAGCTTGTATTCAAGCTCTATTTCAAAATTTTCGTAATCGCCCTTTGTGAATATAATCTGGTCTTTGTTTGACTGCAATACGCCGTCTTTAAAGCTCCATACGCCTTTTTCGTATATTGCATCGGAGAGGTCAGGCTTGAATAAGTCGACAAACCCGTCGTCGTTTTTAGGAGCGGTTGAAGCACATCCGCAAAGAGCAAGAACGGTAGCCGCAATGAGAGTTAATGACAAAGTTTTCATATGTGTATTTTCCGAAGTTTTTTAGAGTTTGTAAATTAAAAAATCGAACTTTGCTTCCGCAACTTAAACAAAATGCCCAATAGAAATTTAAAGTTTATTTTAGCATGCAACCATCAGGCAAATTGTGGCATATATCTACCCGCTATTCAGTGGCAAAATCTTTTAGGCGCACTTTATTTAGCGTCGGAAGATACTGAGCCAGCAAATAATGCGAATCAGATTGCCGCTATGCTCTCGGAAATTGCTTCTGCGGCTCGCGATAAGTCGTCGTCGGTATGGGCAGCGCTCATAAAGCATATTTCGTACGCGCTCGGCGCAAAATATACTCCCCTGTCGAGACAGCCCCAGAAGAACTTTTTGTAGAGATCGGCGGAAGACGCCATCGCGTCGGAACAATTTTCCACCGGATTTTCATTGAAGAAGAATGAGAAAAGCGACGCCACTTTCGGTGTCTGCAAAGCTATTCCCTTTTTTATGGCTGCGCTGCGCGCGGCGTTCACAATAAACGAAGATTTTTTCTCAAGCAATTCGTACGGAGGATTGTCGCGTATCATTTTCAGCGCGGCAATCCCCGCCGCCATAGCGAGCGGATTTCCGCTGAGAGTTCCCGCCTGGTAAACGGGGCCGATAGGCGCGAGCATCTCCATAATTTCCCTCTTTCCGCAGAACGCCCCGACAGGAAGGCCGCCACCTATGATTTTACCGAGTGCGCAGAGGTCGGGCATTATGCTCTCCCTCGCCTGGGCTCCCCCGGCGGACGCGCGGAAGCCGGTGATTACCTCGTCGAATATAAGCAGGCTTCCGTTTTTTGTGCATATTTCGCGAAGGGATTTTAGGAATCCTTCTTTTGGCGCAATCAGTCCGACGTTAGCCGGATATGGCTCGAGTATGACGCATGCGATTTTGTCAGAATACTTTGAAAAGCATTCCTCGACCGCCGAGATGTCGTTAAACGGCAGGACAAGCGTGAGCTTTGCAAGATCCGCGGGAACTCCTGCTGAATTGGGATTGCCGAAAGTCAGCGCCCCGCTGCCGGCTTTTACGAGAAGGCTGTCAACATGCCCGTGATAGCAACCGTCGAACTTAACTATCATATCCCTGCCGGTGTATCCCCTCGCGAGGCGGATTGCGGACATTGTCGCCTCCGTTCCAGAGTTTGTCATGCGCACCATTTCTGCGCAGGGGATCATCGAGCATATTAATTGCGCCATTTCAAGTTCGGCTTCGCACGGTATTCCGTATGAAGTCCCGTTTTTGAGGGCGGATTCAATCGCGGAGCGGATAACTGGGTGGTTGTGCCCAAAAAGCGCAGGCCCCCACGAGCATACGAAGTCGACGAGTTCCCTTCCGTCGCAAGTCACTATTTTTCCGCCGTTCGAGCTTTTGACAAAAAACGGCTCTCCGCCGACTCCGCCGAACGCCCTTACGGGAGAGTTCACCCCTCCGGGTATCAATTTTTTAGATTTAGCGAAAAGTTCTTTTGAGGTCATATTAAAACATTCCTTTTTTTGCGGAGACAGGTATTATTCTATCCGTCGAGAAGGCGGAAGTTGAAAGCTTTGGGCCGATTGGGTATTGGGAGCGCTTGTATTCCGCGCGCGAAACCTTGCCAATAACATCTGAGACAGTCGCCGCGTCAAAGCCCTTTGCGGCTATCTCCTCCGCAGATTTTCCCTCCTCGACATACATGCGCAAAATTGCGTCGAGAATATCGTAAGGCGGCAGAGAGTCTTCGTCTTTTTGGTCGGGGCGCAATTCGGCAGACGGGGGTTTATCTATCGTATTTTGCGGGATAATTTCGCGGCTGGCTTCGCGGTTTATGAGGTTTGATATGCGGTAAACCTCCGTTTTGTAGAGGTCGCAAATGGGGGCGAACCCGCCATTTGTATCGCCGTAGAGCGTGCAATAGCCGACAGCGCATTCGCTCTTATTCCCCGTGGTGAGCACGAGCGCCCCGAATTTGTTGGAGACCGCCATTAGTATGAGCCCCCTCATTCGCGACTGTATGTTTTCCTCCGCCACATCGCGCGGCAACCCCGCAAAAATTTCAGACAAGGCCCCTTCCACCGCCGCGACCGGGCTTTCAATCGGAACGCTGCGGTATTCTATGCCGAGGTTTTCCGCGAGAGCCGCGGCGTCCGTCTTGCTGTGTCCGCTCGAAAATTTAGACGGCATTGAAATTCCGCAAACGCGCGAGCTCCCGAGAGCCTCGACGGCGAGCGCCGCCACAAGCGCGGAATCGATTCCGCCGCTTAGCCCGACAAGCACTTTTTTTATGCCACACTTGTTTACAAAGTCGCGCAGAGCCATTACGATTGCGCGCTTTAAGTCGGCGTCGCCGGAAAAGTCGAAAGAATCGCCGTCGTATCCTTCTATTGATGAAGTGTCGATGACCTCCGCGCATTCCTCAAATTTTTTTAGGCACTTGGACTTCGGCTCCGCGCCCGACGCGTCAAAAAATCCGCTACCGCCCGCAAACACTATTTCGTCGTTTCCACCGACGAGATTGCACCACACAAGCGGCACGCCCACGAAGCGGGAGACTTCGCACATCAATCCGCCCTTGCGGCGAACGGTATCGTTGCCGGACGAAAATACGCTTGCAGATATGTTCACGAGAATGTCGAGCGCGGACGGATCGCTTTTTTTAAGATTTGCGAAGTGTTCGAGCGGCCTTGGAAAGTACTCGTACCGCCCTGCCGTGGGAATGGTAGGAATTGTCCAGATGTCTTCGCAAATTGTCACCCCTATGGATTTCCCGCGTATTTTAACGAGGCCGAAATCCGAGCCCGGGTCGAAAATTCTTGCGTCGTTTAGCGCGCCATAGTTTGGCAGCAGGTGTTTGTCGCAAATTTTCTTAATAGAGCCACCGTCTATTAAGTAGGCGGAGTTTCGGACGCCGGCCGAGCCGTGCTCCAAGCGCGGGCAGCCGACAATCGCGGGAATCGGAAGCTTGCCTGAAAGGGATTGCAGGGCGGCCTGGGCGCTCTCTATAAATTTCTTGATGCTTGCCAAATCCTTCAGCGGGTATCCGGAAACGCAGCATTCGGGGAAGACCGCGAATTCGGCACCGTCTTTGGCGAGGCTGCGGCAGGCTTCCTCAATTTTTTTCGCATTGGCTGAAAAGTCACCTATTCTCGTATTGATTTGTCCGATTCCGATTTTCATTTTCGGGTGAATATTTTTTTCCAACCAACGGCTTTTGCAAGCGTAAATAAACTAAAATGGAGAGGGGGCGCCGCCATGCAAAAATTATGGATTGCAAAAAAATCGACTCTTTTGCGCTCATACGGGCAGACAAAATATTCGAGAGGGCGGAAAGAAAAATAATTTAAGTTTACAGTAAACTAAAAAAATGAATTTTTTTCGTTTTCTAAAAAATACGGATATTTATAGAAATTATACCACTTAATCTCACCATAAACCGCTAACCTGTTTTACCATGAAAAGAATACTTTCTTTAAATTGCGATTCTCCCAGCAGAATTAAAAAAATTGTGACGATTTTCTCGTCTGCTTTTATATTATCCACTACGGCCGTTTCCCAGACCGACATCTATTTCAATGACCGCACCGACAAAGATTCTTCGTATATAAACAATCCCGCAAACTGGTACACAGACTCTTCCCTCTCCCAAGCGTTTTCGGGCGAAATTGACGGCTCCCAAAACGCCTATATTTACAGGGATTCGACAAATACATACAGGCTTGCGGCCAATTCCACTTTGTCATTTGACACTCTCACATTGGAGACAACCCCGATTCTCGACTATGTGTATATACAACTTTTCATAATGGGCAACGACACCTCTTTAAATGTCAACAACCTCGTCACAAACATAAGTCTTGCAAAAGTTGATAAGGAGGAGGGGAAACATAGCGTGCACGAATGGGAACTTTACGACAGGGCAACTCTAACTGTCGAAAACGACTGGGAAATTAACGGAATAAGAAATGGCGCTGATGATTGGATTATATTCTCGTTGAAGGACGGAGGAAATGGGAGCTCGATAAACGTAAAAGGCAACCTTTACTCCGGACCAAAAACGGACTACAATTTCATATTTTCAACAATGACTAGTTCCATAACAGTTGAAGGCGCAGTTGATTTGGAAAATAATGTATGGAATTTATCAACAGGTACAACCAGCGACTATGTAATGCGCAATGTCGGCGGGTTTGGAGACGCAAACTCAAACGGGTTTAGCAACATAAGGTTAAATATCGCAACATTAGACGAAACATTGCAAAAAGTTGTTGATTTGAACCTCACCAACAAAAGCGCATACGACGCTACCGCAAATTTCACAATGAAACAGGGCTCTGCGAGCAAGCTTAACATAATTATGAACGGCGACGCCCTAAACGGAAAGCAAACATTGCGCTTCAATTCCTCATCTTCGCACTGGGTTTGGGACGTAAACTGTGAAAACGCCAACATAAACAATGTAGAAATTTACTCCGGCAGGCTCGACATTGCAATGTATGACGGAATGAAGGGCAACAATTTGTCGCTCTACTCCTACGACGGGAACAATTCTCACGCCGTATTCAGCGCAGCGGGAACCTCCATGGGCAGCGAGATAGGCACTGTCGAGTTTGACTCAATGACCTTTTATAGAGGAACCCTGCTCTTCGACCTCGCCGAAGTTGAAAACGATTTTATACGCATAAACGGCACCGTGACAAAAGAATCGCCCTCGGCGCAGCTCGTATTCGATTTAAATATCTCACGCGAGAAACTGGAAATATACCTTGATGCCTGGGAACTTGATATGCTCAGCTGGGACTTGATGAGTTTCAAAACTGAAGGCTCCGACATCTCGCTAAGCGATGTAATAGTAAAGACCCAGGCAGGAATAGAAGGCACGCTCAGCTTCATAGAGGATTTGGACGGACTGACTACAATAAAAGTGGATTTGGGGCTTGTAGTTCCCGAACCTTCGGATTTCGCCGCAATATTCGCCTTGTCCGCCATCGCCTACGCAGTATACCGCAAAAGAAATTCATAGCCAAGCGCGCGCCGACATTGCGGTGCGCCGCCGTATGAAAAAATGCCCGCAAAAAAATTAAATTAGGGCGCGGTATTTTATACGGCGAGCCAATTGGCACCCTCGGATTTTACACATTGAACCATCGGAGTTAGCCCGGATAAAAAACCTCCGGGCTTTTTTGCGTTTAGAGCAATAATAACCCTAAAAAAATTCTATTTTATGGCTGCAAAAAAACGCCGGAAACCATGCGGTGCCCGGCGTCTAATTGCCAGATATTTTTGCAGAATAGCCCGATATTTTGTCGATAGGCAACCCGCTTATTTTACGGGAAGTATTTCGTACGTTCTCGTTTTTGTCTCGGCGGCATCGTAGGCGTCGCCTTGCAGAGCGAACACTTCGTCGAGCATCTGCTTTTCTTTTGCCTTGTTTTCTATATAAAACTCCACGGCGAATTTTCCCCAACCGTATATCTTTCCGCGATCCAAAATAGCGCGCGCCGCCGCCACGCTTTTTTGCACGTCCGAGAAATCCTTAATGTCTTTAAGCAAAAAGTGCTCGACAAAATACAGATTGCGCTGCGAGGCGTACTTTCCGCGTATTTCCGAACATATCTCCGCTATCTTTACAGCCTGAGCATACTGGGGAGTCTTATCATTGCCTGCCAAATTGACGCCCACCGACAGCTCGGACGCGGAATACTTGCCGACGCTCTTGCCGTCTATGCGCAGCTCGTAGTCTCCGTTTGCGAGTCCGCACACTTTCAATATTTCCCTATTTAGATTTTCCTGAAAATCAGTGCGCGATTCCCCGTCGAGCGTCCTTCCGGACACGACCATTGGAAGCGCAAATTCCAATATTTTAAACGATACCCCTCCGCCGACGCTTTTTAAGTCGGAAACATCACAGTTTTCAAGAAGCGCAACCTTTGGCTTTTCTCCCGCTATTATCGACACTTTTGATACAGTAGGATTTTCTTTGGCGTCGATTAAGTATTTGTATGCCATTACAAATCCGCCGGCGGACGCGGGGTGGACCCTGTCCCTGCCGATTATTGTCGAATACGGGTCGTCTTTCTGCATCATTGAGTTAACCCTCTGCAGCTCCGACCAAATATCCGCGACAAGCACATTCGGATAAGACTGCGCTATTTCTGAACCGTACTCACCGTAAAGTTTAAGTGTATCGTTAACGCCCAAACATGGAGGCGTTTTTACTTTCGCTGTCTGGTCGTATATTGACGGGGTAAAGAGCACTACGCTTCTCGCATTTTTTGAAAGAATCTCAATTACCTTTGCGAGATTGCTGCGGTAATTTTTATTTGCCTGTTTTATGTTTTTTTCCTTTTCCTCGGCGGTTTGCTTTGAGTCCAGGGAATAAAGCCAGCGCGAACAGTCGTTCATGCCTATCATCAGAAACGCCACCTTCGGCTCGGTCTTCAATATTTCGGAATCCATGCGGCGCAACAGCCCGTTTGCGCTGTCGCCGCCTATGCCGAGATTCAGAAACTTCACCCGCATGTCGGGGTAGCGCGTTATGTAATACAGCATTATATATTCGGAGGAATGTCCACCGTGTGTTATGCTGTCGCCTACAAATGCGACGTTGTCGCCGGCTTTTATGATTGGAGATGATATTTTATCCGCACCGTACAGGCACAGCGACAGCGCGGTCAATACTGCTATAACGATTATTTTCTTCATTTGTAGCCATATTATATGCGGCAATGTTGCGGTCAAGTTTTAGAAACTCCGTTTAATAAAAAAAACGCGGGCGCCATATCGCCCCAAAAATTAACATATTTCAACAGAATTCAAAATTTATTGACATAATATTTCCAATACTTTAAAACTAATAAAAAAAGGGTATATGATGAAAGGAAAAATTGTAGCACTATTGGCATTATTTGCGTCAGCCGTCGCCGTCTGCGCAGACAGCCTTGAAAAAGACTTTAAAAATCCTCCTCCCGACGCGCGAGCCGAGACATGGTGGCACTTTACCACAAACCACATAACAAAAGAAGGCATAACCCGCGACCTCGAAGCCATAAAAAACATAGGCTATTCCGGCGCGCATATATTCATACCAAACTGCTACGGGAAAATCCCCAATGTGCCCGACGCCCAGATAATGACCCCCCTATGGCGCGAGCTCATGCGGCATGCCGGGGCAGAAGCCAAGCGGCTTGGGCTTTCCATCGGCGTGCACAACTGCCCCGGCTGGTCGAGTTCTGGAGGGCCGTGGATTAAGCCTGAGGATTCTATGAAATTCATAGTGCATTCGCAAAAGCGCATAAGCGGCAAGCAGTCCGCGCCCATAACGCTCGCGCCTCCTCCCGCAAACAGTGGCTTTTACCGCGACATCGCAGTCCTCGCCGTTCCGGCTAATAAAATTCCGCCGACTCCAAAAATTTCGACCAATCCCGAAACCGCCAATCCAAACGCTCTTTCGGACGAAAAAAATAAAAATTCCTTCAAGCTTCCTATCGAAAACGAAGGCGGAAAAGCTTCCGTACTTCTTGAATTTCCAGAGAGCGTAGAGGCGCGGACAGCCGAACTTTGCTTCGAAGGCAAAAGAATACATTTTACGGCCGACGCCTATGCCTCGGACGACGGCAAGAATTTCCGCAAGGTAGGAACGTTGTCGTACAACCACTCCAACGATATTGGAATCCCAAAATTTTTGTCATTTGGCCCTACTGCGGTAAAGGCAAAGTTTTTCAGATTTGACTTTTCCCATAAAAAAGTCGCCCCATGGAACAACTCTAAGACGCCGATTCACTTAAAAAGCATAAAACTTTACAACGACTCCACAATACCGAATGTGCAAGCGGCAAACTCGTCTGAAACGACTTACGCCTACAATCCCCCAGTCGGGAAAGCCGACGCCAAAGCTCCGGCTGTTTCAGAAATTCTCGACTTGACCAGTAAAATGTCCCCCGACGGAAAGCTCGACTGGGACGGCGACGGCAAAGACTGGATAATTCTTAGAATAGGCTATACGAGCACCAACAGACACAATGCCCCCACGACTTATTCAGGGCTTGAATGCGACAAGCTCTCGAAGCGCGGGCTCGACGCCCACTGGCCGCACTACATGGGGGTGCTCGAAAGCGATATAGGCTCCCAGGGTGTGCTTAAATACGCTACGATAGACTCGTTTGAGGTGGGCGGACAAAATTGGACGGAAGACTTTGCCGCCGAATTTAAAAAGCGCCGCGGCTACGACATTTTAAAATGGCTCCCCGCCGCGATAGGCTACACTGTTGAAAACCCCGCCAAATCGTCGAGATTCCTATTCGACCTGCAAACAACAGTAGCGGACTTGTTTGCTGAGAACTACTTCGACTACTTTACAAAGCTCTGCCATGATAGGGGTATGCTTTCCATACTCGAAAGCTACGGCGGAGGTTTTGACGACATACGCTGCTCGCGCACAGCAGACATTCCGGCGAGCGAATTTTGGCTAAGCGGCGGCACGACC
>UMAM01016035.1_pt1 | contig 17211 bp, 15 predicted proteins | sample 1963711 | NCBI WGS metagenome assembly UMAM01 (sample SAMEA4835916, study PRJEB28245) | human gut metagenome | biome: gut microbiome; material: fecal sample | place: Denmark | collected 2008
CGAATCCCGCCGTTGTTGCAAGTGAAGCAACTCCGCAAATCAATGCGCACATCACATACCCGCCGTGGGGAATTCCCGCTTTTGCGCCCGCATCCGCAAGACGCAGATAAAAGGCGAAATACTCTGCAATTGCCGTGCAAGCAAGCACGATAAACGCGCTTCGCGGGGTGACGGCCCTTTTTGTTCCGCCCGCCCCGCCGGCATCTCCGCTGCGTTTTTTGGCTTGTCTCTGCATTTTGTCCTCCTGTTGCTTTTATCTGATTATAAAAATCGGAGAAAATCCCGACCGTTCTCTTCCGCCGTGCATTGCCTTGAAGCAAAGTTTTCGCAAAGCTTTTCAGCGTTTTGCCGGTCTGAAACCGTCATCCCGTTCGCTTCGCGAACCGGAGCGGCTGTGCTCTCCGTCGTTGACTTGTTCTCCGTCACGAACGGCAGCAGCGCGCTCCGCCGCACGTTCTGCGGCACGTTCCGCCGCTTTTTCATACGCACGAACAATGCGCTGAACCATTTCATGACGAACAACATCCCGCGCAGTGAGATAAACGATGCTCAAACCTTCAACGTCATTCAAAACGCGAAGCGCATGAATAAGTCCGCTTGTTTTTTCCCGTGGGAGATCTATCTGAGTAATGTCACCCGTCACAACGACACGCGAACCCTCGCCAAAGCGCGTAAGGAACATTTTCATCTGTTCAACGGTGCAGTTCTGTGCTTCATCCAAAATAATATACGCATCATTCAGCGTACGTCCGCGCATGTATGCAAGCGGGGCAACCTCGATCACCCCGCGCTCAGATAAAATGCGGAAGTTTTCCGAACCGAGAAAATCATAAAGCGCATCGTAGAGCGGTCGCAGGTAAGGGTCAACTTTGTTTTGCAGATCTCCCGGCAGGAATCCGAGCTTCTCCCCCGCTTCCACCGCAGGCCTTGTGAGGATGATTCGGCTGACTTCCTTGTTTTTGTATGCAAGCACGGCCATTGCAACCGCAAGATATGTTTTGCCCGTGCCCGCAGGACCCACTCCGAAAACGACTGTGTTGTGTTTCAGTGCGTTTATGTAACGCTTCTGCCCCAGTGTTTTGCACTTTATCTGCTTGCCCTTGCTTGTGAATGCAATGACATCATCCGCAAGCTCAAGAATCAACTCCGAATTGCCTTCCCGCGCAAGGTCAATTGCATATCGTATGCGCCCTCTGTCAATACTCTCGCCGCGTTTAATCAGCGAAAGCAGTTTTTCAACTACATTGCGCGCAATATCCACTGCACTCTGCTTTCCGCTGATATTGATCTTTTCGGAATCGGCAGCGATGTTCGTGCCGGTTTCGGCTTCGATTATTTTGAGATTTTCGTCAAAGACGCCGAACAGTTTTATTATCTCGTCCATGGACTCAATCTCCGTAAATTCGGTCACGGTCGGTTCATCAACAACTGCCTTGCCGTTGAGCATATTGCCTGCATCGGCAGTGCTTTCCGTATCCGTCAATTCGTTTATTTCGTATCTTTTCTCAGTCGGCATATGTTCTTTTCCTTTATTTCGCATATCCTGTTTTTTATGATTACAACCTCGGTCGGACTTTTTGCTTAAAAGCCGCGGAATAAACACACTTTCGCGTCGGTCGTATCGTTTAAAGCAATTTCAAACTTTCCGCTTCGCGCCTTGTTGATTTTCAATCAGTAATACTGAATGTATCCGATGTTTTCAATCGTTTGAACATTCAAAACGGCAATAAGCGTTCCGTCCGCCTGCTGTATGAAATCGGTTGATTTTGCAATTATTCTTGCATCCTTCGGAATCGATGATTTCATTTCGGCGTCAAGCTTCGCGTTCGCTGCTGCTGTCATCTCATCGTATGTAAGATTTTTTTCCGCAACAACAAGCTCATGCGCCCTGCCTTTGTAAACACGGACAGGCAGAAGCCCTGCATCCAATGTTTCGCAGGATTCAAGCGTAATTTCAAATTCATCATAGAGCACGCGGGATTCCCGAGTAATTTTCTTTCCTTTAAATAGGGTCGGAAAACTTATTTGCGTGTATTCGCAGCTGTTCCCGCTTTTGCAAAGTTTGGGAGCTGTTTTTCCGATTTCAACAGAAAACCGATAAGCAACCTGACCCGTTATTGTTCCGCGGGAATGCACAAGTACGCGCTCCGACGAACCTTCCGGGGTTATATCCCCATCAATCAAAAGCTGTCCCTGCCGAACAGCTGCGCCCTTCCTGACGGCAGCATTGCCTTTGTTTGCAACTATGCTGAGGATTACGCAGTCCTTGTCCGCATATATGCCGCAAGGTTCCGTGTTTTCTTCCGTCGAGGCAGCGGAGTTGTATTCACTGACGTTGATTTTCAGCACAACACCGCAAATACCCGCATCCGCAAAGCTCAACGTCGGCAGTGCATTCAGAAGCGAATCGGCAACGCGCTCAGCATTCAACTTGGCTGACGGCATTCCTATGCGTACTCCGCAATCCGCAACCGCCGAAAGAATTTCGGACGGCTCCAACGCATCACATCCGGAAATATCAATCAGCAGCACTCGGTGCGACAATATGCACATGGCTGCAAAGCCGATAATCAATACTGCGATCAGCATGAAACGCGATTTAAGTGATCTCAGCAGCACGGGCAGCCCGCGCTGTTCAAGAACGCACGCTTCCCCGCCGTGCAATTCCGTCAACTCAACAAGCGGCATGCAGTTGCCTGTCTCCGTGACGGCTGTTATCGTGCTTTTATTTTCGCGCTCGATATTGTGCAGAGATATGCCCTCCGCCAGCAAAAGATTAACCATTTTTTCCGGGCGCATGCACCTCATCCTTATTTTAACATATCCCCGAGTAAATTTCCACAAAAACATATATCTGTCCGCCGCTCCGATTTCCTTCTATTTTTCTTTGCAGAATGATGTATTCGAATCATTTTCCGTGCCCGCCGACCACGGTCTTCAGCGTGAGCTTTCATATTCGACCGCAGCTATTTCGCCCGTGCATACAACGGTCTGCTTATCCGCGCAGCAGATTCTGAGTTCGGTTCCGGCAATGCTCAATATTCCGAGTGCGGTATGCAGCCGAACCTTTGAATCCGAAAATTCCAGCACACCGCGGTGATTCTCTATTTCCGCAGTATTTCTTCCGAATATGCGTATGCACGGCACGTTGTCAAGCGTACCCTCCGGCAGATCAAGCTTCGTCAGCAAAGCACCCGTTGCCTTGCTCATGCGATATTTTTTGCATTCTGTTTCGTTCCTCATGCAATAATAATATGAGCAGACCCGCGCATTATATGTTGTTCTGCATAATTCGGCTGCGCAAAGTAATCATATATCATGCGTGCGCATAACAATTTGGCTTTGCAAAGGGGCTTTGAATTTATTGTTTCCATGAAAACAGCAATCCCGAATCGACAGCGGATCCAACGCTGTTTTTTATCGAAACCCGTTGCCCCCAAACGGAAAATGTTGTAAAATAGAGCTGCGGTTAGCCCATGCTTACACATCATGCCTTGCATCGGGCAATCCGCAATTATGCTTACAGGAGGTTTTCTTTCTATGATAAAGGAATATTCAATCAGCGGAATGAGCTGCGCCGCATGCTCCGCCTCGGTTGAACGCGCCGTTCGCCGTATTTCCGGAGTTGACGCTGCAAGCGTCAATCTTTCAACAGAAAAACTTTTTGTACGAAGTGCAAATGACCTTTCCGATGAAATTTTTGCCGCCGTGCAAAAAGTCGGGTTCGGCATTGCTCCGGTCGTTTCGGCGAAGAAGCAATCCGCTATCGATGCCGAGCGGCGTCGGCTTGACATCAAAAAAAGGCGCAGCAATCTTATCCTTGCCGCAGTGTTTGCAATTCCGCTCTTTTATATTTCAATGGGGCACATGGTAGGGCTTCCTGTCCCCGCGTTCATCACCGAACCGCGGGCTTTCGCCGTTACGCAGATGATTCTGCTGCTGCCCGTGCTTTTTGCCGGCAGAGCATTCTATGTGCGCGGAATCAAGGCGATATTCGGACTGCACCCGAATATGGATTCGCTTATTGCCGTCGGCACAATTGCATCAATTGCCTATTCCGTTTACTCAACCGTACTGATATTCAAAGGACAGCATCATATGATGCATGAAGGGCTGTATTTCGAATCCGCCGGCGTTATCATCACTCTCGTCATGTTGGGCAAATATCTCGAACAGCGTGCAAAATCCCGCACGGGCGATGCCATTGCAAAGCTCATCGGGCTTGCACCGGACACCGCATGTGTTGTTGCAAAAGACGGAAGCGAAAAGCAGGTTGACGTTGATGAGCTTGTTGTGGGTGAGATCATCCGCGTTCGCCCCGGTGAGCGCATCCCCGTTGACGGCGAAATAATCGACGGCACAACAAGTGTCGATGAATCCATGCTCAGCGGCGAAAGCATTCCTGTCGATAAACAGCCCGGGGACGAAGTCATCGGCGGCAGCGTCAATCTCAGCGGCAGTTTCACATACAAAACGCGCCGCGTCGGCGATGATACCGTTCTTTCCGGCATGGTTCGCATGGTTGAGCAGGCGCAGGGCAGTAAAGCTCCCATTGCCGGGCTTGCAGACAAAATCAGCGGCATATTTGTGCCCGCTGTCGGCGCAATTGCACTCATAAGCGCAGCCATTTGGCTGCTTGCAGGGCAAAGTTTCGGCATTGCGCTTAAGATTTTTGTTTCGGTGCTTGTTATTGCCTGCCCCTGCGCGCTCGGGCTTGCAACTCCGACGGCCATCATGGTCGGCATGGGGCGCGGCGCATCACTCGGCATTTTTATCAAAAACGGTGAAGCTCTTGAACATGCCTGCAAAATTGACACGATTATTCTTGATAAAACAGGCACAATCACAGAGGGGCGCCCGGTTGTTGAAAAAGTTATTCCGCACGGCATTGACGAAAAAGAGTTTCTGCACCTTTTTGCATGCGGTGAGGCCTCCAGCGAACACCCGCTTGCGCGGGCAGTCACGGACTATGCTTCTGAAAAAAGTATTCCGTTCTCCGCACCGAAGGAATTCGAAGCCCTTGCGGGACGCGGTGGGAAAGCGATCGTCGACGGCAAAAGCATTCTTATCGGGAACGAACGACTTTTTTCCGAAACGGAAATCGAATACGATAAAGCCGCACTCGACGAGCTTACTTTGTCCGGCTGCACACCGCTGATGCTCGCCGTTGACGGCATGTACCGTGGAATAATCGGCGTTGCGGATGCAATAAAGCCTTCCTCCGCAAAAGCGGTCCGGACACTTAAAGCACACGGCATCGATGTTTGGCTTGTCACCGGAGACAATGCGCACACGGCCGAAAGCGTTGCAAAGCAAGTCGGCATAGAGCACGTGAAGAGCGGCTGTCTCCCCTCCGACAAAAACGATTGCATTGCAGAACTTCAAAAACAAGGGCATCTTGTTGCAATGGTCGGAGACGGCATAAATGATGCTGCCGCGCTCGCGCTCTCCGACGTCGGCATTGCAATCGGCACCGGCACGGACGTTGCTGCCGCAAGTGCGGATATTGTGCTTGCAAAAGGTGAACTCACCGGAATCAGCGATGCACTTCTGCTCTCCCGCACAACGCTCAGAATCATTAAGGAAAACCTTTTCTGGGCATTCGCTTACAATTGTCTCGGCATTCCCGTTGCGGCGGGTTTGCTGTATGCATTCGGCGGACCGCTGCTTAACCCCATGCTTGCTGCACTTGCAATGAGCCTCAGCTCAGTTACGGTGCTTACAAATGCATTGCGGCTGAAACGGGCAAAACTGAAGTAGTTTTTTCTCCGTTTTCGCCGAATGCGCAGGCAACACAATAATATTGTGTTTTCGGTATAAAATTGGTATAATATGCTTGGAACAAAATCATGGAGGTTACGGCTTGATAAACAAGAGCATTTCAGAGGCCGTTCTTGAGGCTGCACTCAGAACGGGCGGGGATTTTTCTGAACTTTACATGCAGGATACCGAATTCAACACGGTAAAAATGGTTGACGGAGCAGTTGACAATGCAAGCTATGAGCGCAAAGCCGGCGCAGGCGTGCGTGTCCTCAAAGGCACGCGCAGCGCATATGCATACACTGCGAACACAAGCGAAAGCGCTTTAATTGCAGCTGCAAAGGCGGCGGCATCCGCACTTAACGAAGCAAAGGAATTCGAAGCTAAATCCGTCTGCGTTGAACGCATCGGCGGATACGAGCAAAAAATACCTTTTTCAACCATAAAAAATGCAGATAGAATCGCGCTTTTGCGCAGCGGCACAGCAGCTGCAAAGGCCTATTCAAACGAAGTCACTCAGGTTGTTGCGGCGTATATGGATTGCGACCATCGCATTGCGGTCTGCAACAGCGATGGCGTTTATGCCGAGGATCGTCGGCCGCGAACAAGGCTGATGATTCAATCGGTTGCAATGGCAAACGGCGAAGCGCAAACAGGTTATGAAGGCCCCGGGCTTGGAAAAGGATTCGAAGCTTATCAGCAAATCGACCCGGAAACCGTCGGCAAAGAAGCTTCACGCATTGCGGTAACAATGCTTCACGCACCCGAATGCCCGGCAGGAATGGTTCCCGTTGTTATCGACGGGGGCTTTGGCGGTGTCATTCTTCATGAAGCTTGCGTGCACGGGCTTGAAGCCACCAGCGTCGGCCGCGGGAATTCTGTTTTTTGCAACAAACTCGGTCAAAAAATCGCAAGCGATATCGTGACGGCGGTTGACGACGGGACGATGCCCGGCGAATGGGGCAGCATGTGCTTTGACGATGAGGGACATCCCGCTCAGCGCAACGTTCTTATTGAAAACGGAGTCCTCAAGAGCTACCTTGTTGACATACTCGGTTCACGCCTTATGAACCACCCTGTCACCGGCAGCGGCAGGCGACAGGATTATACATATGCACCCACTTCCCGCATGACCAACACTTTCTTCGCCGAAGGCAATGACGATGAAGAGGCCATGCTTGCAACCATGGGCGACGGTTTGTTCGCCGCAAAGATGGGCGGCGGCTCCGTGAACCCTCTCACCGGTGAATTCAATTTCGCCGTTCTTGAAGGCTACTGGGTTAAAAACGGCAAGATTCTTTGCCCTGTCCGCGGTGCAACGCTCATCGGCAAGGGCGCGGACGTTCTTATGAAAATCGACCGCATCGGCAGAAGGATGTGGATGGGTCAGGGCATGTGCGGCTCATCATCCGGCAGCGTTCCGACAAATGTCGGCCAGCCGCGCATTCGCGTAAGTGAAATCACTGTCGGCGGCAAAGGAGGCGCGCTGTAATGACTTTTGAATCCTTTAAAGAAGCCTGCTTTAAGGCTGCACTTGAAAAAGGCTGTGAAGCCGCTGAAGTTTTCTTCCGTGAAGATGAGTCCTTTTCGGTTAATGTGCTGAATTCCGAAATCAGCAAATACACCTCCGCACACGCTTGCGGACTCAATCTGCGTGTCGTTTTCGGCGGCAAAACGGGTTATGCCTACACCGAAGTTTTCGACAACGCAGATGCTCTTGTTGAAAGTGCAATCGACAATGCCCGTGTTATTGAAAACAATGACGAAAACCCCATGCAGAGCAAATGTGAGTATCCCGCAATAAACCAAAAGCAGAACCCTGTTGCGGACATGAGCGAAAGCAAAAAAATCGAGCTTGCATTGAGACTTGAACGCGATACTCTCGATTTTGACGACCGAGTAAACCGTGTTGCTTACTGTGCGGTTGAAACGGGTGTTGAGACCACGCGCATCCATAACACGTACGGACTTTGTGCCGATAAGGAAAACAAATACTCCGTTGCTGTCATTGAACCGATTTTGCGCATCGGTGAAGACGAGCGCGAAAGTTTTGCTTTCAAATTCGGCTCAGGCATGTTGGATTGCGGGGACATTATCAAAGAGAGTGTCGACAATGCACTGATGCAGTTCCATGCTTCTGCCGTTGATTCCGGTGAATATCGTGTCCTTCTGCGCAGCGATGCAGCAACGGATCTGCTTTCCGCTTTTTCGAGCATGTTCTCCGCAGACAGCGTTCAAAAGGGACTTTCCCTGTTGAAAGACAAACTCGGCGAGCGCATAGCAAATCCATGCATTTCAATCATTGACGATCCGTTCGAGGAGGATAATCCCCGCGCATTCGATGCCGAAGGAACACCTTCCGTAAAAACCGTTGTTGTTGAAGACGGCATACTTAAGAGCTTTCTTCACAATCTTAAAACCGCACGAAAGGCGGGTGTTGCCTCCACCTCCAACGCCGGACGCGCCGGTGTCGCCTCTCCGGTCGGAGTTTCTCCCAGCAACTTTTTCATTGCAAAAGGCGAAAAGAGCTATGATACGCTTGTTTCCGAACTTGACAGCGGAATTGTCGTTACCGAACTCGGCGGCCTTCACAGCGGACTCGATCCCGTCAGCGGCGATTTTTCGTTGATTGCAAAAGGACTGCTTGTTGAACAGGGCAGCGTCATCCGTTCCGTTGACCAGATTACCTGTGCCGGCAATTTTCTCTCGCTTATGAATTCCGTTATCGCCGCAGGCAGCGACCTGCGTTTCGGCTTTCCCGGCGGCGGCAGAGTCGGCTCTCCGAGTCTCCTTGTTGAAAAGCTTATGATTTCAGGTAAATAATCGACTCTTCGTTTGATTGTATTTAAATGCCCCGAACCCGTATAAATGCGGGAACGGGGCTGTTTAAATTGGCTCTATACCGAATATGGGGTCAAGAGTTGAGGCAAAGCTCTCCGAATTGATGAAGAATACGGCGTAGAAAAACCAAACTCATCCAAGAGGACTTTATACCTCAACAAGATTATACCGCAAGACTGCTTGACATGTAAGTTGTGAACGTACTCACCGCCGTTTTCCGGCAACGACTGCATCCCGCTTGTGTCTGATGATGCTTTTCGGAGCAGAGTTTTCGGAAACCGCCTCTGTCTGCATTCGAAGCGGATCACCTGCATTGAAACCATACGCACGATTCTTTTGCCGGTCAATTCACGTGAAGAAACTTCCAGCAAAGCTTTCCTTGTTAACTTAGCTTAAGTTAACAAGGAATTACAGCAACCGAACCGTTGCGTCCGATTGCCCTGCAGCAATCAACATATACTTCAATGAACGCATATCCGCCGCGCAAGGCTAAGGACCGAGCCTTTTCCAATCCGCCCGGAAGGGCTTTCCCGCCTGGATAGTGTTCAATTATTTGTCCGGTAACATCGAGGGTATGAACTTCATATGGTTTGCCAAGGTAACAAATTGATACAATACCAAGCATAATTCCGTTGATTTCCACTTCAGGAAATTCATTATGAATGGCGTCAATAATTCTTTTAACTTTTTGTTGATTTTGTACATGGCCACCGATATCTAACTCGCACATTGTCTGTATATAATCTTTAGAACGTTTTTTGCGCAGATATCTATCCAATTCCATTTTATTCATCTGCTGAGTTTGCAGCTTTTGCTGCTGAATCGGAGCAGTACTCAATGTTGTTCCCGTCAGATTCCGGGTTTCAGGTCGTGTCAGTAATGGCTTTGGCATTTTGTTACCTTCTCATTTTCTTTTTGTTTATTCCGCTTATATGTTTATATTTTTGCACTCTTAAGAATAAGAATTAAACCGATAATTATGATGCAAGCAGGCGCAAACGCAGCCAATATCATTGATAAGTTGGATAGGCTGTTCGAAATGCTTTCAAAGTTATTTTCTAAAACCCAAATGCCAAAGACATAAATAATTGCCTTCAGAAAGGATGCCCTCAGGATACCGGCAACGCTGCTTTTCGAAAACAGCAGCAATGCTCCGACAAGTCCAACTCGCGCAACACGGTTTGCATTAAGCTGAGATATAACTAAGAATGGTATCGTTCCCGTTGAGAGCAATGCGATGATACTGCCGACAACAGCAACAATCCAGTTATACGTATCCGTTTTCTTGATAACATAATTGAGCAGCAATAATGCGGCAAGAGCAACAACCATTCCGATAAGGATTTTTACCATGAATGTCCTTATCTTGAGCCTGTTTTCTGCAGTTTGACGCGCTCTATACGGCAGTATTTTCGTAATGATTTCAATCAACGCTGAAAGAATTACTGTATCCATAAATGCAATTGCAGCGGACGACGGGCTTTCCGAGAAAGCATTTTTCAGGGAGCCGTAATCAGTTATTAAACCGCAGAAAGGTATTTCTCCACATATTCCTTCATGGACTTAGTGTCTCAAGACATACATGAACATTTCAGACATTCCGGTGGTTGTGCCGAATGCAAAGCTCGTGACCAAAAAAACGATGGAGGTGGATTTGATGAATAAGTACAAACTCAGTATTTGGGGCAGAAATTTTGAACTCCCCCTTTTGTATGAATGCTATCACGATGAAGAAGTTATCGAAAGCCAAAGGGAGGCCTTTGCAATGTTTGAAGCTAATTCGGCTGCAGTGGCAGCGTCTTTGGAACACGTCAAGAACTATGTTGAAACCGATGAATTCGCTCGGTTGAACGGAGACAAGATTGAAAACATATTCAAATATGTTATGCCTAAGGAGATCTTTGTGCCGCATACTGAGAAGCATCGCAATGTTGCAATCATGTGTAACTATAAGTTTGATATTGAGCATGGCATTGCAGTTTTATTTGAGAACGGACAGTTTAAAAAAGTCGGACCACAAGATATAGCCTTATAAGTACATGGAGAAAAGGTCCAATGCCGGTAGTTTGGATTTCCTGCTCGGGCAGCCCGCTTTATATCTGTTTCGTGCAAATTAATTATGCACGAAAGCAACAAACCGGGCAACCCTTCTTGAGCTGCCCGGTTTTGTTTTTTGACTGTTGCAGCAACCCTTGGCTTTCGGGGCTGAAACAGCAGTTTCACGCTGTCTTTCGGCTCCGAACGACCTTGCTTGCAGATACGGTTATGCTGCGCCTATGCTCCTGCGAAGCACAAGAAGCGCATCAAGTGAGTCAACGCATCCGTCTCCGTTAAAGTCCATAATGAGTTCGTTGCCCTCGGTTTCCAACCCGAGTGCATATCTCATAATCAGCAAAGCATCATATGTTGTGATTTCACCATCGTGGTTCACATCGCCGATCATCCAATAGCACGCCGTAATGGTTCGGTCTTCCGTAACATTGGTGGGATCGCCGTCCCAGCGGTCAAAGATATAGCCGGCGTGTTCGGGCGCATCGGGAAGTATCGCATCATGTCCATGTGCGACATAAAGAATAGCAATGGGGTCTCCGTTCGAGCCGTCAACCACGGTAACTTCATACACGTTGATCGTGCATGTTGCGTCAACAACCAGATCTTCGGCAGGCATTGTTTCGGGAACACTCCATCCCGAGAATGTGTATCCTTCGGGTACATCATACGCGGGAGTTATAATCGCCGCACCGTATTCATATGTTTGAATGCTGTACTCCTCGCCGTTGACCTTATAGGTTATCGTATAGGTATTAACGATCCAAACAGCAGTGACGGTTATATTTGCAGCAGGAAGAACACCGTCTTCGGGCATTCCGTCCCAAGCGTCAAAGGTATAACCGAGCTTTTCCGGATTTTCAGGAACAGTGATAGCATCACCTTCATATCCCGTAAACGTGAAATACGTCTCACCATCAACCATGAAGGATACCGTATACTTTCCGTCTTCTATGAGGGCTGCATTGAGCACGATGTTCTCCGCCGGCATGGTGGCGGGAGTATCCCAGCCCGAGAAAGTGAAATGGTCAGGAACGTCATATGCGGGAGCAAAGACTTCTTCCCCGTAAGCATAAACCTGTATTGCGTAAATCTCACCATTGATATTGTAAGTAACGGTGTATTCGTTTACGGTCAGTGCCGCATCAAGAACAATGTTCTCGGCAGGCATGGTTTCCGGAATATTCCAACCTGAGAAGGTGTGTCCCTCGGGAACGGTGTATTCGGGTGCGGAAACCGCTGCTCTGCCGCAGAAGCTGATCAACAAGGGTCGTTTTACCGTGGTCAACATGCGCAATGATCGCAACGTTGCGAATCTTTTCGTTCATAATATTACAGTTACCGCTTCCGCCGCTGCGAAAGCGTCCTTTCAGCTATTTTTAATATTCAAATGCTTCACTTTCACCGAAAATATCGGCTCAGCAATCGGTGTTTTTGTTCATCTTCCCGATTTTTCACAACTTATTGTTTTACAACCTCTTTTGCGGCATTGCAAGAGGTTTAAACATTATATCATCTCGGTTCCTGTTATTGCACAATAGAGCGGCAACAAAAAGAGCAAGAAAACTCGCCGATACACAGTCCATATCGACGTTATATTCTTTCAGTTAATTGACCCGAAGCTTCGCCCGGAGGTCTGCCGCACACCGAATCGCTGATATTTAATGAAAGGATGTATCTGCAATGCAGGTTATTACAGGTTCCGAAATCGCTGCATTTTTCAGCTCCTGTCCTCAACCGATAAAGTGATAGGAATTTTCACTTTTTTATGCTATAATATTTTCATTATAAACAGAACGACAAGCCAAGGTTACAAGGTTAATATAGTTAATATAAAGGAGAATGCTGATGGGTTTATTGGATAAGTTGAAAAAAGGGCGAACGAGGAGAGGACAAAAAGAAAAACAACATCAGAAGCAGCCGTTCCAACAGAATTTGTCACAAAAGACAGATCCGGCAATATGCCCCGGCGGCGCGTTCATGGTGCAGCTTTTGATGAAAGAGAAAAGCGAGATGCCCTCAAAGGAGATGTTTGCGGAGATATTGTCGAAGCATCTTGGAAAAACGGAGCAGCTTGGAGATTGCGAATCGCATGCAGGTTTTATTGTTCATGACTATATTTCCGAAACGAATGACGACACTCTTCCGGTAATGCTGCTGATTTCCGAATGCGCTGAGTTTGAGCCAAACTCAATTGATGACTTCAGGCGCGGTCAAATGTGGGATTGTTTGAGCAACCGCGACCGCATTCTTTCCGAATGCAAATATCAGATTTCGGCTTCTGATAAGCTGGGCGGCGGTCTTCCCTCAAAGGAACGCGCAAATATGCTTATGGACTATCTGGAGGCACTGGTGGAATTATATCCTCAGTGCGAGGCAGTTTACAACCTTAACTCCGGAAAGTTGATTATGGCTGATGATATCAGAAAAAAGGAAATAACCGGTGTTGACCGTTTTATCAGTTATGCGGTGAATGCTCGTTTTTTCAATGTTTACGGTACTGAAGACTGCGTAGTGGACACGCTTGGTTTGAGCCTTTTGTATATAGAGGATTTGCAATATCATTTTCATGATATCGACCCCAACCTGGTAGTAAACCATGCCTATAATCTGGCATCCTATCTGTTGAACAATGACAACCCCATGAAGGACGGAGATACCGTCGATGGTATTCGAAATGGACGGATCGTGCAGGACATCCAGTGGAAATGTCAGTATGAGGATGCGCTGATTCAGCCGGCGAGGGTAGTCCTGGATATCTGTATGGGAAAGTATGCAGCCGGATATCGCGGTTGACATATTGCATCATCATTTTTAAAGGAAGTCGCACACATTTTCGACCGCCGGGCGGACGAGTCTTTCTCGGACTGAAAGCCCATTGAAATGCTGTCGAGTTTTACAGTCAACATTTCAATGGAAACACAAATCCAATAAAGCAGGAGGCGCATAATGCAATTTGACATCATTTATACCGGCGATTGCCTCAACCTTCTGAAAACTCTGCACGATGACATCATTCGGATGAAGGATAAGATTGCCCTCTTCTCATAAAAAGAAAGATGCTGCTGCAAACATGACTTGATTTTGCAGCAGCACCTTTTGAGTTTTTGTGTTGCAGAAAGAATATGTTCGGTTAACGCTTGCTGAACTGAGGAGCGCGACGAGCGGCTTTGAGACCGTACTTCTTCCTCTCCTTCATTCTGGGGTCACGGGTCAGGAAACCTGCCTTCTTGAGGGTTGCGCGATATTCTGCGGAATCAACGTCGAGAAGAGCACGGGAAATGCCGTGACGGATTGCGCCTGCCTGTCCGGTGTAGCCGCCGCCGTAAACATTGACGATAACATCGAACTTGCCGAGAGTGTCGGTAAGCACGAGGGGCGCGCGAACGATCATCTTGAGGGTTTCATAGCCGAAATATTCTTCGAGATCCCTCTTGTTGATTTTGATAACGCCGGTGCCGGGAACGAGACGAACGCGGGCAACGGAGCTTTTGCGCCTGCCGGTTCCGAGATACTGAGTGGTTGCTGCCATGGTAATAATCTCCTTCCCTAAAAATTATTTGAGCACGAGAACTTCGGGCTTCTGTGCTTCGTGCTTATGCTCGGCGCCGCGGTAAATGCGAACCTTGGTGAGCATCTGGCGGCCGAGGGGACCCTTGGGCATCATGCGGCGGATAGCTTCATAGACTGCGAATTCGGGCTTCTTGTTGAGGAGCTCACGATACTTGGTCATTTTGAGTCCGCCGGGATAACCGGTGTGATGATAATAAATTTTTTCGTCAAGCTTTCTGCCTGTCATGATGACTTTATCTGCGTTGATGATGATAACGTGATCGCCGCAGTCAACATGCGGGGTAAAGATGGGCTTGTGTTTTCCGCGGAGTATTGCGGCAACCTGAGATGCGAGACGACCGAGCACCATGCCTTCTGCATCTACAACGTACCACTTACGCTCCATGGTTTCTGCTTTTGCCATATAGCTTTTCATGCCATGTCCTCCAAAGGTATGTTGAATTTCTTAATTAAATAATTTTGCTAAGATTTCCGACAACGGACGGGGCTGGTGACCGCAATCCTCCACCATAAGCAAAGCACAAGGCATATTCTACTTCCGGCGGAGGCATTTGTCAAGTGTTGTTTTCAAAAAAATACCCGATTTTTCAGATATATTTTTATTGTCCGCAGTGGGAATGCGGCTTTTGCAAATTGGGCATTAATCGTCATTTCCGTCCGCCTTCTCAAATTCGGCCGCAACATCGGCCAGCAGCTTGCGAATCGGAAGATTTTGAGGACATGAGCCCTCGCATTTTCCGCATTTTATGCAGTCGGAGGCCCGCCTTCCGGGTGCGGTATGAACATTTGAGTAGTAGTAATTTGCATTCCAATCGCGATGCAGCTGTTTCGCATTCATCAGCGCAAACAAGTCGGGAATCGCAATATGCTTCGGACAGCCGTCCGTGCAGTAGCGGCAGGCGGTGCACGGAATCAGCTCCATCCCCTTGTAAACACCGCGAACCTTTTCAACGGCTTCGGTTTCGGTCTTGTCAAGGGGTTTGAAATCACTCATATAGCTTATGTTATCTCTGAGCTGCTCAATGCTGCTCATGCCCGAAAGCACAACAAGCATCCCCGGGAAGCCTGCAGCGTAGCGAATTGCGTAGCTCGCGGGACTCCCTCCGTTGAGAGAAGCGAAGATCCTCTGCGCCTCGTCGGGAAGCTTAACAAGGCTTCCGCCCTTTACCGGCTCCATCACGAGCACAGGCTTGTTGTGTTTTCTGCACACTTCATAGCATTTGTGGCTCTGCACGCCGATATCGTCATAATCCAAATAATTGAATTGAATTTGAACAACCTCAATTTGCGGATACTCCGAAAGAATCGCATCCAGCACCTCTGCCCGGTCATGAAAGGATATGCCGAAATGCCGAATCTTTCCCTCTTTTTTCAGTTCAATTGCGGTTTCGTACGCATTTCTCTCTTTAAAATATCTGAAGCGCGCCTCGTTTTGTGCATGCATAAGGTAGAAATCGAAATAATCAACTCCGCAAAGCTCAAGTTGACTTTCGAAAAAAGGCCGAATATCATCGTTTGTTTTGAAATATTCATCGGTAAGCTTGTTTGTCAGGATAAAACTTTCCCGCGGATAGCGCGACGTGAGGCAGGTTTTTGCTGCTTTTTCGCTTTCCCCGCTCAGATAACCGTGCGCAGTGTCAAAATAGTTAAACCCTGCCTTGATAAATTCGTCCACCATAAGGCAAGTCTGCTCAATATCAACCTCTCCGTCCTTCATTGGAAGCCTCATAAGACCGAATCCGAGTTTTTTGTTTATGCGTTCCATCTTGTTCATCCTTTCCTGATTAATTGCTTACCGTTATTGTTTTGCAGCGATTCATTATGCTGCGCGGAAGTTCCGATTCTATTTTAGCATTGTTGATCGCTTTTCGGGCAGATGTTTTGATATATATTTTTGAGTTCATACTCCCATGTTTCAGTCTCAAACTTTTGCAGTGTTTGCGATATTTGCCCGCTTATGCCCCGATTCAGCTTTTTATCGTCCTGTTCTCTTCACAATGTGCAAGTCTGCATATTGAAAAACCCGATTGCATATGGTAGAATAAAGTTAAGGTTGTGTTTTCAAAATGGTTGCAGCAGCCGAAAGTACGAAGCAGCACAGCCGCGCAAACAAGGCATGACCTTTGTTTAATGATTATTAACGGATAAGTGAATACTTAGTTTATGGAACTGTCTCAAAGATTTGTACGCAAGCACCTCGAAAGGATTCATCCTTTCACAAAGGCCTGTTCGCTTGAAGCCACACGGCGCGGACAGGATCTTCTCGGCAACGTGCTTGCAAAAACAATGCGCACAAATGTTGATATTGTCCCCGTTGATCATCCGAAACTCAGCGGGAATGTTGAACCATGCGCCTGTTTTGCGATTCCGCACGATGAATTAAAGCGCGGAGTTATCCTCTATCTGCACGGCGGCGGATATACATGCGGTGACCTTGAATATGCAAAGGGCTTCGGGTCCGTGTTGGCTTCCGAATGCGGTATTCGGGTGCTTTGTCTCGCTTACCGTCTTGCGCCCGAAAATCCGTTTCCTGCTGCATTGGACGATGCGGTGGAAGCGTATCGCTATCTGCTTTCACTCGGCTACCTCAGCAGCCAGATCGTGCTTGCAGGCGAGAGCGCCGGCGGCGGACTTTGCTTTTCGCTTTGTTTAAAGCTTCGCCAGTTGGACTTGCCGCTGCCTTGCAGCATCATTGCAATTTCGCCGTGGACAGACCTTACCCAAAGCGGCGAGTCGTTTATATTTAATCACGATGTTGATCCGAGTCTTTGTAAAGAGACCTTGGACTTCTATTCAAAGTGCTACTCGCGAAATCCGACAGACCCGCTTGTTTCGCCGCTTTTCGGAGATGTTTCCGGGCTTCCTCCGTCCTTAATCTTTGCGGGCAAGGATGAAGTCCTTCTGGATGACTCGCGCCGTATGCACAACAAACTTGTTTCATCCGGCTGCACAAGCGAACTGGTAGAAGCCGAAGGCATGTGGCACGCC
>UMAM01010826.1_pt1 | contig 17119 bp, 11 predicted proteins | sample 1963711 | NCBI WGS metagenome assembly UMAM01 (sample SAMEA4835916, study PRJEB28245) | human gut metagenome | biome: gut microbiome; material: fecal sample | place: Denmark | collected 2008
TAGTGTGCATCATTGACGATCTCGCGGATCTTATGATGATCAATCCACGCAAGATTGAGATACTTTTAGTGCGCTTGGCTCAACTCGGCAAAAGCGCGGGAATTCATTTAATTGTAGCAACAAATCGTCCTACTCACGATGTCTTAAGCGAACTTATGATTAGTAATTTTCCGAGTAGAATCGCTTTTAAAGTAACTTCTCCAAAGGAAAGCCGTTTAATTTTAAATTTTCCAGATGCAGAATATTTGGCGGGTTTCGGAGATATGCTTTACTTAATGCCTCCGAATTTGAACGACGCTCCTGTCAGAGCTCTGTCTTATTTCATCAGCGATGAAGATGTCGATATTTTGGTATCTAATATATCTAAAAATTCAGAACCAAAGTATAATGAACAATTGCTCGACGCGTTAAAAAAAGGCGGGGAAGAGTTCTAGTTTTACTAGAATGCAGATAACGCAAGAAGTGGCGAATAAATATGAAAAATAAATTTGCCAAATTTACAAGGAAATGTACCCGACATGTCTTATCGCAATCATTCCCGTGGGAGCGTCCTGTGGGCTGGACAGAATATAGAGAATAAAAAAATCCCATAAGATAAGGAGCAAGATGAAATCGAGGTTTAGCCAAGAACAGATAATAAAGATAATACGAGAATGAGAAATATCCCAGAACGAAACAGAAATGAATTTTTTTCGGCGTATAGCGGTGTAGTCTTATTTCCAAAGAGACTGGAAAATGTGCCGCTTTGCGTGGATGAGTTTACTATGGAATAGGGTACGATAAAGCTTGCAAACGGTTTTAGGGTCCAAAATCCGATTGAACTTGAAAGACTGTTCATAAAAATGACTTGCCACTGGTAACCCGCAAGTAGTACCTGCATGAGCAAACTCCGCACTATCGCCAAGTCAGTTCCCATGTAAAAATTTATTAAAGATTGTTATAAAATATCTTCATACAAAGAATTAGCAAAATAAAAGAAAATAAAAATAGCATCTTTTCAGGGAAGCTCCGAAGAAAGTATTTACAGCTACGTACTACTTTCTTCTACGATATATGCAAAAGCGAGTGCCAAAGCTTCGAATATACCTCATGAGTTGAGGAATGGAATATTGCCTATGGTAAAAATATCCACATGATACGCAATTTCGAGCCTTCAAACAAGCTTGCGTCTTTTATAAAATAGACAGATTTACTCGAGATTTCTAGCTCAGCTCAATCGACTCGCCCAAGTCCAATATAAAATAGAAAACTTCTCGAAAATAATTCAAAAAAAGACAAACTTGGGAAATTCACCTCATAGCATTGCCACAACCTTAGGAAGTCGCAAATAGTACTTTGGAATAAAGATGAAATTTCAGAAATAATTAGGAATAACTGGCGGTTTCTTGAAAAAACTACAATAGTACACTTGTATATAAGATTTAACATAAACGCAATCTTGCACAAATAAAGTCTGAAATGGAAAGTATCAGACTTTGTTTTAAGACGAGAAAGCTCATGTCATATTTTGTCGCGATAGCCTTGTAGAATAGGTCTTAAAAGGAATAGACATGGGTAAGTTTGATAAAGTGGTAAGGATGTGCGATATAAAATTCGATGCATCTTTATTTGAAAATTTTTCATCTGATAGCGCGTTAGATTGGGTATTGTCGAGCAGTCATGGATTGCCTTGTGGGGTAAACTATATGGTAATTGGAGACCCAGGAGTGGGTAAAACTACAATTATATTAGATCTACTTGCAAACTTGCAGAAAGAAAATCCAAAACTAAAAATTCTTTTTGTCAGTGCTGAAATGAATGAAATTGATTTAGCAATTTACGTCAGTCGATATCCAAAATTTCAAGATATAAACATATTATTTGTAGAAAGCGATTGTTCTATAAATACTCATAATTGGGACAAAGTTTCTAACGTATTAAGCGAGGGCTGGGATGTTGTTGCGATAGATTCGTTTTATGAGCTGCAAAGCATAATTAAAGAAGAAGAAAATATTAAAATGAAAGAGGCGGAAAATCGTATACTTTCTATAATAAAACGCCAAAACAAAGCGGAAAATTCAAGGAGTGTTCATACCACATTTTTGACAATTCAACAAGTCACTAAAAGCGGAGCATTTATTGGCTCGAATCGCTTAAAGCACATGATAACCGCGATGATGGAATTGAGGCTTGAAAACGCTAAAAATATATATTCAGACCGCTATGTAGTTTTCTCAAAGCATAGACGTGGCGATGTGGGAGTGCGCCTCTATTACAAATTGGAACAAAGCGGAAGTGTTTTCTATGACGCCGAGAGATTTGAAGACGACAGACACATAAAGCAAATGCAAAAAAATGTTGGCAACGTCATCAGAAATTTTGCGGACGAATTCGATAAAAAAGTAAACAGAGAGGTAGAAAATGGAAAATAAAGAATATCAGATAGAAAAAAATAAAATATTAAATAAAAATTATCCTGTTAAACGCTTTAGACTGGGAGAGATATCGCATGTTGGGGAAGACGTTTATTCGGTAAATAACTGTGATATCGTTATGGAAAGCTATGTTCAAGCGCAATTAGATGAAGTCATAGGCCTTTCTTTCAGCCAGAAAAAATCCATATTGAAAAATGGCAATACTCGAGAACTTATTTCCATGAGAAATTTTTTGCTCTCAAAAAATACGGATAAAACCGTTTTGTTGTTCGCCGGCGATGATGGGAAAATCGTACGATGCCAAAAAGTAACAGGAGAATTTATTCCTCCTATAACTTTATTTGAAACAGCAGAACGCTTTTGTGATAGAAACAAATACGAAATTAGTAATGTCACAAGCATTTTAAACAATCCTTATGAAATTTCTATACGCTTAAAAAATAACAATACTGAAATTGTAGAATTTAAAGGAGAAGAATTCGATATGTCTAATTTGATTTTTACATGGGATTTCAACGAACTTACCTTAGAAGAAGAATATGTGCGATTGATTTGTTCAAATGGCGCAATGTCGATAGAAAAAACTCCAATATGGACATATAAAAATAAGCTCTCAGATTGTTCAAACATATCAACGGAACTTTTAAATTTTAGAAAAAAGAGATATATTGAAAAATGCGTGGAAGCAATGAATTCTCAAGCTTCCATTCAGGAGATTTATGCGGCTACTAATTTACTTCTCAAGCATATTACCGATAAAAACAAAGTGTATAAATTGACCGGCTTGTCTGAAATAAAAGATAGATTGTTAAATTCGTCAAGTAAGCTTTTCGATGTGTGTAGATCGCAAAATGGAGTATTTGACTTTACCCATAAAGAAATATTTAGAAAAATCATAACTCCCACTAAAGTATGGGACTTATATAATTTACTTACCTATATTTCTTCACACGAAATCAACAAATACAAAATTTTAAGCAAGCGAGAATTTTCTAGAGACGCCAGTGCATTCCTTCGTAAACGGCGTGATATTGTCGATTACATAGATTTAGACGATGTTGCATAATCAATTCCAAGAAGCGATTGCGTTTTTCAAAAAACCACGGGAAATTTCCGAGTTCGCGGGTGCGCTCGAACATTTTCCGTGGCTGGAAAAAACGCTTTGTTTAGAACCCGATTTTTTAATGCTTTGGCGAAAATACCAGAATACTCCTTGCGATGTAAAAGTAGTCGAGCTTCGGAAAATTCGGTCGTGGATAAGGAAACAGTGTTATAATTTCTTAAGTTTATTTTTTTTGTTTTACAATAAAACCGAAATTTTTGTTTTTGGAAAAATCTTTAAAATTAGATATTGCAAAAATGATATAGAGGTAAAATACGAAAAGAATTTTCTTAGCGGTGAGCTTGTTTTTAGTTCCCGTAATCTAACCCAGACACACCCGCTTTTGCTGGAATTAGCATACGAACATCTAAAAACAAAACTAATCGCCATTGCCCGAAACCGAATGTTAAAAGCTAAAGTAAAACTGCACATTATAAAATATGGGCATCGATGCAGTGCGTATTGCAAACACACTTATCCCGTGGAATTAGCGTTCAAGTGGCAATCAATTTTAATCGCTGAAGAGCATCAAGATTATCTTATAGCGCACGAATTGGCACATTTGAAAATCCGCAACCACCGACAAGCATTTTGGCGGCAAGCCGATTTTATTTTAGGGCGAGATTCAAAGCTTGCTGATATTGCATTTTCGACTGAAATAAATAAAGTTTTTTGGCTATGTAATCCTTAAGAATGATATATTGCGAGAATCTGGAATTCCTAAGGAAATTATGCAAAAGTGCATATCATGGGGCATTTCGAAAAATCCATTCATAAGAAGAAACGGGTCTGCCGAACGGCCCTGCTATATTTGTCAAGTTAATAGATTCCTTGTATCACAATGTTGTCGCCAATTCGTACCACAAGTGGCAGTTACAGTTTAGTTACACGCCTAGTGTGCTCGGGCTTTTTTGAACCCTAATAATCAAGTAGTTGCAAACAGGGGTGTTGTCTCGTAAATAAGCCCAGATTCAGGACTTACTGAAAATGGGCTTGTTGCGCGAAATTTTAAACAGAGAAAAAGCCTCGTATAACGTCTTAAAATGAGAAATTTTTGAATTTTTTAAAAAGGCGCATTTTGTCCCAAAAATTTTACTAACATAGAAACTTCAACGGACATCTCCAAATTCGCTGTTTTTTGTCTAACACTTTCGTATCATCTATTCGTTTAAAATAAAATTTTACCTTCATGTGTTTTTATTTATGTTTGTGCTTGGAAAGAATAACATACGGAATAAAATACATGAGAATCTGTAAAATATTATGAAAATTCTAGAAAGTCTAAAACACTTGGCTTGGCATTGCATCTTTACTTGTAACAATAAGTTGAAGTGGTATATTATTCTGTTGCTCTGGATCCCGTATTTTCTGATTTTGGGTATGTTTTGTTTTTATGCTTTTTATCTCCTTGTGCCACTATCGGCATTTATATTTTCCGGAGGTTTTCTGGGGAAAGTACCGCCCATTGATGGAAAGGCTGCTTTGGATCAGACGAGCGTAGTTGAATTTATGCTTTATGGGGCAGTTCTGCAATTCGGATCATTCTTGTATGGTATAATTATGCATATTAAAACGGATTTCAAATCAACTGCTAGTAAACTTTCTCTCTTATCTCCTATGTTGGTATCATTCGTGTCATCTTTAATTTTCTGGCTGTCATCGTTTTTTCTTCTATTGCCAATAATATCAAAAATGGGATGGACTTACCCAAGGGTTGCAGGGTTGATTTGCGCGGCGTTTTTCACGTGTTTTTTAATTGTACAATCTATAGTAGTAATTTGTACAACTTCAGTTTTGACTTGGATTACTCTTTGGCTGACAGGTTTTATAACACTTAATATTTTTATGCTAAATGGAGGCGTCTGTGTGGCAGATGGGTACTTTCCGCATTTTTACATATCTGCAATTATTATTTGTGGCATTCTGCTTTTAAATAAAAATATTGTTAATTTTATAAAACGTACTTGATAAAAATGAGAATATTTATTGCTGAACAAAAATATTTTAGTTTTAATTGTAGATTTTGAAATCTGGCTCGATATGATTTTAAAGAAAAATCTCGGTAAGGTCGTAAACTGGCAGAATGTTGATAAAGACTTATATTTGCAGGAGATGGAACGCAGCCCCATAAATGACTTGGAATTGAGATCCCTGCTAAAAGAAAATCTCTCAAGCGATGTCGATAACAGGGATATTATTCTTAAAGGAATAGAGCAATCCTACTATTACGAAGGATACAATAAGCCCTAATATTTTTATATCAGTAATTTAAAAATGCTGTCGCTATTTGCTTAGTATTTAGTTATAATCTATTTTTGGAGAATCTTTCAGAAAATCCATTCATAGAAAATTAGTCAATGCATCTGTAAGCATAAGACTAAAATCCAAATTTTAACCTATGAAAAGATTGGGGAAGATTTGTTCGGATATATCAGCGGAAATATTTATATGAACGGGCGTTTTAAGAGAATCGCTTTTTACAAAACCCTTGGATTCAAGTTCGGATAAAATTGCGCGCGAAGCCCTTTCGGACATACCAGTTATTTCGCATATCTTCCCGCGAGGCGTTTCTCCAAAAGTCCAAAGCTCTTTTATAATGCGAAGACAAAGTTCCGATTTCTTTGGGAATACCTCATGCATTAAGCGGGCATATCGGCTTATTACGGAATCCAATTTCAGGATGCCAAGCATGAAGTCCATTTGATCAAGCATTGTGGAAAGGAAAAATTCGCAAAATTCAATCAGGCTTCGCTCGCTAAGAGTGCCTCGTCCGTCAAGATCGCCTTGTCTATCCTGATCGGCGATTGCAAGCTTTGCGTAATACTGACTGCGGTTTCTTGCAAGCCCGCGAGAAATAGACCATATTCCGCCTCCGTTTAGTCCGTAAGCCTTGAGTAGAGAGCTTGTAAATATGCGCACAACCCTACCGTTACCGTCTCCAAAAGGATGAATCCACGCCAACCTGTGATGAGATGCCGCGGCGACAATCAGAATTTCGCCTATTGGGATATTTTTATAAGCCTCGCAGAACCTTGCGATGAACTTCTCTAAACTTTTTGAGGCTGGGGGTTGATGAGCACCCACGGCAACTTCAAAATTTCGGAATTTTCCGGGAATGATTTGATATTCTTTGCCGCTTTGCGATTTTGAGAGTCGCATCGATTCCGGCAAATTTGCATAAAAAGTCTCATGAATTTTGAGCAATGTTCCGGGAGTAAATATATTTTCTTCCGTTGCGTAACTTAATATGGCGTTTTCGGTCTTTACATGGGCAAGACCTAAAAGTTGCTTGTCCCGCTCTTGCAGATTCGAGGAAAAATCGTTTTGCAAGGCGCGTTCTATGTCTTTCGGGTATGTATGATGTCCTTCGATTAAATTTGAATAGTAGCTGTTCATGCCGGCGACGACTGCCGAGACAGCTTTTGCCGTAATCGGATGAAGTTTTTCCTTTAATCCGCCGATTCTTTCTCTAATAGCGCCTGAAAGCGAGATAAGTTCAGGTGTGACGCGCGGCATCATGGGTTCCATACTTGAAACCTTCATTGGGATAACTTTGCCGATGTTTTTGCCGATTGTCATAAAGTTTAACTTATTGTATTATCGCAAGTAATTTACATAAGTAAAGTATAAAACCCAAAAAATATGCCGATATTTTTGCCGATATAACTTTGCGAACCCACAACAGCATAGGCGGCAAGTAACTACTTGACCAACCTTTGCAAGACTATGGGGAATAGTCTTGCCATTACATCGCTCATAAACTTTTTGTCGCTGCACATTTTCGAGAAGAAGTCCTCATTTGTGGCATAGCGATTTGCGAGTATCGACGGGAATAATTTATCGTAAACGATGCGGATAGTTTCCCTGTCGCTCTTTGCAAATTTCTGAAGTTCCGGATCGTTTATAAGGTCGTTTTCTATTTGTTTTAAGACCTTATCCATTTCGGTGAAGTTGGTTCCGAATTGCTTGTTTATGTCGTCGACAATCACGGACAGCTTGTCTCGCTTGGGTTCGGATTTTTTCCCTTTACCTGTCATTGGTGTGACTTTCCCGTCGGCCTTGTCGAGTGCTATGCTTCCGTCATACTTCTTTTCGTTTTTGTAGTACTCTAAAAGTATCATGTCGTCCAAGTGGACCTTTTCACTTTTATCTCGCGGGATTACTTTCAGGAGGAACTTTGCAAATATGGCAAATTTAAGCAAGTCCTTGTCGTACATCCTGCATATTTGGGTTATGAAACCGTAGAAACTTACGAAGGACTCCAATGCCGACAAAAATTTATCCTGGTCTTCTCTCTTTAAATCGGAATAGATTTTGACGGAACTATCGAGAATTGACCGCATTTTGCCGATGGCATTTTTGTCCTGTTCTCCGCTTTTGAAGTAGATATCCGCGACATTGTCTATCTGTTCTTGCGTATATACCGCCGATTTATCGAGATATTTTTTTAGGTCATATATGCGGTTGGGGTCCGTTTCCTCCTGCAAAACGGTGGCTTGATAAAAGGGCTGAAAGGCCTCTTTTATGTCTTCGGGGCTATTTACAAAGTCCAGCACAAAGGTATCGGTTTTGCCTTTGCATGTCCGGTTTAGGCGCGAGAGCGTTTGTACGGCCTTTACGCCCGTTAGGCGCTTATCGACAAACATTGTATGCAGCAAGGGCTCATCAAAGCCCGTCTGGTATTTTTCCGCGACAATTAGAATATTGAAGTCGTCGCTCTTAAAATACTCTTTTAATTGGTTTTCTTTTATGGTTTCGCCGCTTTTTGTCTTGTTGCACTTTTCCTCAGTGTAAGAGACATCGCCGTCGACAAGCTCTCCGGAAAATGCCACAAGTACGTCTAAGTTTTTATAGCCATTGTCCCTTATAAAATTTTTGAACTCTTTGAAATAGCGTATCGCATGCAGGCGCGAGGCGGTGACTACCATTGCCTTTGCATGCCCACCTATTTTTTTCGAGGTTATATCGCGGACATGCTCCAACATAATCGCTGTCTTTTGCGATATATTGTGCGGGTGCAATGACTCAAATTGGCGGACTGCACGCGATGCTTTGCGCTTGTTGAATTCGGGGTCGTTTTCTTCGCTTTTGGCAATTTTATAGTAGGTTTTGTATGTCGTATAGTTTTTTAATACGTCCAATATAAAGCCTTCCTCTATTGCCTGGCGCATAGAGTAAATGTGGAACGCGCGGTAGGTACCATCGGGCATTTTAGTGCCAAACATTTGCAAAGTCTTGCCCTTTGGAGTGGCGGTGAAGGCAAAAAACGACATATTTTTATGGGTTCCATGCGAGGCCAACTCCTGAACTATTTTATCCTGATAATCCGGCTTTGCATCCTCGTCTTGATTTGCAATTTTTGCCGCTTCTTCGAGCTCCTTTTCCATATCGGCGAGGGCGAATTTGAGCTTTTTTGCGGCCTCGCCCGTTTGGGAGGAATGCGCTTCGTCGCAGATTACCGCAAATCTCCGCCCGCCCGCCTTAATTTGCTCGAATATCACAGGGAACTTTTGAAGGGTTGTTATAATTATCGGGATTCTATCGTTTATAGCTTGCAACAGCTCCTTGGAATTTTTTTCGACTTTTTTAACGACCCCGCGGACGTGGTCAAACTGATAAACAGTATCCTGCAACTGCGAGTCCAATACCTTACGGTCCGTAACGACAATTACAGAGTTGAATATTTTTTTGTCGTTTGCGTCGTGAAGCCCCGAGAGGCGGTGCGCAAGCCAGGCTATGGAATTAGACTTCCCGCTGCCTGCGCTGTGCTGAATGAGGTAGTTTTTGCCGGTTCCATTTGCCTTTACGTCGGCCAAAAGTTTTGTGACTACGTCAAGCTGGTGGTAGCGCGGGAATATTATGGATTTTCTGCCGTCTTTTTTTATGTCAAGGTGGATGTATTTTTGGAGAATTTCCATTAGCCTATCTTTGCGGAGTACATTTTCCCAGAGATAGGCAGTCATAAAGTTGTCGGGATTTGGCGGGTTGCCCTTTCCGCCGACTTCACCCGCGCCGTTTGAGCCTTGGTTAAATGGCAGAAAGTAGGTTGCGGCGCCGGCAAGTTGGGTTGTCATAAATACTTGCGCTAAATCGAGCGCAAAATATACGAGCAGGCGCTGATTGAAGGCAAAAATGGGGTCGCGCGGGTCTCGGTCTTTTTTGTACTGGTATATGGCGTCATCGACGTTTTGGCCTGAAAATTCGTCTTTCAGCTCAAGAGCTGCAATGGGTATTCCGTTTAGTAGCAAAACTATATCTATCGTATTTTGCGTATCGCTAGGCGAATAATGGAATTGGCGCACGCAGTGCAAAATGTTGCTCTTATAGCGCACCGCAAGTTCCGGATTTATGGAGGTTTCAGGCGCAAAATACGCTACCATAAAATTTACGCCCCTGTCTTTTATGCCGTGGCGCAAAACCTGAATTAGGCCGTCGGCTTCAACCTCTTCGCAAAAGCGCTTTATGAATCTGCGCTCGCAGTCGGAACCATAAATTACCTGATAGCGCTCCCAGGCCTTGGGCTGGGTAGATTTTACAAATGAAAGCAAGGTTTGGGGGTCTAACGCCAAGCGGGCGTCAAAATTCTTGTCGCTTCCTTTGATAAATCCGCCCTCGGGCGAGCACAAATACGCCTCAATGGCCTCCTCCAACTTGATTTCCCTGTGGTTAAAGTGAGTCATAACGAAATAGCCTCATTATATTTCTCTCTACTAATAAAAAATAGGTTATTTTTAGTTCTAGAGCAGGCAACGTAAAATTTATTTATAGTCTCTTGTTTTATCCCCTCAAAGGAGTGTTTCTTTAATGCGTTATAAATATTTTTTGTCGTTATTATACATACATTTTCATATGTACTTCCTTTGCAAGCTCCCCAATTGTTGGATGGCAACAGATTTGATCTTGAATGTCCACTATAAAATAACTTTGTTATATTATTATCCTCAAGACATTTTATAATATCTTCTTTGCTATCTAATATACGAATAATACCATCTTCTTCAGAGTGAGATTCTATTTTTATGCCAATTTTAGAAATAAATTCACAAATGTTTTTTTTACATCTATGACTCTTGGATAATGTTTCATTATCGATCTTTAAAATTCTGTCAAATTTTGATAAGTAATATGTTATTCCTTTTGAATATAGATTGCAGTTTTTTGTTCCGGAATGACTAGTATCAAAAGTATGCTGATAAAAATCACCCAAGTATAAGACGTTTGTATTACTCTTTGTCAGTCTTAAAATGAAATCAAAATCATACGATGCGAAGTCTTGTACTTCATCTATATAAATAGAGTCGAAATATTTCTCTATTCTCTTTAAAACATCATCAATGTTATTCTCTAATATAAAATCCGATAAATGTTGATGATAGACATATTTCGATTTACTTAGATAGCGAGATATATTTTGCTTTGGAATATTATAATTTGATGGGAGGGGGTCAAATGTAAGACCTTTGGGCCTGTACGTCAAAAAGAAAAAAGGCAAAAAACAAAAAGAATACAAAAAAGTAAAATAAGTAGTCACATAAATATTAGAAGGAATCCCTTGGAATTTTTTATTTAGTTCATCTTTTAATATTTTATTATTATTTTCAGTGTAAGTTATAACTAATGCCCGATCTGATCTGCTTATCCTATCTATTATATATGTCGTTTTCCCAGATCCTGCAACCGCTAAAATTAATCGTTTATCCATTTTATCGCCTCTTTAATATACTCTGGAATAACTATTACCCCTTCATCTTTTAGAAGTTTATACGCACATTCAGTCTTATTTGATAACATGTATGTTAAGGTACAATCTTCACCTTTACCAAACAGGGTTAAACATAATTCCTTATTTGCGGCATAAATAGCTTTTTCAAAGGTTGACAAGGAATTATCGGTAGGGGCAAATATTTTTATATATTTTATATTATTATAGTCTCTGTATTTTTTATTGCAATTTTTTTCATAGTCACCATCATTATCCGTAATGACCACGGTTCTTATCTGAAGCAAATTCGCAACTTCGAGGTATCTTTTAAACGATATTCCATTTACAGATATAATCTGAATATCATTCACTTTATCGGCTTCTAATAAATCACTAATAAACCTTTCCATCAGAATGTATTCCGCATGCCCTTCGACAAGTATCACCTTATGTGACAGTACAAAATTTAGGATATTATTATTTGGAGCTTTTATAAAGAATTTTGAGGTATCTGGAGTTAATCCGGATAGTTTTGTACTTAAGGCTGCTTTGCTTAGTATTAAAAGGTTTTCAAGTCCAAGCCTAGACGCAATCATATTATTGTGGGTCGTAATAAACATCTGTCCATTCGAGTAGTTATAGACTTCCGATATTAATTTTTGCATGTTTAAAGCACTCAAATGATTTTCCGGTTCTTCTATGAGAATTATCTTATTTTGGTGATCTTGAGTCTTTTTTAACGCGAATCTGGTTTTTATTAAATTTTGAATTCCCTTCCCTTTATTATCTATATTTATATTTCCATGATAAATCTGTATCTGATTCTCTAAGGAATATTTATTTATGGAAGGTATTTTAAATGATGGAATTTCTGAAGAAGAATCGTATATCAGATTTCTTGCTGAGAATTCTTCGTTTTTATCCCTAAAACTATGCTGTAACCTTATTCGATCCACTTCTGATATTCGATCGTAATATATTCCTTTTATATATTCACGCTTTGCGTATTCTCCGTTTATCTCAGAATTATCTATTAGTATATTAGATAATATCTTATGATATTTATCATATGGTTTTGCCGAAAAAGTTCTATATGAAACTTTGTAATACTCAAAAGGGAAGACGTCTGAAGCTAACAGAATATTATTTATAATTTCTGCGTATTCTGAATCTGGGGTAATCTCAAGTCTTATTCCGCAATCACTATCTCTTTTATGATTCGTATATCCATCAAATTCATGCCGCTCTAATCCTTTTAAGTATATATCAACGGATAAAATTGGGAGTTTGGAAAAACATCGTTCACCTTTGGACAATTTTTTGAAATGTTCTATGGAATCTGTGTTAAACAAATTTTCAAAACCTATATGTTCTACTTTTGCGAAACTTGCGGAAAGGGTTAGGTCTATAGCAGTCAATAAAGTAGATTTGCCACTTTCATTTTCGCCAACAATTATATTTTTCCCATCTCTAAAATCTGCGGAAAAATCTTTAAATTTTTTAAAATTATGTAATACTACTTTTTTTATTGTTACACCCATAGGTCTCTTTTTCCTGTTACGCATTCGAAGATAAGGGATTTTTTGTATGCGTCAAGTTTTTGTATTATATTCTGCTTTTCAATAATAAAAGTATCAACTTCAGAACATTTTATCTCTAAGTATGATGAGATACAATCTTGCTCAGAAATAGGTGGCAATGGTATTCTCATTCCACCTGTAAAGTCCCATGAGGCTCTAGGCATTTTAGTTCCGTATGTCGAACTATCAACAATTTTGATAAACCAATCTGACAAGAGCACAAACTTTAAAAAGTTCGGATTGGTACCTTTATTTGCTCTCATAACATAAAAATCTCCGAGAGCCCGCCCTTTTAATGCGCTTAAATAGACTTTTGCAAGATAAGGTCTTAATTTCCCAAATAGTAAATCATTTTCTTTAAATGATATGCCCTCACCATCATAAGTATTCTCGGTCTCAATAAGTTTACCTGTTCCACTCTCAATATTTTCCAATGAAATGGAATGTCCATCTTTTGTTTTATTATCTATAAGAGAAACTAAGAATTTTAGTTTCTTTATTTCCCAGTGGCTTGGAATATCGCCGAGATAATCTATGCCGCTGGGTTTGAGGGGGGCGGACTTATCAAGGCCTTTGGTGACGGTTTCGGATATCAATGACTGCTTATAGGCTTTGAGTTTTTCTATGCTCTCCTTCTGCTTGGTTATCGTCGCATCTATCTCCCCGCATTTCTCGTCCAAATAATCCGCTATCTTCCGTTGAGTTTTTAGGGGGGGGAATGGAATTTTAAGACTTCCCAATCTTTCAGAATTTAAAATGAAAACAACATTTCCAACTGATAAGGACATCAATTCTTCTTCTGCTATTCTTAATACATACAAAAAGTACCTCCAAAAGCCATGTTTAATAATTAATGCAGTTATCTGCTGGTTAGAAGCGCATTCGGTTGAGACAAAACCTATTTTCCCAATAGATCCTATGCAGCATAATAAAATAGAATTAGCGGGTAAAATTCTTGTCTCCAGTTTACCTGCGGGAGATAAAAATACTTTTGCTTGACTCTCTTTTATTGTCCCACATAGATCATCAGGTTTTAGCCATGGAAATCCTGTTTCCGCATAATTATTTTTATTGTTTGTAGAAGGAGTATTTCCCGTCTGTAGTTTAGATATGGCCTTTAACCTTCTAACTTTCCAATCGTCGGGAATATCGCCTATCCACTCTATGCCGCTGGGTTTCATATTATTCAAAAATCCTTTCGATTGAGCCTTTCAGTTCGGACTCAATTTGCAAAATTTCCCGCTTGAGCTCCTCGGAGGGCACTGGCGGGGTGTATTCGTAAAAGTAGCGCGTAAATGGAATTTCGTAGCCGATTTTTGTCTTGCTTTCGTCTATCCAAGCATCGGGGGCGTAGGGCAAGACTTCGCGCTTCATGTATTCTGCGACATCTTCGGAAAGCGGTATGTTTTCGGTATCGCGCAATTTGGGATCCGCCTGAACTTTCCCCTTTTTTAGTATGGGCTTTCCGCTTTCGTCCCGCAGGGGGCGCTCAACAACAACTTTGCGGTAGCCAAAGTCTTCATTCTTAAAAATCTTGCTTAGCTTGTCCTCGCGGAAGTCGCCATAAATCTTTGCGATTTCATCTATGGCGGTTTGGGGTATGTCGTTCCGCTTGTTGCCAAGGCTCTTTCGGCGCTTTTCATACAGGCCATTGGCGTTTATAAGCTGAACTTTGCCCATGCGGCGCTTTTCTTTGTTATTGCTTAACACCCAAATATATGTGGCAATTCCCGTATTGTAAAATATGTCGTTTGGAAGGGCGATAATGGCTTCAAGCAAGTCGTTTTCCAATAGGTATTTTCTGATATTGCTTGGGCCGCTGCCGGCGTCGCCGGTAAAGAGCGGAGAGCCGTTGTGGACTATCGCCACGCGGCTGCCGCCTTCCTCAACAGGCTTCATCTTGGCGACGGCGCTTGAAAGAAAAAGCATCTGGCTATCGCCTATCGCAGGAAGCCCCATAAAGAAGCGCCCGCCATTTTCTCTGGTAAGTTTTGCCTCTTTTTCAACGCTCGCCTTTTCCTTCTTCCATTCCCTGCCAAATGGCGGATTGGATATTATGTAATTGAATGTCTGCTTGGGAAATTGGTCGTCGGAAAGGGTGTTGCCGTTGCGTATTAGGCTGTCGTTCTCTCCTTTTATGAGCATATCGGCCTTTGCTATGGCGTAGGTTTCGGGGTTGATTTCCTGCCCAAAGCACAAAAAAGCCGCTGAGCTATTGTGCTTTTTTATGTATTCGCTTGCTATGCTCAACATGCCGCCCGTTCCGCAGGCGGGGTCGTATATTGTGCGGGCTTCCTTACTTGAAAGCATGGCGTTGTCAAAATTTAACAGTATATGCACCATGAGCTCTATAACCTCGCGCGGAGTATAGTGCTGCCCGGCCTCCTCATTATAGCTTTCGGAAAATTTGCGGATTAATTCCTCAAAAATGTAGCCCATTTCTATGTCGCTCACCCGCGAAGGGTGCATGTCGGCCTTTTCGGTGCCAAATTCTTGCAATACGGTAAATAAGAGTCCGTATTCGCGCATTTTAGGCAGCTCGTCTTTTGCGAACTCAAATTTTTCAATGATTTCGCATACGTTTGGAGAAAAGGCGTTAATGTAGGAGGCAAAGTTGTCGTCTATATGGTCGGGGTCGTCAAGAAGCGTGCGCAGGGTATATTTACTCGTATTATAAAAGGGATGTCCGGAAGCTTTTGTTAAAATTTCGTTTCGCATTATATCGTTATCCATGTTGCGGCATTTTTCAAAGGCTGCCAAAACATCGGATTTTGTTTCCTCCAATATGGAATCAAAGCGCTTTATGACTGTAAGCGGCAAAATAACCTTACCGTACTCGTGGGGCTTATATACACCGGTAATCTTATCGGCTATTGCCCATATGAGCGCGGCCTTGTTCGTAATTTTTGAGTTCAAATCCATTTTTATATAATACAAATCTTCCAAAATTATTACAAAGCGCACAGTTCCGTTCAATTCAATTTATGAACAAAGCCGCAGTAAGTGAAAAAGCGAAGGCGATTTTCCGCATTTTGCTAAAAAAGTGCCACTATAGTACCCCCACGAGGTAAAATTTTTAAAAAATTTAAAAAAAAACAAAAAAAAGCGCGTGGTTTTCCTATACTTTTTTTTTATTATGGAAAAAAGTACATATCATATGAAAGGGGTGGAAGCCACAGTTGCTTCTATCGCAAACGATGTAAATTCTAAGGTTGAAAAAGAGCTTGTAGAATCTACAAACATTAACGCAATCGCTCAGGCCCCCTGCGCGGTAATAAAAGACGGGAAAGGAGGTAATAAAGAAATAACGCAAGACGAGTTTGTAAGTACAAGTTGGGATTTAGCGGATAGTAAATCTTCCCGGCAGGTCCCCGGAACTAATTCTGAGATTTTCAATGCGTTAAACAAAAACTATAGGGATTATGGAGAACCCGAATTTTTAGATAGGTTAAGAAGCTATTCCAATGGGGTTTCGAATGTGATTTCATGTGCGCTTCAGGTGATTTTTGCGAACAATCCGAAATTGGCGGAACTAAGCTACAATGATTTCCTGAATAGTACGGGGTTGAAGGATGATAGCTTTTCGGACCAGACGTTCTTAAACAATAAAAACGCCTTTAAAATAATCAGTAAAATTAAGGGCCATGATACGCGCGAAAAATTACGGAATTGCGGGGTATCAGTAGTCGTAAAGTTCTTAAAAATATCTGAGCGGAAAGATTTTGAGGAATTAATTAAAAAATTTCTGTCTGGCCCGTCAGTGAGCAGAAGTAAAGCCGAAAAATATCTTAATAGCTTATTCCCCACCAAAAAGCTTTCAGTAAGGCCAGAAGATGCCAAAAGCGGAAGCATTACCCTGCAAGCAAAAAGCGCCGTTGAGAAAGTGGGTTCTCCAAACCGGTTTGGATGCGAGGGTACTGCGGTATCGGTATTACCCTCTGAGAAAGCGAGCCAACAAAATGATTCTGAGGAGCTTCCAAATAATGAAGCCAATCCTGATATTGTTCTGGAAGAAGCAAATGGAGATAGCCGGGAGATTAAGTCCTTAGGGGTAAGAATAGATATTGTGGGCTGCGGTCAGATTGACGCAGAAAAAATAGAGTCGTCGTTTGAGTCTATGCGCGAATACCTCAGTTTATTCGTGGAAAGGTATGCGAAGGGGGAGCCCGAATGGAACAATATTGAGAAATTACTGAAATACTTGGAATCCCATCTGGATAATAAATCCCAAACCTCTGGAAAAGATATTTTGGTGTTAGCGGATGCGGACGCAAGCGATGTACCAACGGAAAATAAAAACTCTCCTGCAAATGGCGGTTCT
>UMAM01027204.1_pt1 | contig 16805 bp, 14 predicted proteins | sample 1963711 | NCBI WGS metagenome assembly UMAM01 (sample SAMEA4835916, study PRJEB28245) | human gut metagenome | biome: gut microbiome; material: fecal sample | place: Denmark | collected 2008
ACATTTAAAACTCTTCCATTAAACTGATAAATTTTGAATCTCTGAGCTACAGAGTTCATTACGCAGAGTTTATATTTTTTTTCTGAAACAATCATCTCATTCTGTAAAAAGGAAAATTTTTACTCTGAGAAACTAAAAAATGAAGGGAGCCCACGGTGGGCTTCCAAAAAATCGAAAGAGTAAAAATGAAAGTGTCAGAAATCATAACAAACACGTTAATCCGCAAGAGGCTTCTTAATGGGCCGATTGCTCCAATCTATGAAAAGGCCGTAAGCGCTTGGCCCGAATTAAAAGAATTCATAAAAAGTCCAAAGTCTTATTTAAAAGAGCTTGCGCTTGCAAAGGTCTATGAAGCCATCAAGGCGGAATTTGGCCCGGAGCTTGCAAATGGAATCTATCTATTTAATAGGAAAATCTGCTTCAAAATATTTGTGCAGAAGCGATTCTAATAACCTCCGGATATTTTGCTATTTTATTCTATTTTGCAGAATTTTGGTAATATTAGTAAAATCTACAGTTGTATTTTGGGGTACCAAGTGGCTTGGGGTTATGGTACCGGTGGTGTCTGCAATGAAAGAAAAGCCGCTAAATAAAAAGAATGATCGATGTTTCCCAAGCTTGAGGTTATGGGTTCGCCCCACCGCCCGCTCCATTTATAATACAGATAATATACTGTTTTAAAGTGACTTGCAAAATTTTGCGAGTCGCTTAATTTTTAACCATTTGGTTAAGAAAACGGGGGTTTGGAAGAGTTTTTGTTACCCGGTAGCTACTTGATACCAGCATCAGTCTTACACTTATCAAAGGAAATTAAATATTAAAGTGTCAAAATTTGACGAAATTATTCTTTCTCTCAAAAAAAACTCTCCTCAATCAGTTTTTTTTTAATATTTCAACTGACTATTAAAATCGAATATAATAGAGATCTTTGTAAATGTTATAGTATATATAAATTGTATTGCCCTAGCAAATTTTAAACAAAATACCTATATATCTGGTAATACAAAAAAATGCCCAAGCACATGCCAGTTCAGACAAAAAGTCGAACTATGCCCAGAGAGACAGGGCGGATGGTGGAATTATAAAGAATTATACAAAAAATCCTAAAGAAAAAGAGCTATACAGCGGGGCGGTCAGAATCAATTTATCAGAAAAAAATGGTATCTGAAATTGATAGCAACTAATTAATTTGACAAAATTCATTCATGATAATAAACATGTAATTTTATGAAAAAAATTTTTTTTATTTAACTATAATTTTAAGTTTTTCGGTATTGGTTGCCGAAGAAAATGACAATTATAAATCTAAAGAAGAACCCGAATACTACCGAAAATTAAATTTAGCAAAGGCGTATGAACGCGGCACTATATTGAAGAAAGATGAAGTAAAGGCTTTTTTATATTATTTCAAAGCTGCTACAAATTGGAATTATTCTGAGCCGGAAGCATTGGAATATCTGGAGAAGAAAGCAAAAGAGGGGAATCCATACGCCGAGTGGCATTATGGAAACTACTACTCTGATCCTGAGATAAGAGCGTATGATTCCGAAAAGGCTTTTTACTGGTTCTCAAAGGCTGCCGAGAAAAATATTCTTGTTCCTTTAAGTAATGTAGCTCATATGTACATCTACGGCCATGGAGTGAAAAAAGATGTAAAAAAGGGCATAGAATTAATGTTAAAAGCCGCTGAACTTGGAACTAAATCCGCACAAGAGTATCTTGCTCGCCTTTATAGTGGTTATGATGATATTAGAGCCTAATTATAAAGAAGCGTTTAAGTGGATTGAAATACTTGTAAAAAAGGGTTCCTTATCCGCAAAATACGATATGGGAGTATGCTATTTCTACGGCAGGGGAGTGCCTGAAGATAAATCAAAAGCGGTAGAAATTTGGAAATCAATTTTGGAGGAAGTTGTAGAGGAAAGTAATTACATCAGAAATAAGGTATGTCGTACTCTCTATGAATGTTATAATAAAGGATTGGGCGTTGAAAAAGACGAAGAAAAATCTAAAGTAGTGTTATTATTTATGACCGGAGATCCATTGCGTTCTCGTAAAAATTTAGAAAAGGCTTTAGAAAGAACAAAATACTGGTCATTCGATTGAACAAATATCTATGAATAATATCTTAATAGTCAATAAAGAAACCTTGACTGAATATCAAAATTAATTTTACAACATACTGATTAGATTTACGTTTACTTCTGTATTATCTAAATCAATTCCTTAAATAAAAACATTACATTAAAATCTGCTTCTTGTAAAAAATATAGAAAAAATGAAAAAAAATATAATACAATGCATATCTCTTTTCTTTATTTTTACATTTTCCTATGCAAGCGAGAATTATTTAATGGATAATTTTAATAATAATTCAAATCTTGCCAAAGATTCAGACTTCAATGATGCGCATTATATTCCTTCAATACAACTTCCTTTAAATGATAAATCACAACAACATCAAAAGATTATTAAAGACATTTTGTTAAATGAAAAACTTCTCTTTCAATGGTCTAAGAGGCTGCCTAACAAATTTTCAGGGCATTACTGGGTCCTAATGGCTAATGGAAACAAAAGACCTACATTGGTTGATATTGCTAAAGTAGAGCAAAAGAATACTATACAATTTCCCAACGCAGTTATTGAAATATTTACAAATAAAAAGCAAGAAAAGTGCGATATTTCAATTAAAACAAAAATCGGAAATTTTGAACGCATCGAAAATAAAAACAATTATGATTTAAAATCTAAGATCGTGTTTATATCGAGCTACAATATAGAAGGTAAATGTTATTGGCTGTATAGCCTTATAATTAATTAAGGCATAAATTACACTCCTTATCATCTTGGTGCCGAGATAAAAAGTCCCGTATATTTATTTTGTCATAATGCCCAATTAAAAAACTCTTAAATATTGAGATTGTGCCTAAGCGTACAATATCAACTTTCTTATATACGGTAGATATTCATATAAATATACTATTAAATAGAATATAAAAAATTATTGGGAAGAATTTGGAAAAACATGCAAAAAAAAATTCCGCCTGAAAAACTCGGCGGAATTTTTTTTAGAAATCAAGAATTATTAGAACTTAAACTCAATGCCAACTCTCACGTTGCGGCCAAGCGCCGGATACCACGAGTCCCCGTAGGCGGAATGAACGGCGTAGCTTGCGTATATTTCGTCCGTGACATTGTTGAATGCGGCAAATGCGCGCACGTTCTCGCTTATAAAGATATTCGCCACTACGTTTAGCGTCCATACGGCGGGCATCTTTTCTTGCGTATTTCCAAAATCGCTGCCCATGTACTGCCCGCTCGCCCACTCATATTCTACTGCCAATTCGAGAAATTTTACGGGTTTTACCCACACGCGCGTCGTCGAAACTATCGTAGGCACTAACGGCACATTGTTGCCGTTGTACTCTCCCCCGTCAAATTTCGCGGAAACAAAAGCCCACGCTGTCGATACCCCAAAATTTTCAAGCTCGTACCCAAGCCGTACGTCCGCGCCGAACCTGTCGGTCGACCCTATGTTCTCCGACGTGTATGTCGCGGGATTGAGCATTATCTCGTTGTCGAGGTGCATAAAGAACAGCGAGCAATTTGCTCTCCACGGCCCGCGGACAAAGTTCGCGCCTATTTCGTAATTTTGCCCGCGCTCTGGATTGAGAAGCGGATTGAACGCGTCGGTGGCATATCCCCAATAAGAAGCCATTTCGTCTATCGCGGGATAGCGGTAAACTTGGTCAAACCTGAAATAAACGTTCCACGATTCGTCTATTTTTGCGTTTAAGCCAATTTGGCCGGCGAGCCCGCCAAAATTTTTGTGCTCGTCGTAGGGGGCGGCGGACGTGTGGTCAACGTAATTTATCGCGCTTTCATAGCGCCCGGCTGCTGTGATTGAAAATACGTCGTCAAGAGCAAGCCTGCCGCCGAGCCACGGGGCAATTGTTATGCGCTCTATGTCCGTAGATGCAATTTTATTTGAATATCCGCCGTCGGAGTAGCGTTTGGAGGCCATATTGTCGTAATAAAAGTCAAGCCCGCCCTCAACGTAGCTCTCGTCCTCTTCACCCATATATACGCGATAGCGCGGGGTGAACGATGCCGTCCAGAGCATCACGCTGTTTGATGTGTCTCCCCAGGTGGACGGGAAAAGCGTATCGACTTCCCTCATATTCGCGCCCATCTGTATCGCCCCTTCCCCGAACGACGAATTGTTTTCAAGGGCGGCTGAGACTGTCGCAAAATTCAGGTTGTTTTCGCTCGAGACCCCGGAATTTGCGGTCGGGTTTTCCATCATTTGCGAATACGAATAGAGGGGATTCGCCCACCTTAGGAATTCGTCTCCGCCGCTCGCGGTAAACACTATGTCGTTTTGTTCGTCGAGCTTGGCTCCGGCGGCGACAGACGCGTTTTTGTTCCAATTTAGGGTGTTGTCTATATAGCCGCTATTGTGGTAATAGTTGGCGGAAGCCGTTGCAAAATAATTTTCGTCGGAGTGCGACGCCCGCGCGTATCCCTGATATTCGCCGTAAGTCCCAAAAAACCCACCTATTTTGGCGGAATCTGGCTGGTTCCAGCGTTTTGTTGTAATCTTTATCACTCCGCTTTCCGCGTAATTTCCGTAAGCCGCCGTTTGCGGCCCGCGCATTACCTCGATATTTTCTATGTTTTCAAGCGGGAGCTGCGCCCAGTTTATAAACGATAGGTCGAGCGTATTTAGCCTCTGCCCGTCCACTATAACCATCACTCTCTGCCCACTATTTTCACCGAATCCGCGCATAGACAATTCCGATGTGAAAGGGCTCGAACCCGTATTGCGGATATTTACGTCGGCGTATCTTCTCAATACGTCGGGGACGGACACGAGGCCGCTCTTTTCTATTGTCTGGGAGGATATATTTTGGGTGCTTGCGGGGAGATCGAAGAGCGAGTCGGAAAAGCGCATGGCAGTCACTTCGTAAGCGTCGAGCGTCTTTACTTCCGATTCATTGGCAGCCGCATTTTCAGTTGCCGGAATTTTTGCCGTTTCCTCCGTTTTCACACCTTCTGAAACAGCGGGTTTAACCTCGCTTTCCCCCGCCGCGTGCGCCGCGCAAGAGACTGCTAAAACGAATACCGATAGAGTGTGTCTTATGCTCATTAATCCTCTTCCTTCTTTTCAATGGTTGGTTGGACATTTTTGCATTTCCCGGAAATGCCCTCGAAATCAAAGCGCAGAACGAATGTCCTGCCAAAAGATTTTTGTATGTATGACTCAGCCTTATCCTCCAAATGCGGGCAAAACTTTTTTGCGATTGCACGCAATCCAAAAAGACGCTCGGAATCGTCCCTGCAAATGTATATTTTGCCGAATGCCATGGCGCTCGCGTACGAAAGCGTAAATTTTTCCGGCACAACGTCCGCACGCGAAACTGCCGAAAGGCACGCATGCGGATTGCGCGATATCATATCGAGCTTTCTTCCCTCCGGCGCGCAATGTATATAGGCCGATTTCCCGACCTTCGCAAAATTTACAGGTATCGAATAAGGGTATTCGTCGTCCGAAACCAGTGTCAGATAACCGTATTCGACAGCGTCAAAAATCTTCTCGGCCTCTTGCGGGTCGAGGGTTCTATCTTTTCTGCGCGGAATTGTATTCATTACGCGATTTATTTTACAATATCTGAAATTACGCTATTTATTAGTTCGGGAGTGAAATATTGCATAGTCACTATGTGAGACAGCTTCCCAAAATCTTCGTACTCGCTGCATGCGAGCGCGTATTTTTTGACAATCCTCTCCGAGGGCCTATCGAAAAATACGGTGTTTGAAAATGGGTTTTTATAAGCTTTCACACCTTTATCGAGCAAGCCTTTGAGAAGCAAATCTGCCATTTTTAGGCAGTGATTTGCCTGCTTTCCCAAGCCTGCTGCCCCAAGGGATTTTATCCTCCAAAAGAGCTTGAGCGCGTCCAATCCGCTGCGCGAACAGCTTAGAGTCGGGATTACCCCCTTTAAATACGGGACGGGATTGCCGTGGACGCAATCCAGCACCCTCTTGCGGCATATAAAGACGCCGGCCGGCTCGTTCAATGAGAAAAATTTGTGTCCCGAAACGGCAATGGAATCAAAATTCATTTTGGATGCGTCGACTATTTCCCTGGCTTCGCAGTCCTCCAAGAACGGCAGATAGCCTCCGAATAGCGCGGCGTCCAAATGCCTGTAAACGGCAACGGGCTTTGCGTTGTCCAAAATCTCGCCTATCGCCCTTTGGTCGTCTATCGCGCCTTTGAAAGTCCCGCCAATGGCCATTGCGACAAGTGCCGGACGGGTAGCATCGAGCTTTCGGGCAAAGTCTTCCACGTCCATTTCCCCCATTTTTTTCGCGCGGATTGTGCGGGTCTCGATATTCTGGATATCGCCTATTTTTTTCAAAGAGTAATGTGCCTCCTCCGAAACATATAGGATGGGCGGCAAATCTGAAACTTCCGCAAGCGCTTTCCTTCCAAAGTAAACCCCGTACATGTTGCCGTCTGTTCCGCCATTTGAAATCACGCCCCAATGGTCCGCGCCAAAACCGTAAGCGCGCGCAAGAAAATCTATGCTTTCGCGCTCAAATTCGTCGGTGTTTAGCATATCCCAATCGGTCTTATAGGGGTCGCCCACGTTTATGAGGGTTATCCCGCCGAGTCCGTTGCGCTCCACCCAACCGTAAAAGTCGTTCATTCCCGATTCTTGGTCGAAGGGATAACCGAGCTGGTTGTAGCGGTGGTTAAAAATATATTTGGCGGCGGCGTCCAAGCGCTCCATCGAATGTTTGTCTGGCTGCATGGCTTGTATTATTAGCTAAAAAACGTTAATATTTGCCGCGCAAATAAAAATAGTCAAGCCATTCGTCGCTTTACAAAAAATTTCAGGGAATTTATATCTTAAAATTTAAGCGGAAAATATTAAAATTTTGGCGCAATTTGCTTGAAGTTTCCGCGCGGTAAAAATTCTATATCCAAGCAAAATGGAAACCCACCCGCTAAAACCTTTTTTGCCTAAATCCGCCCGCCTTTTGATGCTCGGAACATTCCCGCCACAGCGCGAAAAATGGTGCATGGACTTCTTTTATCCCAATCCCATAAACGACATGTGGAGGATTTTCGGAATTGTTTTCTTTAAAGACCGCGATTTCTTTTGGGACGAAAAATCAAAAACTTTTCGGAAAAATCAGATAACGGATTTTCTCGAAGACAAGGGTATCGCCCTTTACGACACGGCATTGTCTGTAAATAGGCTTAGAAACAACGCCTCGGACAACTTTCTTGAAATCGTTGAACGCACCGACCTAAAATCTCTTTTAAAAGCCATTCCGCAATGCCGCTGTTTGGCATGCACCGGTGCCAAGGCGGCGCAGACTGCGGCAGACATAATGAGCACTCACCCGCCCAAACAAGGCGAGGGCATAGAAGTGGAATACGCCGGACGGAATTTAAAATTTTACAGAACGCCGTCTTCGTCGCGCGCATATCCGATGAAGATTGAAAACAAAGCCGCCGCTTACGCGCAGATGTTTTCGGAATGCGGCATATTATGATTTTATGCACGGCCGCTTGCGCTTGCGCAATAATTTTAGCAAAAAGCCGTCGCGGCGGGCGCAACTGCGCTCCGTACCGCGCCTGCAATATATTATAGACTGCCTTTGAAGAATAAAAAATATTTATTCAAAATTCTTTTCCAAACCGAACAGCGCAACACCCGTAAACAGGAAGTCGACACCCGCAAGCGTACCGATAAACCAAATGCCGCAAGACGGGCAAAATAGGGCAATTGCGCCAAGCAAAATGCTCGCTGCACCATTAATTAACATTAACCAACTGTTCTGCATACCTTTGTTTGCGCCCCAAAACGCTATTGCTGCCGCACCTTCAAATACGAACACGACTCCCATAATGACAGTCAGTGCAAAAATTCCACCAAACGGGTTTGATAGCATAAGCACTCCCGCGATGAAATACAATATCGCCGTGACAGCTGCGTAAAATTTGTTCCAACCGCCTTCCCGCGAAAAGAAACCCGCCAAGACAAAAAACGCCGAAACTATAAAGCAGCACCCAACAACCACCTCTATCCAAACCGACGCTGCGATAGGATAGACAAGACATACTATGCCTAATATTGACAATATAATTCCCCAAATTTTTAGATTTTTCATAGTTTGTTTTTATTATAGGTAATATCGTAATATTTAGAATTCAAATAACGGCAAAAGTTCCATATTGCGCAAGAACAACCAGAGGCTCACACGTTTGAGAATTACATTGACTGCTTAACGCAAAAAAATATTACTATAAACTATGAGATTTTTACTGAATATTCTTGCGCTTATAATCTTGACGAACGCAACTTTTGGAGTCCCCAAAGCAAATTACGACGAAAGTAAAGTTCCCCAAATAAAACTTCCAAACATACTGTCGATACCCGGCGGCGCATTTACCGCGGAAAGCGCCCTCGATTGGAATCAAAAAGTCCGCCCTGTCCTCGCCGATATTTTCGAGAATAAAATTTACGGAAGAATTCCCCCGCGCCCCTCGAAAGAATTTTTTGAAGTCGTCGAAGCCTCCGACGACGCCCTCGGCGGTAAAGCAATTCGCCGGCAAATAAAAATAACAGTAGCCGACGCGAAAGGCGTAAAATCCTTTATAATGCTTCTATATCTTCCGAAATCGAAAGTTCCAAGCCCGGTATTTCTCGGGCTAAATTTTATGGGCAACCACGCGACCACTAAAGACCCGAACGTAATAATGCCGAATTGGGTGCGCAATACTTCCACAGGAAAAGTAAAAATCACCGACAACAAGCCGACCGAAGAATCAAGGGGCATGCAAAGCCGGCGCTGGCCCTTTGAAAAAATTGTAGAACGCGGATTCGGAATCGCCACCATATACTATTGCGACATATACCCCGACCTCGAAAAATACGACGGCGCCCCGCAAAGCATCTATTCCATTTTTGAAAAACCCCTAAACGGCGCAATTTCCGCCTGGAGCTGGGGGCTTTCGCGCGCCCTCGACGCGCTCGAAACAATACCCGAGGCAGACGCAAAAAATGTAATAGCCATAGGCCACTCGCGCCTCGGCAAAACGGCGCTTCTTGCGGCGGCGCTCGACACCCGCTTTGCCGGTTGCGTCTCCAACAACTCCGGCTGCATGGGAGCGGCAATTTCCCGCAGGCAATTTGGGGAAACAATAGAGGCAATAACGAGAGTCTTTCCCTACTGGTTCAAACCGCAACTGCGCGAATATGCAAACAAAGAATCTGAACTTCCGATAGACCAGCACCAGCTTCTCGCCCTAATAGCCCCCCGCCCTCTCTATGTCACAAGCGCGAGCGAAGATTTATGGGCCGACCCGCGCGGAGAACTTTTGGCACTCGTGGAAGCCGGAAAGGTTTACAGTCTTTTCGGCGCTAAAAATATTCCGTCGATGGAAAGCTTTAAAAAGCCATTTTTTGGAGACGTCGCGTACCATATGCGCAACGGGAAGCACGACATTGTGGAATACGACTGGATTAACTTTTGCGATTTTTTTGGCGCTAAGCTCCCTAAATATTGCAAGTAAATTGAACGTAGGCTATAAAAATTTTTTAACTGCCCCACCCAAGGCGTAGGTAAAATTTTTCAAACAGCAGCAAATTTTATTGGCTGCAAATAAATAACTTCTTAAAAAATTTTTAAGGCTGAAAAATGTTTGTAAATTCTTTAATTTAAAGCGGGCAAGCCTAAATTCAAAAAAGAGAAGGAGCCGGAGGATTTTTATCTAACCAACGGTCTCCGGCTCCCCATATTATCGCACTATGACAAAACGGAAAAAACTTTCCGTCTTAAATTTAAGAGTTAAATCCGCGCGGCGCTTAGGTTGCAAGGCAAATAACCTCCCCATAGAATCGGCGCAACGTTTAGGCTACAAGATAAATTATCAAGCTTCCTCGAATCGGGCTCGGCGCGCAAGCTGCAAGAAGAAATTAAGCCACTTCTCACGAATCGGGCTCGGTGCGCAAGCTGCAAGAAGAAATCAAGCCACCTCTCACGAATCGGGCTCGGTGCAAGCTGCAAGGTAAAGCCAAGGCCCACACTTGAACCCTCGCGTCGCACGGGGTAAAAGATAAAGCCCATGCCCCTTACAAATCTGGTACAGAACGTTAAATTAGCGGCTTTTTATCCTTGACCGCGCTTTCGTAGCGCTCGCTAACGCGCTTCCAATCGACCAAATTCCAGATATTTTTTGCATATTCCGCGCGCATATTTTTATATTTTAAATAGTATGCGTGCTCCCAAACATCGATTGTAAGAATCGGTATGCAGCCGCAAGCCCCAATCGCTTTTCCCATAAGCGGATTATCCTGATTGGGAGTGGAGGCAATCTTTAAAGAGCCGTCCGGATTCACCAAGAGCCACCCCCAGCCGCTGCCAAACTGCTTTACGGAAGCATCTGACATCTGTTTTTTAAGTTCGTCGAAAGTTCCGAAGGACTTTTTTACCGCCTCAGCAAGCTCTGCCGAAGGCTCGGTTTTATTTGGGGAAAGGCTTTTCCAATAAAACTCGTGGTTCCAGACGCCGCCGCCGTTGTTTCTTACCGCAGTGCGTATTTTTTCCGGAACGCTTTCAAGATTCATTATAAGCCCGCAAACATCGCCTTCGTATTTAAAAGACGGCTCGGAAGCGAGAGCTGCGTTTAGGTTGGTCACATACGCGGCCTGGTGTTTGTCGTGGTGGAAACCGACAGTCTCGGCGTCTATCCACGGTTCAAGGGCGTTGTGCCCGTATTCGAGAGGAGTAAGCGCATATTGCATAGTTTTTGCCTTTTTCTGATTCGGCGAAGCCTCAGCCGCCCGCAACGCGGGGAAAGCGGCAACGCCCGCCAAGATAAGAAACATTTCCCTTCTGTTCACAAAAAATAAGACAAAATAAACTCAAAAAAGTTTCAAATTTATAAAAATAAAACGATAAAAACCTCATCAAGCGCTAATATATATAAAAGTGCTTGCGTAAAGAGGCGTTTTTGGAAAAAATAAGCGTTTATATTTATTTCAGATACAGAGAGCGAAATGGAAAATATCGAAAACATAAGGAATTTCTGCATAATAGCGCACGTTGACCACGGCAAAACGACCCTGTCCGACCGCCTGTTGGAGGCAACCGGCACAATCCAAAAACGCGAAATGCAGGACCAGCTGCTCGACTCGATGGATTTGGAGCGCGAAAGAGGCATAACAATAAAATGCCACCCCGTGACGATGGAGTATGTCCACGACGGGAAAAAATACCTTTTGAATTTGATAGACACTCCCGGGCACGTCGATTTTTCTTACGAAGTGTCGAGGTCGCTCGCCGCCTGCGAGGGGGCGCTGCTTTTAATCGACGCCGCGCAGGGAGTTGAAGCCCAGACCGTTGCAAATGCGCATTTGGCAATAGCGCAAGGCTTGGAGGTCATACCGGTAATAAATAAAATCGACCTTCCGAGCGCCCAGCCAGAGCAGTGCAAAAAACAGGTTGAAGACGTGCTCGCAATCCCCGCCGACGACGCAATTCTCGCAAGCGGCAAAAGTGGCATAGGCATAAATGAAATACTCGACGCCGTTGTAAAGCGCGTCCCCCCGCCCCGCAACGCCGACTACCCCGCAACCCGCGCGCTGATTTTTGACTGCATGTTCGACGCCTACAAAGGCGTTATCTGCTACGTCAGGGTATTTTCGGGATCGATAAAGGCCGGCGACGAAATTCTGCTAATGGGCGGAGGCCGAAAAACTACCGTAAAGGAAGTTGGCCGGTTTACGCCGTTAATGACCCCCGAAGAATCCCTCGACGGCGGCTGCACTGGATACATTGTCACCAACATCAAGGAAGTTGCGAACGTAAGAATCGGAGACACAATAACCCACGCGGCGAATCCCGCCGCCGAAATGCTCGAGGGCTATAAAGAGGTAAAGCCGATGGTGTTTTCAGGGATATACCCGATAGACACATCGGAATACGAGAAGTTAAAAGTCTCGATAGGCAAGCTGCAGCTAAATGACGCCGCCCTCGTCTATATGCCAGAGACGTCTGTCGCGCTTGGATTCGGCTTTCGCTGCGGGTTTCTCGGGCTTTTGCACATGGAAATAGTGCAGGAGCGCCTGCGCCGCGAATACGATCTTGACATAATCTCAACCTACCCGAGCGTTGTGTACAGGCTCGACTTGACCGACGGCACGCAAATAGAGATAGACAATCCTTCGCGGCTGCCCGATCCAAGCGACATCGCGGCAATATACGAGCCGATAATAAAGGCGAATATTTTAATACCGACAGAATCGATAGGCGATATGCTTGCGCTTGTGTCGGAAAAGCGCGGTTTCTGCGAGCGCACTGACACGATAGACGACACGCGCGTAATGCTTTTCTGCACCCTGCCCCTCAATGAAATTTTGATAGATTTTAACGACAGGCTAAAGAGCATAACGCGCGGATACGGAAGCCTAGACTACGAGATGGCCGGATACCAGCAATCTAAGCTTGTAAAGCTCGATATTTTAATAAACGGCGAACAGATAGACGCCTTCGCATCGATAGTCCACGCCGACAAAGCCGAAAGCAAAGGTAGAATGTTGTGCGCCAAATTGAAGGACATACTGCCCCGCCAAATGTTTAAAGTTGCAATACAGGCGGCAATAGGCGGCAAGATAATAGCGCGCGAAACAATCGGCTCTTACAGAAAAGACGTCACTGCAAAATGTTATGGAGGCGATATAACCCGAAAGAAGAAGCTGCTTGAAAAGCAAAAGGAAGGCAAAAAGCGAATGAAGCAAATCGGCAAAGTGTCCATTCCGCAAGAAGCCTTTGTAAAAGTATTGAAATCAAACGCATAAGGGATATAGGATTTTTACCGATTTTAACGAAAAGATGCCAGACGGATTCGCAAAAAGTTTTTTTATGGGAATTCGCATTTCTAAAAGAATATGCGCATTGCGAAGCAATCGCGCCATAGGAACGGAATTCGGATTGAGGCAAAGCGCATTGCGAAGCAATCGCGCCATAGAAACGGAACAACTAACCACAAAATAAAATGTTCGGGATTTTTAGGGATAGGAAAACGAAGAATGCGCGCCAGCTGTTCGAGATGGCATGCAAGGTGTATAATTACCGCAAGGACGTCATAGCGGAGCAAGACGCGAAAAACTTGGAGGAAATGATAAAGCAGCTTGACGAATTGATACTTGACGGCAAAGTTGGCACACAGGAATACGAGAGGCTCGCGCAGAAGCTTGAAGCTTTGATGAAAAAATGCGGCGGGCGCATATACCCGACATCGTCATGGAGCGACAATGTTGATACGATAATAGTGGTGGGGATAGTTGCCCTCGGGATAAGAAGTTTCTTTTTGCAGCCTTTTAAGATTCCGACAAATTCGATGTATCCGTCGTTTTATGGAATGACGGCGGAAGCGTACGCGCCGGGCGAAGACGCGCCGGGGATAGGCGAGAAGATAGCGAGATTCGCACTGAAGGGCGCGAGCAACTACTCTTTGGAAGCTCCCGTAGACGGGGACTTGCTGTTGGAAATAAACGCGCCGCAGGCAGCTAGGTTCCGCGGGGGGTTCATTAATTTTGAGGAAAAGAATGTCCGCAAATATTTTGGGATATGGCCTACGAGGGAGAGGCAGTATATTTTTGAGGTTGGGGGAAAGAAACTGGAATTGAACTTGCCCGCGGATTTTTCCCTCGACACGGTAATAGCGAAGGCGCTGCCGATTGGGGACGCAAAAAATATAATAGAGTATTTGAATGCGGCGCACGACAAGAAAATGATAACGTCAAAGGACGGGAAGATTTATATAAATTACGGGCCTGTAAAGAGGGGCGACAGAGTGATAAACTTTGATATTCTAAGCGGAGACATGCTGTTTGTTGACAGGTTTACTTATAATTTCAAAAAGCCGAAAGTAGGGGATTCGATAGTGTTTTTGACAAAGTACTGCGACGGAATGACAGCGATGAACAACGGGGTTCCGGACGACAAGTATTATATAAAGAGGCTTGTTGGAGTAGGCGGCGACGAATTGAAAGTCGAAGGGGATACCTTGATGAGAAACGGGAAGCCCATAACGGGTTCGCCAGCGTTCGCAAAAAACGCGAAAAAGGAGGGATTGTACGGGGGGTATCTCGCCGATGGCGCGCTGTCGGGAGGCAGAACGGTAAAAGTCGAGGACGGCCATTATTACGCAATGGGCGACAACTCGTACAATTCGCTCGACAGCCGCTATTGGGGGCAAGTTCCCACGCGCGCGCTAGTCGGGAAGTCGCTTATAATATTTTATCCATTCACTTCCCGATGGGGGGCAACAAAGTGAGTTTGGAAAGAATTTAGACGAATAAAAAACTTGGCAAGAGAGCTTGGGAATATATTTTTTTACGGGATATGGGAAAAATCGCACACAGGGTATCGATAGCGCTCGGGTTCGCCGTGGCGTGCCTGCATGCACTGTGCGGAGCGGGCAAAGCCGAAGCCAAGGCTTATGCCGCAAGCGAAGACGCCTTCTTGCCGGGAGTCAGCCGAAGCGCCGATATTTCCGCGAGGGTTGAGACGACCCGGAAGACGGGCGCGAAAAAGCGGCTTGAGCGCGAAAGCGACTATCCGTCAAAAGAGTTTATTTTGTATTGCGCGCCCGACGTCGATTTTTGGACGGATATAAGTTTTTTGCGCGGGCACGGTAACGATTTTAACGCCGGCTCAAAAATAGTCGGCGCCGTATGCGTAAAAATTCGCCCGGAAGTTTGCGGGCGTTCAAACCCCATAAGGGGGCCGACAGCCTCGTAAGGCTTCGGAGCCGCTTTCTCCGGCGTAGCGCGCCTATAATCCGCACGGCGCGCTGCGCGTTCATTTGCGGAAATTTATAACAAGCAAAGACCGTATAAAAACGGATAAAATATTCATGATAGCAAAAATTCTAAAACTTTTCGCGGGCAGCCATTACAAACGCTTTTACAAGAAGACGCGCCCGATAGTAGCAAAGATAAATAAGATTGAGGAACAATACCAGTCGCTGACCGACGAGCAGCTAAGGGCTAAAACCGACGAGTTTAAGGCAAGGTACGCAAAGGGTGAATCGCTGGATTCGCTTCTGCCGGAGGCGTTCGCCGCCGTGAAGAACGCCGCCCGCAGGCTCTGCGGCAAGACGATTACCGTCTGCGGCCACGAAATAAAGTGGGAAATGGTGCACTACGACGTGCAGCTAATAGGCGGCATAGCCCTCCACCAGAATATGATTGCCGAAATGGCGACCGGCGAAGGCAAAACCCTCGTATCCACCCTTCCCCTCTATCTAAATTCGCTGACCGGCAAAGGCTGCCACCTCGTCACGGTAAACGAATACCTCGCCAAGCGCGACTCCGAATGGATGGGATATTTGTACAACTTTCTCGGAGTGTCCGTCTCTTGGATATACAATATGCAGGACATGGCCGAGAAGGCTGAAGCGTACAAGGCGGACATAACTTACGGGACTGCAAGCGAATTTGGTTTCGACTATTTGCGCGACAACGGTATGGCAACTTCCGCCGCCGCCCAAGTGCAGCGCGGGCACTACTATTGCATAGTCGACGAAGTTGACTCGATTCTAATAGACGAAGCGCGCACGCCGCTTATAATATCGGGCCCCGTTGACGAAGACCGCGAGCCGCCGTTTATGGCGCTGAAGCCGCATATAGAGAGGGTCGTAAAGTTGCAAACGCAGCTGTGCAACAAGCTCGCCAACGACGTGCTCGCGCTCGTAAAAGACGGCAAGGAGCTTTCCGAGGAAGATATAATAAAGCTCTGGCAGGTTAAGTTGGGCGCCCCCAAGAACAGGATTTTGAGGCAGCTGATGGAGCACGGCGACGTGCGCAAGAAGCTCGACAAAATCGACATGGAAATGGCGGCCGACTTCCGCAAAGAGGAGCGTTTCCGCCGCAAGGAAGAACTATACTATGTCATAGACGAGAAGCAGCTCACGAGCGATTTGACCGAGAAGGGGCGCAACGCCGTCCACCCAGAAAATCCCGACGCGTTCGTGCTGCCCGACCTTCCGACGATATTTGTCGAGATAGACTCGGACCAGACGATGACCCCGCAACAAAAGCAGGAAGCAAAGCTAAGGGCAGAAGACAAATTTATAGCGCTTTCGGAAGACATACACTGCGTAAGCCAGCTGTTGCGCGCGTACTCGATATATGAGAAAGACGTCGAATACGTCGTGCAGGGCGGCAAAGTGCATATTGTCGACCCGAACACCGGCCGCATCATGTACGGCAGGAGATGGAGCGAAGGCTTGCACCAGGCGATTGAGGCAAAAGAAAATGTCGCGATAGAAAAGGAAACGAAAACATACGCGACAATAACCATACAAAACTATTTCCGCCTCTACGAGAAGCTCGCCGGTATGACCGGAACGGCCGAGACCGAAGCCCAGGAATTCCACGACATCTACGGGCTCAACGTAATGGCAATACCCACAAACAAGCCTTGCCGCCGAATCGACAAAAACGACGTAATCTACAAGACGCGCCGCGAAAAGTACAAGGCGGCAATAGAAGAAATAAAGGCGGCGCACGATAGGGGGCAGCCTGTTTTGGTCGGCACTGCGTCGGTTGAGGCGAGCGAAGTTCTAAGCCGAATGCTCGACCGCTATAAGATTCCGCATACGGTTCTAAACGCCAAACTGCACGAGCAGGAGGCCGACATCATAGCGCACGCCGGCGAAAAGGGGGTAGTAACGATTGCCACAAACATGGCGGGGCGCGGAACCGACATCAAGCTCG
>UMAM01000107.1_pt1 | contig 16698 bp, 7 predicted proteins | sample 1963711 | NCBI WGS metagenome assembly UMAM01 (sample SAMEA4835916, study PRJEB28245) | human gut metagenome | biome: gut microbiome; material: fecal sample | place: Denmark | collected 2008
ATCCAATATATCACTACCCCTGCCGCACTCATTAGCCCAAGTTTTTATTTTCCCCAAAGTGCCGTCGCCTTTAAAGTCAAATACAATCAGGGCGATTTTTCGCTCTTTGTCGTCTGCCTTATAGCGGATTAAGTCGCGCAAAAGCACATTGCATGAGGTGGTCTTTCCGCTACCCGTTGAGCCTATAAAAATCGTGTGCTTGCAAAGCACATCTTCGGATATTTCTACAACTCCGCCATTAAAACCAATTCTTGCGACTATATCGTCTTTCATAAAAAGACGTATCAAGCACTCAAAATTTTATAGAATGATAAGAACTCTTAAAAAGCTGGCTTTTTGCTCTGCATATATGTCATAAAAAAAATATACCATTACGAATGAAGCGCGAAGCCGCCTCTTTTTTTTGTAAATTGGAGAAGAAGATAGGTCGCTACAGGGGATAGCCAAAAAATACAGTGTTTAGGCAATAAAATAGCCGGTGTTGCTATTGCCGAATTTGGAATGGAAATAATCTGCGGTAGGGGCGCTTAACTTTACGGAGTCGCTTGCTAAATAATGGCATTGGTAGGGGCTTATGTGTGTTCCTTTCGGGCCCTTTGGCCCGAAAGGAGTTAGTGTAACACTTAGGCGTCCATTATGGACGCCGGTAAACAATCCTTTGTTTTTTCGCCGCGTAGCGGCGTTTTACGCAAGCCGGTCTGCATAATTTCACAGCAGGAGAATATTCGCCGCGTAGCGGCGGCAGTGCCCTTGTTGGAGCTTGAATAGGAATTCCTATGCTTATATGTATGAATACATTTAGCACTATCAAATCAAAGCAACAGGCAGAGAATTATTTTTCAGCGGAATTGCGGCAGTATTTTGACGGCTCCAATATAAAGGGGAGACTTATGGAGCGTCTCGGACTTGCAAAGAATATTCCGCCAGAAAAAATTTTTACGGACATACTTAATAACAAGCATCCCGTGACCGGAAAAAAGTTGCGTCCCTATAAGAGCAAAAGGCTTTTGTTTTCCTTCTGCTTTTCAGCACCGAAATCTCTTTCAGTACTCGCCCTGTTTACAGACGATAAGAGACTGTTTGATGCTCACCGGAAGGCCAGCAACATAGCGGGCGATTGGCTGGAGAATTTTGCGGAAGTCAGGAAGCGCAAAGGCGGGAGGACGGACAGCGTTTTGACGGGAGAGACCCTGCGATTTAGTTGTGAACATATGCTAAGCAGAGCTGAAGATCCCCAGCTGCACTCGCACGAGGTATTTTTTAACATTACTTACGACAAAGAGCTTAACGCGTTTTACGCGCTTGACCCGGGACAAATGGGTACGCGGTCAAAGCTGGCCACCCACATATACCGCAATATTTTAACGCGCGAGCTAAATAAGATATCGGTTCCGGCATATATAGATGGAAGCGGCAGGGTAAAAATCTACGGAATAAGCGATAAGCTTTGCTCCTACTACAGCAAGCGCTCAAAGGAAATAAACAAATATGTAGAGGATTACGAGAGGGCCCACCCGGGACAGAAATGTGGCAATAGATTTAGGGCAAAAGTTGCGAACGCTTTTAAGGGAAAGAAATTAAGCATTGCGGAAGAAAATCTGGCTATTGCAAGATTTAAAGAGGAGATTGAGGATGCAAACTTGGATGAAGAATTGTACAGAATTGCCAATATAGAAAAAGGATATGCGGATTCTATTTGGGGTAAATTAATTTCTTCATTAACTAAACGCAACGCGGATAAGATTGTCAGCATATATGAGAAAAGTATATCGCAAAGGCGCGGCTGCATAAACATGTACGATTATCTTATGGGGGCTTTGATATGCGCGAAGGCTGAAGTCTCCTACTCTGAAATAAGGGAGGCCGTGAAAAAGCGTCTCAATGCCCGTGAAATTTCCCAATACAAAGACACAATCATTCTAAAATCGAATGACGCCGTGCGGAAAGAAATAGTAAAAATTCTTCCGGAGCTCAAAAATATAATGTTGCAATACCCCCTTAGCAGCAGTCAAAAAGCGGCAATAAAAAATTTGCCACATGCAAAAAGGATTTTGGCCGATTCGCAGCCCGTCGTTGAAATTAAGGAAAGTGAATTTGGAAGCGCCACGGGCGATATGGCGTTTATTTCAAAATTAGTCGTAAACGGTGGTACAAAAGCCTATTATTTAAATGCAAGCCGCAAGATAAAGCGCAAGAAAACGGGTGCGCACTATGCGGAGGCGTTAAAATTTGAAAAGCTTGGCTCTGTTGAAAATGGATCGCTAATCATAGTTGATAATGCAGATTACGTTGACAACGACCATATGCTGGATCTCCTGAAAACATCAAGAGATCGCAGATGCAAGATAATCCTGCTAACGTGCGAAGGTTTAAAAACGGATCCCCGCTTGCATGCGATTGACGCTGTTAGAGCGCAGGCCGTGAAAATGGCTCCGCCCATCCCTAAGGCAATTCGAAAGGATTTTAAGGATTTGGCGAATGCTGTGCGAGATTACCGCGTATTCTACGGCAATTTTAAACAGTCCGGACTGGATATGAAGCTCGTTTTTCTGAGCGAGAAGTCCAAAGACGCCTTTGTTAAAAAGTACGCTGAATTTTACAATGCAGAGCCTCTAGATTACGGCATTTACCCGAATATAAATATTGAGGATACAAATTATTACCTCTTTGCACAAGATGGAGAAGATACGGAAGAGGCCGAAAATAACTTGGCAAAACAAGGCTTAAGCGTGCATGTTGCTAAATTTCTTGCTCCCGAACACAATATTCCGCCCATATATGCCAATAGGCCAATTGGCAGATATCCCGCAGCGCCTGTGCAAAACAAAACGGGAACTCTTGAACGGAAATATGGCGGAATTAATACAAATCCACAGAGTGGTAAATCTAAGAGCAATATGCCTATTCAAAAGCCACTTGCAAGGCAGGGCTTACAGAATATAAAACCGAATCAGGCGCTTAACCCTCCAATTTTGCACAGGCCACAGGGTAATGATAAATTGCAAGGCTTAAGCAATGCGGGCAATAGGAATTCTCCGCCTGGCGATAGTAGTCATTCAAGACCAGGCAGTGCAGGGCAAGCTCCAAAAGCGCGTGGATTCCCCGAAAGGGACATCCCGCATTATCCACCACAAAATACTGGTGGAGCAACACAGCCTCCAAGTAATGCGATTGGAAGGTCCGATTCAAATGAAATAGATAACCCCCAAACTCAATCAGGCAAGGATTCCAGAAATAAGGCGCCAAAGGATCCTCCACCCCCGGACGATTTTTGGGACAGATAGAAAATTTCCAGTCAAGATAGGAGACGCGGCGAAGTCTCGCTTAGTAAGAAAACATGCTTCTGAAATCTTCAAAGGAGTTTGTCATTTCATAGTCAACACCTGATTCCAAAGCTTCAAAATGGCGTTTCCCACAATGTATCTTCAAGCGTTGCTCAAGCGCAAGTTGTTCTTCAAATAGAACTCCTTTGGTTTCCAAAACAAAGAATAGCTTTTTTTGTTTATATTCATCCTCAACTAATACCGCCCAATCAGGATTGTATGTTCCAAGCGGCGTATTGATTTTGAACCAATCCGGCAGTTTGACGTAAAGCTTTACTTTGTCATTTTTCTCCATTTCTTCGGCAAATCGCGATTCGACCGCCGAATCGTAAACGACATAATCGTAAACGCTCTTTTTAGATTCCAGCATCTTGTCTAAGTAGGAGTTTAATTCCTCTGAATCGAGAAGTTCCTGGGCGTAATACGAACTTATCTTGTGGTACTTTACACCGTCCACAATCATAGCTTTCATTTTCAGCTTTATGATTTTTAGGACATCTTCAATAAACTGTTGCGGATTGCGCTTAAAATCGTCTATACGCTTGCTGCGGACAAGAATTTCAACGATTGTCTTGCGCTTGAGGCTTGTTTCGGACTGCAGGAAGGAGACAATATCGGGCAGCGCCAGTTTTTCTCCGTCATTGAATTCTATTGAGGTGCGCTCATTTTTTGTGGAAATCTCGCCTCTATTTATGTCAAGTCCCGCCTTTGAATAGACAAACTGAGTGTCTTTTACGCGCAAAGACTTCATAATTTCTTCCGACGCGTCTCCTACGAGTTTTACTGTGTCAAAATTTACGCTGTAAATAGTCTTATTTTTTATCTTATCCCAAAGTTCCTTAAATTCGGGATCAAGATAGACCTGTTTATTTACCGATACCTTGCGCCTATTGTCTTTATTTTTTATATTCAGCTTGCCGGCAACTTTGCGAACCATAGCGATAATTTGCGGACGAATATTTTCAAATTCCGGCGGTATGTTTAGGCAATTGTTTCTCAAGTCTTGTTTTAAGAATTCTGTGACTTTGTCTTTATTGTCTATATAGCCGTATTGTCGCAAGTGCGCATAGAGTTTTTCGGACTGTTCCAGTCCAAGATAAGAAACTTCGCCATTTTCTGTCTTTATTGAAAGAGACGCAAAGAAGCCTTTTTCAATTACACCAAACTTTATACCTTGTTCCGCCTCGATTTCCGTCTGCAATTTTTTTGCAAAATCCGCGTAAGATTCGTTCGCCATAATAGTGAGGATATTTACGTTGTCCTCAAAGACGCGTTCTCCGTCCTGATTTACAGCAATGCGCAAACCGCGACCTATCTCTTGGCGCTTTTTGAGAGTGGAATCCGTCTCGTTTAGCGTGCAAATTTGAAATACATTTGGGTTATCCCAGCCTTCGCGCAAGGCCGAATGCGAGAATATGAATTTCAGTTTGCAATCGAAGGACAATAGCCATTCTTTATCCTTCATAATCGTATTGAATGCTGATTCGTCCTCCTTGCGCGAACTTGTGTCTTTTAAAATGTCTTTTCCGGAAGAATCCTTTTTCTTGCCGTCTATTGAAAAGTATCCGTTGTGGACTTCCTGAGCCGATGTTGTTAAATCTACCTCTTTAAAGAGCGTATTGAAGCGCGGCAGGTTGGCGGCTTTCAAATATTCCTCCTCAAACATTTTCGCAAATTTCCCTTTTATGGGATTGCCGCTTTCATCGTAGCTTCTGTAATTGGCAACTCTGTCTATAAAAAATAGGCTTAGAACTTTAATTCCCTTGGGGCGCAGGCGCTTTTCCTTTTCCAGATGTTCTTCTATTGTCTTTCTGATTTGAACACGCTGGTAAAAGTCCCTATTTACTTCGCCGACGGCAGTGCCGAGCATTATTTCTTCGCCGTTTGAGAGCCTTATGAAGGCGTCTTCCGAAGTGTTTATTTCGGAAATATACAGATTTTTGTAAAGGTCTCTGCCGCCCGATACGTCATACAAATCCTGTCCGCTCTTTACGGTTTTGGATTTGCGCTTTACGCCGCCGTCTTTTGCGAGCGTATCAAGCTCTATCTTTGCGCTTATTTTCCCGTCTTTGTTTGAAGTTGAGATTAGCCTTACATAAGGGGCGTTGTTGCCGTCTTGAACTTGTATGCCTGCAACTTCAATTTGCTTTACAAGCTTTTGCTCGTAGGCGTCTATTGAATCGAGCCTGTAAACCATGTTGAATTTTTCGACGTGCGTTGCCGAATAGCGCAACTTAAAGAGCGGATTTAGCGACTGTATCGCCTCCTTGCTCTTGGCGGTTGTATCCACACTTTGCGGCTCGTCTATAATTACAATCGGGTTTGTGGCCTGAATCAGGCTTATGGGTTTTTCCCAATTAAGCTTTTCGGTTTCTCTGTGAATTAGGTTTGCTTTTGTCTCTTTATCTTTATCGCCCTCAAATGATTTTCTAAACGCGTCTATGTTGATAATCATTACTTGCAGGCTGTTGGAAGATGCAAAGTTTCTTATCCGTGTTGGCTTTGAGGAGTCGTATACAAATGGGTCGAAGGCAACGTTGTCATAGAGGCTTCTAAAGTGCTCCGTCATTATAGATATAGATTTCCACACACCCTCTTTTATTGCGATTGACGGTACAACAATAATAAATTTAGAAAATCCGTATATTTTGTTTAGCTCAAATATCGTGCGCAAATAGACGTATGTCTTGCCCGTGCCGGTCTCCATTTCCACGGTGAAATCGTATGGAGCAACCAACTTTTCTTTGGGCGAAGGCGATATGCAGTTGCGCAACTGTACTTCATTTAGATTTTCCAGTAGTTTTTCTTCAGATATTGCCAAATTGTTGCCTACGGCGTCTTCCGTTATCAAGACGCCGTTTTGCCTACCCGACAAATCCAAAGAGCAAGTAGAGCTAAAACTCTCCTGTCCTTTAAAAAGGTCAACCACCGACGCAATTGCGTCTAACTGATACCCCAAATCTGCGCTAAACTTTAGCTTCATCTAACCAATCTCTGTGTAGTATTTGTTTGTTGCTATGAATTCTTATTATATGGATTAGAAAACATGCGTTCTCTTAAATTCTTATAACATTGTTTTCTATTCGTGCTGCAAGCTCTCTTATAAATTCTTCCTCTTTCCCGCGCTCATACAGGGTTGTCACATGGTGGTTAAGGTCGAAATGCGGCGGGTGAGAATCGAAAAATTCTTTTTCGCATATAAAAAATACTTCTTTTCCCAAACCCTGCGCAAACCCGCCCTCATAATACGCGCCGAGATTTTCGTATGTCAAATCGCATACCACAAATTTAGATTTTCTAATTTGCACTAGAATTTCGTCATCAATCTTTTTATTGTGAAGCGTTCTGTCTATCCTTACCGGCTCAAATCCCGCTCGCTCTATCGCAGGAGCTATTAATTTATCGTAAAATTCGTCGAGATTACGTTCTCCTTCTTTGTGAGTTTTATTATCTTTGTCAATCCAACTTGGAGATTTGCCAAACTTCATTGCAACAAAGCCCTTATTTGAGTCTCCAATATAACCTTTTACAAATGCAATCCCTTCTGGACGTAAACGTATATCATATGAATAATTATCATCTATTATATCAACATACCTTAGGTCATTTAGATATTTTATTGATGCGTGTATTGTATTGTAATTATGCGAGAAGAAGAACCCTTTATTATCATAAAATAAAGAATCATTATATTTCTTAAGTCTCTGAGAGAAATATAAGTTTCTCTTTTCTGATATTTTTACATACATTCGCAATGCTCTAAAAGGAATATCTTCAAGTTTGGGTGCTGTCGACAACAAATCTTTTATTACAAAAAAATTGTAATTATCCAATTCATTATTAAATGTTGAGAGAATCGGTACTTTATCATGCAGGATAAAATACTCATGTAACAAGGAATATATTATATATTTTGTTCGCAAATCGAGACCGATAACTTCGGGAAATAATTTATCTTCTATCCCATATTTGAAATCGTAAACCTCCCAAAAAGTAATTCCATTGGAACCCTCTCTCTTTGCACAATAATTTGATAAAGGGCATCTTATTTCTTCTGTATCCATAGCCTCTTACTAAATAGCTCTGATGTTTGTTAGGCCCATTTGGCGGAGGGTTTGGAGGATGTTGGTCTTTATGTTGTCGTCGGCAAAGGACGAATCGCGGAAAATAAAGGTGGTTGTCTCCAAACGGTATTTTTCAAGCTCGCGCTCCTCCTTTTTATCTTTGGATTCCTCTTTCGGGAATTGGGCGTCGTGGTAGGCTATCATTGCCTTGCAGAAGTCCATATCCAAGTCGTCGTCAAGGCAGGCGTAGATAGAGCCGTAGCCGATGTCGTACATATATTTGCCGGCAAGCTCGACTTTTTGATACGGCGTATTGAGCGTGACGCCAAGCTTTAAGAAAAGCTCGTAAAGCAAGTCTTGCTGCGAGCGGTCAAGCTTGATGTTGGACAAACTCCGTTGCAGGCTTTCCTCGCTTAAATTGTCGGGGTTGGAGTCCCAGGGAATAAAGTTTGAAGTGTCCAGCTTAAAGACTTTAAAGCCCAAGTCGGGCTTTTGTTTTGCGGGGGCGCCCAAATCAAGCTCGCCCTGTGCGGTTTTTTCGGACTTAGCATATTCGGTCTCGATTTTTTTAATTACCCTGCGTATGCGCTCCTTGCCGATTTCACAGATGTTCTTATAGCCCGCTTTAAATGCCTCGCTATCCTCGCCGCAAGGTTCGGGCAACTGCACCATAATAAATTGCCTACTGCCGCCGTCTTCCTTGTTTAACTCCATTACCGCATGAGCCGTCGTTGCCGACCCCGAAAAGAAATCAAGTATGATGTCGTCAGATTTAGTCGAAATCTCTTGTATTTTACGCATTAACGAAACAGGTTTAGAATATTCAAAAACCTTTCTTCCGTCAAATATAGAATCTAAATCTTTTTTAGAATTATCATTTGAATATTCGTTAGATAAGAAATCAATAGTTGAAACGGCTTTTGTTCTATCAGCATAGTTTATATAATATCCAGAATCGTTTGATTCTATAGACGCAAGTAAATATGTTTTTGTATATATTCTCTTTCCGTTTTTTCCTTTTTTTACAACAATAAATCCATTTTCTAAGCCAAAGTTAAACATTTTTTGGCTCCATCTCCATCTAAAACCGTCCTTCGGTTTTTCTAACTTTCTTTTTTCAAATTCTTCTTTTGAAACGCCTCCAGCATAAAAAGATTCACCATCTATAATAATTTCATAATCGAGTGAAGAAACATATCCTAATGTATCATAATCTAACGTTTGATTAAGCTTAAACTTTCCTCTTAAATCAAAGTATTCATCAATATTGGAAAATCCTGAATCGTTATGTGCTAAACGGATCAAAGATGATTCGGAAGACTTAAAATAACAAATTAGATAGTCGTGATTTTTTGAAATGTCAGAAGATGACTTACCTGCTTTTTTAGTTATTCTAGAAAAACATCCCACGAAATTCTCCTCGCCGAAAATTTCGTCGCAAATTTTGCGGAGGTTTGAGACTTCGTGGTCGTCAATGGATATAAATATTACGCCGTCGTCGCGCAAGAGGTTGCGAGCAAGCTTAAGGCGCGGATACATCATATTCAGCCAATTAGTGTGGTATCTGCCGCTTGTTTCAGTATTGGTTGTAATGCGCCGCCCGGATTCGTTTATTTGGCCGGTAAGTTCAAGGTAGTTTTGGATATTGTCGGCGTAGTCGTCGGGATATACAAATTCTTTGCCCGTGTTATAGGGAGGATCTATGTATATCATTTTAATTTTGCCGAAATAGGACTTTTGCAAAAGTTTTAGGACTTCGAGGTTGTCGCCTTCGATATATAAATTTTTTGTGTTGTCCCAATTTACGGACTCTTTGGGGGCGGGGCGGAGTGTGCCGCTTGACGGGGTTAGGGCGGATTTTATGGCTTTGCGCTTGTCGGGCCAGGTGAAGTTGTAGCGTTCGAGCTTATCGGATAGGTTCTTGTCTTCCCCGATTAGGACGGCGAGTTTTTCAAGGTCAACTCCGCCCTCCGACACAACTTCCGGCGCGACTCCTTTGAGCGCCTCTATCACCGCCCGCCTATTCACCTCCACCAAATCCAAACTCTTTCCATCCATTTTTTGCATATGTTATTCTTTTAATCTAAACAAATTCTTTTCAAGAATAAACAGAAAATTTTCTGCTTAAGGAGAACAAATTGGTAATAGAGTATAATAGAGATACGCGCTAATTGGTCGTAAAAAACTTATCTAATCGATTGTATATTCCCTTCTTAATTCTATCTGCTAATGTTGCAGAATGTTTTCTTAATTTATGTAAATACAAATTATAACATAGAGATATTCCAAATGTTATGAGCGTTATAGAAGCAGAAGTAAGAGTCGAAAATATCAAATTTGTAATTACGAACACCGCTGAGAAAATTAAAATAACAAAAACACAGAATATGAAAATTGTACCACAATTTAACATATTGTTAATTTTTGCACTTTTTTTCTCACTTTCTACGGCTTTTTCTTCATTTTCTTGTGAAAGTTTTAATGTAAGCCTTTTCATTTCTTCGTAATCAAATAGTTCGTGATTTATTATTTTTGAATCAATTTCTTCTTCAAGTATAGATGTAGTTATAAGGTATGAGAATTGTTCCTTTGTTATATTTCCATCCTTCTTTAATTCGTTAAGAGATTTTATCACCGATTCCCATAGGTCTTGGTTAGGTGTTAACATAATCTTTGTATATGCAAGTAATTCATCTTTATGCATATTAAAATTTTGTGATGAATTTAACCAGAAATATATGGATAATGAATTTGCCGTTATTACCGGAGGATATTTCATTTTTAGAACATGTTTTGTAGCTTTATACAATGGAAGATTTGTCGTTAAAAATATAGATGGAATTGTTTCCAGCTTATGAAAAGACCTTCCACGCCATAAACTCAGTAAATCATTAACACACATGACATCGTGTTCCAACGCTTCCTCATTATATTTGGAATTATCTTTCTTTAATTTGTCATATAAATCACCACAATATTTCTTATATATAGTTTCATTAAAAGGGTAATTTGTTATACTCACTCCCAATTTAGATATTTTTTCGTCTATGTTGTTCATAGATCTTTCTAAAAAGGATACGGAATATCCCATTTCAATACATGATGAAATTATACGATTTTTTAGGTAGTATATATTATTGAAATTAGAAATGGACTCTGAAAGGAGATTCACTATTTCCATTTTTGTTCTTTCAAGTATATACAATCTCGCCCCTGTCTTTTTTATAATATTAATCAGATTACTATAATACTCATAACTATCCGTTCCATCGAAATGTAACAGAGCAAGAACAATCCTTGTATCGAGGAAGAACATCTTCAATTTAAATGACGGTGACATGATATCAACGAGTGGCACCTCATGCAATAGCACATTCTTTAATAGCATACATTCAACTACTTGCATAAAGGCATCCAGGTGCATTGGATTTTTACTTTTTAATTCATTTATAAGCAAAAATACATTATAATATTTATTATTATCATCTAAATTTAGATCTAAATTTCCACGGAAAAATAATAAAAGTTCCTCTGAATAACTATTTGAAAATTTTTCAATATGGTCTAATGCATCATTTACATCATCTGTAAATTCTATGTTATATTTTTTAGATATTCTAATTAATTCTTTACATATAAATTCTATATTTATTTTAAATTTATTTATTTTTGCATGTTCAATTGTGGACTTGGGTAGAGAAGGTGTTACTACATAGAAACCTGTTCCCGATTGTCGGGTTATGTATTTATTTTTTAAACAGTGTTCTAGTATTCTTCCTATGACGGCTACATGTAATTCAAAAGTTGTATCTTTCTTGATTATATCGTGTATTTTTTTAATATCGACACACTCAACATTAGTTAATTCATTTAATGCATAAATTACTAAGGGTAGATACATATCGATATAGCTTTGTTTCGCTAGTTTTCTCGATTCTAATATCGCTATTGTATTTATTAACTTATCTTTTAAATTCTCACTATTCATACAATTCTCCAGTCTATGGCGAATATGATTTGTGATTTTACGGGTTTTTGCAAGGATTTTTCTGCATTTTTTATCAATTTATCACGTTCGGCGTCTATGGCGTCTTGGGCTTCAAAGAGCTTGCGGCGCATATTCATGCGCTCGGTATCGAGCGTTTTTTGTTGACGTTGAAGTTCTATTTTTTCCTCAAGAGTGTGCGGTTGGCGGGAGGTCTTTTTCAGCTCCCGTATCTTTTTATCCATCTCTTTCAGTTTGATTTCGAGGGCGTTTTTGCGGTCGTTGCTCCAACTTTCCAACTTTTCCACTTCGGCGTCGAATTCCTTTTCGGCATTTTGGGCGTTTTGCCGCAAGATTTCCGCCTTTTGGCTCTCGAAAATTTCCTCCAATTTGCCGGGGTTAAAAGGCTCGTTTATATCGTAGGCGCGCGCGTTTAGGTTAAATAGGCGGCGGGCGGTGTCTTGCTCTATGGTGTTGCCCAAATCGTCAACGCAGGAAATTACAAGGTGGTCTTCGGGCGCGGAATCGTCGCCTATGGTCACTTTTGAAAGCATGAGTTTGCCAGACTTCTTTGGCAGTTGTTCCAAGGCAGTTATTTTGCCGGGGGTGTTGTCGTAGTCAAAAAGTATGCCGCGGTAGGGCAAGTCGCGATTTAAGGCGCGGGAAATCAGCTTTTCGGCGATTGGGTGGGTGATGCCGTAAGGTTCGCAATAGTCACCAATCCACTTTATGGCGTACAGCTTTTTGTCGGGTACGTCGCGGTTTTGCGGGTTGAGCATTTGGAATGTCAGATTTTCCTCGTCGAAAAATGCGCCGGTGCCGTCGAGCTCATGCCGCGTGAGAGCCCACAATAGAGCCTGCATTTTGTCAATCGTCGTGGAAGATGCCTCTTGGTAAACGTTCAGGCGCTCGGCAACTTCGGCGTCAAAATTCTCAAGCAGTTTGCGGCGGGCGTTGCGCATGTTCTCGCCTATCTCATGGGCAAACATCTCCTGGATAAAATCAAACTCGCGCTGAATGTCGTAGGAAGTGCGGCAATTCTGGTATATCTGGGCGATGCGCCGCTCGAAGTCGACACCGCTTTCTATGGCTCCCAAAACTTCGTCGCTTGCGCCAAAAACCCCTTCGAAAAGTTTTAACTTTTTTTCGAGAATATCAAAAACCCGGCAGTCGGCCTCGTTATTTACGTTCAAAAAATTTACGACAACGACATCGTACTTTTGCCCGTAGCGGTGGCAGCGGCCTATGCGCTGTTCTATGCGTTGCGGATTCCACGGTAAATCGTAATTTACCACGAGCGAGCAAAACTGCAAATTTATCCCTTCGGCTGCGGCTTCGGTTGCTATCATAATTTGCGCATTATCCCGAAAATGCTCTACAAGGGCTGTGCGCATGTCCGCCGTCTTCGACGCCGTTATGCGACTTGGGTTATTTGCGCGCCAATTATCGTATATGCGCTTGCTTTCAGGGTCGGAATTTGTGCCGTTAAAAAGCATTATTTTGTCTTTATACCCGTTTGCCGAAAGAAGCTCGCACAAATACTGCTGCGTGCGGCGCGACTCAGTAAACACAACCGCCTTTTCCGCTGCTCCAAAGCTTTTTGCCATTTTAAATCCCTCTTTTAGGGCTATCAACAAAGCCTTCCCCTTGGAATTTTCCCGAATTGCAAGCGCGTGTGAAAGGTATATCTTTAAATCGGCAATTTCCGACTCTATTGCCTTGCGCTCTTGTGCGGTAAGTGGGGCAGGGGATTGGTCGGCATCAAAATCTTCATCTTCCGATTCGCCTTCGCCGTCCGCGTCGTCATCTCTTTCGCTATCGGAAGGTTCGGGCAGGGCGTCAAAATTTTGGTATTCGTCCGCCGTCTCAAAGTCGTTCTCTATGTTTATATCCCCGCATAGGGCGGAATCGGCTTTGAGCATGTCTTCGAGGCGGGTTATCAAACTTTCAAGCGTGCCCGCAATCGCGTAGCTCGACGACGCCAAAAGTTTGCGCAATATCATGGTCATGAGCTTGCGCCTGCTATTGGGCAAGGCCTGGAGGGTCTCGCGGCGCAGATATTCGGAAACTTCGTTGTAAAGCAAGTCCTCCGCCTTGGTGGATTCAAATTTTTGTGTGTAGGCGTGCCGCTTGGTGTACTTTATGTACTTTAAAACCTGTTTTCTCAGCGTGCGTTTGCAGACGTTTTGAAGGCGCTTGCGAAGCTCGGCAAAAGACGAGTCGCTCTCGTTTGCGATAAAAAGTTCGCGAAAGCTCTTTTCGTCGCCAAAAATATGGTCGTCTATAAGCCCGACAAGCCCGTATAACTCCATCAAATTATTTTGAAGGGGCGTGGCGGTAAGCAGTATTTTGGGCGCCGACGCGAGGGCGCGCTTTATTGCGGAGCCAATCTTGTTGCCGCTCTTATAAACATTGCGCAGGCGGTGGGCTTCGTCGATTACCGCCAAATCCCACGGCGTTTTGGAAAGATACGCCTCTTTGTTACGGGCAAATGCGTAGGAGGTTATGACGATTTTGTCGGTGTCGAAAGGATTCAAATTGCCGCTCTTTATTGCGTCATTAAAACTTTTTGCCTCCAGAATTACCGAAGGCAGCGCAAACTTCTCCTCAAGCTCTATCATCCACTGCTTGCGCAAATTAGCGGGCACTATGATCAATATCCTGCGCTTCTTCTCCGCCCACCTTTGCGCAATTAGTATCCCGGCCTCTATCGTCTTGCCAAGCCCGACTTCGTCGGCAAGCAGCGCCCCTTTTGAAAAAGGCGATCTAAATGCAAATACTGCGGCGTCCACCTGGTGCGGATTCAAGTCTATGCGCGAACCCATGAGGGCGGCCGCGATTCGCTCTATTGTCCCCATGGGGGCGCGCAGGGTGAGCTCGTTTGCAAAAAGTTGCGAATGGTAGTCTGTTATCATTAAATTTACTTAATGGTCAATATAAGTATTAAAAAATATTTTTATGAAAATTCAACAGGAATGTTAAGTCTCTAAAATATATCCTTCTTTTATTCCCAGTAAAAAGTGTTGAATATTGCATATTTTCATAGAAAAAAATATATTGACATTACTGCTTTTTGCCCTCAATTTAGTGCAAATAATAAAATTACGGACATGTACAGAGACAAGTTGGAAGATTTAATTGCCTGGAAAAATAATAAGAATCGTAAACCGTTAATTCTTAGGGGGGCCAGGCAAGTTGGGAAAACTTGGCTAATGAAAGAATTTGGCAAAAAGGCCTATAAGAAAACTGTATATGTAAACTTTGACAACGAGGACAATTTAAAGGAACTTTTTAAGCCCGACTTGAATGTGGCTCGAATCATATCGACTCTCGAAATTTTGGCGGGCGAAAAAATAAATCCGGACGACACATTAATAATCTTGGACGAAATTCAATCTGCCGAGCGGGGATTGAATTCTCTCAAATATTTCAATGAAGACGCGCCGCAATACCACATTATGGCGGCGGGATCATTGCTTGGAATGTCGTTAAAGCCAAACGAGTCATTCCCCGTCGGCAAAGTGAATTTTCTCACGTTGCGTCCGATGTCCTTTTACGAATTCCTTCAGGCCAATGGCAAAACTCAATATTTAGAAGCTCTAAAAAATGGGAATTGGGACGTGCTGAGAATGTTCCATGACAAGCTAATCGAGCTACTGAAATACTATATGTTTGTGGGAGGAATGCCTGCTGCCGTAAGCGAATTTGCTGACAGCCGGGATGTCTTTAAGGTCCGCCAAATTCAAAAGGATATAATAACTTCCTATGAAAGCGACTTCGCAAAACATGCGCCAGACAAGCATATCCCGCGAATCAGAATGGTCTGGCAAAACATTCCAAGTCAGTTGGCGAAAGAAAACAAGAAATTCATATATTCGGCAATTCGCAGCGGCGCCAGGGCGAAAGATTTTGAAGTTGCCATTCAATGGCTTGTTGACTGCGGATTGATTTTAAAGAATTACAACACGGAAACACCCCAGCTCCCACTATCTGCACACGAAAATATCGATATATTTAAATTGTACTTATTGGACATAGGCCTGCTTGGAGCCCTCTCAAATCTTGACGCAAAAACCATTATAGAGGGAAATTCTCTCTTCGTTCAAACAAAAGGAGCCTTTGCCGAGCAATACGCAATGCAAGAATTGAGCCTAGATGATAATCCATGCGCATATTGGACAAATCCTACCGGAAATGCGGAAGTCGATTTTGTAAAACAAATATCTTCAGAAATATTCCCGGTGGAAGTAAAATCTGCCGGCAACGTCAAGGCAAAGAGCCTGAACATATATCGCGAAAAATACTCGCCAAAGCTTGCGATTAGAGCGTCTCTTAAAAACTATGGCCTCGAAAATAATATTCTCAGCTTGCCTCTATATGCGCTTGGAAGCTTATCCAAATATTGCGAAGACAGAATTTCTGGAAAGCTATAATCGCGCTATAATTCCCAACGGTATATTTAGTATGGCATTTCGGTTTAACGCAATTGTTTGCAAAAAGCGTTAAACAATCTTCCATTTGGAAATTTGTCCCAAAAATTTTCGCAAGATAGACGCTTTTATGTTTTATCCTAAAACAGCCCAATTAAATTCAAAAAAATCACTTGGAATAAACAGTGCTAAAAATTTTTCAAAGTCCACCATTTGGCGAAGAGGCGAACCGCGTTAAACAGAGCGGTTCGCTTTTTTGCATTTTAAAGGCGATAAATTAGTTGAATGTGGAACCTGTTTAACGCCGGTTCGTCTTATCGCCTTGAATCCCTCCCAAAAACTGCCCTATTCCGCTCCCAAAAAACACGTCTTTTGCATTATGGCGTTAAACGCATTTTTTATTGTTTTATATTTAAATAAATATTAGTTACAGTTTATTTTATCTTTCAATCGCTGGAGTTGCAGAGGTTTGGGCAAACTGGAAAGCTCGTATAGGCTCCTAAAGGAGCATAGCGAAGTTTCTTCCTTCAATTTCATATTATTCAAAAATAGAATACATAAAAGCGTTTATATTGAGAACAGGGAAGGACTACAAACAAAAGAAATAAATTTGTATGCTGATGACATACCGCAATCATAGATAGAACCTATATTAAAAATAAGAATATTGGTCGATTATAAAATTTCTCATCGTTTAATTTATTGGGATAAAGATGTTGAATGTACGGCTAAAGAAGCAATGCCTAATATCAATAATCCTAACTTAGTCTTTAAAATATAAAATATTATAATAGTAAGTTTATACTTGGTATATTAAAGCCCCTTTTTTCAAAACGCCAGTGCATAACTGGCAGTAGATGCTTTTAGATATTGTTGATTGTTTGTAAAGATTAAAG
>UMAM01057555.1_pt1 | contig 16687 bp, 29 predicted proteins | sample 1963711 | NCBI WGS metagenome assembly UMAM01 (sample SAMEA4835916, study PRJEB28245) | human gut metagenome | biome: gut microbiome; material: fecal sample | place: Denmark | collected 2008
CGCTTTGTCTCCGAGCCCACCTATTTCACCCGCCAGAACGCCCTGGTCGGCGAGCAGATGCCCGAGATCATCATCTCCGGTCCCGACACCCAGCTGCTTCGCCGCCTCCGCCCGGACATCATCGAGGATATCGCCTCCCTCCCGGGAGCCCAGGGCTTTGCCCAAGGGCGCTATGCCGGAGCCTCTTCTCCCACAGTTTCGGCACCCGTATCTCCCTCCCGGGCACAAAATACCGACCGACGCACCATCCGGGTGCTCGAACGTCTCGAAAGCATCCTCTCCGCCGGCATCATGGCCAATGTATTGCCGTCCGAGGACAATATGCTCCCCTTGCAAAAAGGGCTCAATCGCTTGAAAAAACGCCAAGACCAATCCAAAAAATTCTAATCAACCATGGCTGCCGACACTATCAAGTATCCCGCACCCGGTTCCATCACCTTTTCCGATGGCGATACCGACTTCATCGTTACCACAGACAAAGCTACCCCCTCTGATGCTATCATCGTCACCGGGCAGATCACCATATCCACCTTCGACGATACCGGATCCAGTTACGAAACCACCATCGAGGTCAATTTTCCACGCCTTGGCCAGGGGTGGGGCGTATCCCTTGCCGACACGTTGCGTAACTTTTTCCCTCGCATGGACATGAGCCGTGCAGGTCAGTGCTTCTCTCAGGACTGTTTCATCGCCATACGCGACATCTCTTTTGTCTTTACCGACACCTCCGGCCAGCAGCTCGACAGCGGGGGTACAGGTCTTTACCTGGCCATCCTTATCTACGATCCGCTTTCCCACGGCTACACGGACATCTATTCCCGGGATCATTTCCTGTGCCTTTCCTCGCCCGTTCCCGCCTATATCGATGGATACTTCTCCTTTTGCTATATGCAGGACGTATCGGCCCAGACATCGGCTTATCTGGTCGAGGGCGATACCGAGACGCTTTTAGCCGCATTTTCCCCGGACAATTATCAACTCTGCTTTTATAGCGTAGCCGGTCGTTTTTCTTCGGATCGCGCTCGCCTTGAGATCCGCACCTCGGACGGCACGGTCATCTCATCCATCGACATGGCTCGCGCCGACAGCGATTCCTACCATCGTCATCTCCTGTATCTGCCATCCTCTCTCGGTACCCCCGAACTGTTTGTGTGTACCGGTACCTTGGAGCGCACCCCCGAGCTCACCACCGAAGTCTTCGAACTACGCCGGCGAAGCATCCTTACCCATGCAGCTGTCAGCCGGACCCTATCGCTCAATACCGGATACCTTTCTACGGCCGAATACGACCGTCTGTCCGATCTGTTGCACGTAGAGTACGAATGCCTCCTCGATGGGGTTGTATGCCTGCTTACCGAGGTAGATGGATCCTTTGTCGAAGATTCCAAAAACAACATCACGCTCAATTTTCGTCAGAAATGGAATTAATCCTCACCCCAACTACCGGAGACACTTTCCACATACCCCTGGATGGTATCTCATATACACTCATCAGTGTAAACCCCCATTTTTCCGAATCCGTCAGCAAGACCTACTCCCTGGCTATCACGATCCCTGTCCGGCTTCTCCCTGTCCGCCAGCTCGGATTGCTTTTGACTCCCGGCGGGAAGTATGCCCACAACACACTACCAGGTTATCTTTCCGATGGAGCCATCTCCCTCCCTTGCACAGTCAAATTCGAAAAAGATCTCGGCCATACCGTACAGCTATCCATCGAGTATGCCGACCTTCCCATCGACATGCTCTCCCGCAAGATCTCTCAGATGGATCTGGGTTCCTGGTCTTTTGACCAGCCATTGAGCTCATGGGCTTTTTCGGCACGCACCACCACCGGAGGTCTCATCTCTTTCCCCATGATCTATGCTCCCGAATTCTTCAAGACCAATTATGACGAAAATTTCCTCGGAGACACGGATTATATCAATTTCAAGGAGGTAAAGACCGCTTCTACCGGTGCGCCTGTCATGATTTTTCGTCCCACGGAACGTTTTGTCTACGACTCCCAGCACCCGGAGGATTTCGAGCTGCATAATGATAACGCCCTATTCCCTTGCGTACATCTGATCACCCTTCTCTCCAAGATCTGTTCTCTCTCTGGGTATAGCTTGGCCTCTGAGGAATTCCCATCCTGGATGCAAGACATCTATCTCTCAACGCTCAAGTATCCCGACCTCCCGGAACCACCGGTTACGGATATTGTCCAGACGGGAGTCAATCCGGGCGAAAGAACCTTCCCCGTCGGCGACGCTCAGCACGATGGGTATGACTGGATATTCTTCGAACAATACATAGACATCCCTCGCCAGTTGAGCGGGTGTACCATCACCGTCACGCTTACTTCCGGCACGCTGTATCCATGTAAAGACATGTCCCAGGAGGTCCCTTACGGGAAATATGTGCCCACCGATTTCAAGTGCATTCTCGATAACTTTGCAGAAGTTGGGCTCGAAGTAGAGGAGACTCTTGTCCGAGAAGTCATCGAAGACGAAATCGATCTGGACAAATCCCCTCTTGAATTTGTATTCAAATTTGTTCGCACCCAGCGCGGTAACGGCTATGCTCGTCCACGCTTCCAGTTGCGAGGATCCAATGTCCATTCCGGGTCCACCTATCCAGACTCGGTTCGGGATCCTTATGTAGAGGACTTACAAGCCACCATTACCTACGCATTTGACTATCAAAAGACCTATGAAATATTCCTTCGCCCGGAGGATTATTCTTCGTATGTTCAGATCAAGACATCTGATTTCCTATCGTTCGATACCTTCTCGGACTTGTATACCTCTATCCAAAATGCATTTGGTTTGAGCCTTCTTCCGGATGCTTTTTCCAGGATCATTCATCCGCACTCTCCATCTCTGCCTCCTCACATCCGTGATCTGCAGGAATATTCTCCGTCCGATAGCTCCCGCACTTACAACGACGCCTCTATTTACGAAGAAAAAAATATTGTCATATCCTCCTCTCGTGATGCCAGCCCCGTGATCGTCGTATCTCCTTCCGATGGCGTCAAAATATACCCCAACAATCAGCAATACGAGATCTCTTCCACATCCGATTCAGACGATACGGTCAAAGACACGGGCTTTTATCCCTTGCCGGAAAAGCGTCGTATGGCATCTTTCGAAGCCGGAGGAGCAGGAGAGAACTGTCTGTTTTTTGCTCCTCTGGCTGTCATAGATGGTATTTCCCTTACCGAACCTTTCAAGGCTTATTCTCACCTTGAAACTGACGGGAAAATGATCACTCTTGAATTGGATTCTTTGTATGAATTGTGTCTTAAATATCTGCTCAGTTCTGTATACACCAAAGAGCAATATGAGATTCGTACATTCTTGCCAGCAAATGTCTATTTATCTATAAGTACGCAAGACAAAATACACTTGTGCAATAAAGATTTCGACATCATCGAAATGCAGGCTGAAAGCTCTGGTGATGGATATATAGTAACGTTTACTTTATTTGGTTAAATACCAAAACAGTCAGTAAAATAGTCAGCATAAAAACCAATCGCTCTGTAAAACAGAGTTTTACAGAGCGATTGGTGATCGAGGCGGGAACACCCATGTTTTCTCTGTATTTTCATGTAAAACATTAATATTTGTAAAACAGGCTGTTGAGAAGGTGTTTTCGTAGAGTGTGTTTTAATTATTTTACTATTTACGAAATAGCAAAAAGAAAAACAGTCAGCAAAACAGTCAGTAAAAGACTTATATTTGCGTCAAAAGAAAGGCGATGTTTTTTATTGACAAACCGAACGCGGGAAAGCCCACATCTATTTTGTTGAAAACATACCTCCCTGGAGGAGGAAGATTTGTTTACTCTACAGGAGAAAGCATCCACCCCAATCATTGGTCAAAGGAGGCTCAACGTCCGATACCTGCTCGCGGTACGCTTGGGGCTCGACTTTCATATATAAGCACCAAACTTACAAAAATAGAAAACATCTACACAGAAATCATTCAAGAAGCAAAACTGAATGCAATTCCCTTGACTTCAGATTTTTTGAAAAGATCGCTCGATCAAAAGATCAAAGGCGTTCATCCCAGGAGTAAAACCGATTTGGGATCTTTGGTCAAATATCACATTGAAGCCCGAAAGAACGATCCGAGATTTAGCCAAAAAGGTAGGTATGTCCTTTTAGTACAAATACTTAATGATTTTTCAAAGGCTCAAAAAAGGACGTTTTTTGTCTCTGATATAAATAATGAATGGTATTATGACTTTCTTCATTTTCTATACCAGGACAGAAATTATTCCGACAACACAGCTGGATCTTTCATCGCCAAACTAAAATGTGTATTACATTGGGCCAAGAAAGAAAAGATGATAGACTCCGCCGACACCGACATCGCCATATCGTCGATGGCGACCATCAAGCGGGAGACAGACAAAGTTGCTCTTACTTTCGACGAATTATCGCTGTTGGAAAAGGCTGATTTTTCATACGATCCACGTTTGGACAAAGTACGGGACTTATTTCTTATCGGATGTTATTCAGGCCAGCGTTTTTCCGACTACACGGTCTTTGATAAGTCCGATTATCAAGACGGAATGATCGTCAAGATCGCAGAAAAGACAGAAATCACCTCATATATCCCGGTCGATGCCAACCCCCCCCTGCGTCTCTTGTTGGAAAAATACGATTGGAATTTGCCAAAGATCTCCAATCAAAAATTCAACAAATACATAAAGGAAGTAGCAGAAAAAGCCGGGATCACCACTCCCGTAAAGCGAACTGTTTTCAAAGGTTCTTCGCATCAAGAGGAAATACTCCCAAAATGCCAGCTTATAGGGTCTCATACCGCCCGTAGAACCTTCATCACGCTATCTTTGCAGAGCTCTCTCGATCAAAAATCGATTATGAAAATTGCAGGCATTGTCAATCCCGAAACTCTTTTCGGGTACAATCGTGTTGTTGCCGACCACCTGAAGGAACAGATGGAAAAATTCAATGCCCTTCGTCAATCTCGCGCGGGAAAAAAATAGTCTCTCTATTTACAAACATATAAAGTTCATCATAAAGCTCGGATGAAAAAGACAGTAAGAGTGGATATGTATCATCGTCATTGATTACATTGACCGTAATATACATCAAAGCTACCGCCTCGTGTTTGGAAAAGGATAGCTTATAGCTATTTTTCATTTCGTTTTGGGCCACCATAATCCTGCATCGGTTAAAAATACCCCCTAAGATGCTTATCTGTTGAATCCACCAAAATCTATCGTGATCGAGTAGTGGGAAGTATTTCTCTTTGAAGAACCCCCCGAACAGCATCATTTGCTCTCGGGACATTTCAATTTTCAACACATTTTTTTCTGGAGATAATTTCGCCTTCATATTGTTTGTTTTTTACCAGATCTATGACATTCCGTGTTTAGCCTATGTAATACATGTCAGAACATAGGTTTATAGCTACCGATTCTATTTTTGTCCCTTTCTTCGTCCGTCATACGGCGCAGTTGAGGGCGATCGATGTAGACCAGGCGCCAAGTGTATCCGTCATCATCCGGAATACAAAAATGCTGCTTGCATCGGTCGTAAATCCTATTTTGCGAAATCCCCAGTTCCTTGGCCGCCTTGGGCACACTGGGGAAACGGCGGACGACCTCTCCGTCCCGGCAGAGTTCGAGCATCCGGGCTTTGTTTCGGGAACAGCGGCTGGGGTGCTTTGGCCGGTCGTCCTTTTCAGGTTGGGCTTCCTCCTGCGGAGAAGATTTTTTCTTTTTAAGCGCCCAGGTCTTGGGTGCTATCAGTCGGTACTGCATCTGCCCGATGGTCTTTTGCTCGCGGTAGCGGCACACGGCCACCAGCTGCATGGCGCGGATGCGATTTTTCTTCGCGCCTTCCTTGACGTCATCAGCAAGGTTGTCGTATAGTTTGTCGTTTGTCATTTTTTGATCAGTTTTAGGAGTTTTGTCTGCATTTTGAAAGCCTCGTCCTCCCAAGGGGAGAAGCTATCGTATAGATCGTACTTGTATTCTTTGCCGTCGAACATCACGGTGCTGCCTTGCACCGAAAGCCGTCCGCTGGCGTATTGCGCCAGGTGCACGCACTCGTGAGCGAGGACTTTAGGTAGCGTGGAGGCTGACACCCCGGGTGAGAGGTACAGGTCGTACAGTCTCGGAGAATGCTCCACCGGTTGGACAAGCCCGAGGAACTCTGCATCGCCCTGGCGGATGGCCTGCGGGGTTTGCTTGACGCGCAGGATGATGTCCGGGGATATGCTCAACACATCGGCGAGCGTTTCGAGCTCGTCGGCGACGGGGTAGGAAGTGTAGTTGATGATTTTCATTTTGTTTTTTATTTGATTAATTCGAAATCATACACAAACACATAGGGGTTGCTCTCCCACGTACCTTTGCCGGACACCTTGTCGATCAGGGCGGCATAGGCTTCGCGGGGTGTTTTATAGTCGAGAAAGCGTCCTTTCTCCTTGTCAATAAAGGTGAAAACATAATATTCGCATCCAACTATCATTGGGGCTATTCCCTCTTTCAAACAATCCTCATCGCTGATGTCCTGCAAACGCTCTACTCGGACGGCTGTAATGCGGATTTGGTGAGGCATTTCCTCTGAAGAGGTGAACATTTTATTTGACCAACCAGCTAACCTATACAGTTTAGATGTACGCACTGTGTATGCACCAGGCCAAAAGCACTCATCACAAATATCCCTGTAACTCTGCGCCACAGCCACGATCTCACCAACATTATACGGTAGTTTTTCTGGATAATTAACCATATATGCTTCAATCAAATCATTACCTTCTAAAATGTCGCATGAAGCATTCAAGTATTCATCTTGAAACAGTTTAATTTTATCAAGAATCTTATCGCTTATAACTCTCCGCGTCTGCGTCTTTTTACCTTCCAGTACGGCTTTGGTCAAGCCGTATTTATCGGCGAACATTATCTTCTTAGCCATATCTCTATTTTTTATAAATCCATTTATAACCACCTGCACTTTTAGAACGACCTCTCAAACAATTTACTATAGACGTTATCTTAATTTGAGTCTCATAACATGCTTGAGTTATATTGAAAAATTCCTTTATGGGATTTCCATCAAGACTAAGCATAATAACTCTTTTCCCATTTTTATATGATATATCAGACTTGTCGTCTTTATATCTCCAAATACACCCTTTATATGAATTATATCTGGGTTTATGTAAACAGCACCAATTTATAGATGACTGTGAAAAGCTTAATTCCTTTGCCGCTATTGTTGCAGAAGCCCATTCTTTAATAATATTTCCAGACAAATCATACTGTATTATAGGTTTGCTCTTACTCTGGGCAATCTTTTTATTATGCGTCCCATAATTATTGTTATATCTCCTGTCACACCATTCCAAATTATCTACTCTATTATTTTGATGATTCTCGTCCTTATGATTTATACAATCATATTTATCTGGAATTGGATTTTCAATAAACAATAAAGCAACAAGTCTATGAATCCTATAAGCATATACTTTTTTTCCCTTTTGTATATGTATAGTTGGATATCCATATTTGTTTAAATGATAAGCTTTTGGTTTTTTGTTTATAGAATACCGAACATTTCCATAATTGGATATATCTAAACTACATCCATGCAACGTGATTTGTTTCCATTCTTCAATTATATCACAGCCCATACTCACTCCTCCTTAATTACTGCACCTTCAATAATAAACTGCCCATTTATTTTTATAGGCATCATGTTGCTTACGTTTGCTCTGTTTTCAAAACCGTAAGCATCTTTGCAAAGTGGATGAATTTCTATAGGCACTGCGGGAACACAGTCCTTACAATGATGCACTACTTCAAAATGGCAATTTTCCCCATTTACCTTACATCCGCAACATTGACAATGAATTGGATAGTAAAAATATGTCCTTTTCAACGCTGCTTCCTTTCCACATATATCGCATTTACCAAATTCTATTTCTCCCATAGTTTATCCTCCTATATTATATTTTAGTTATGTAATTGTTCAATTATTTCCCTATCATCTCCTGAAAGGCGATGTCGCCCGGCTGCTTGGTGCGCAGAAACTCTTTTGCTTTTTCGCTTTTCATCTTCCCATAATTTTTTCCACCCGTTCTATCTCCGCATCGACCTTTTGCTCCAGCTCCTTGCTCTCGCGCAGGTACAAGCGGCTGCGGTGGGTTTGATAATCTTTTTGAGAGCGACGCATCCGTGCGACCAACTCAAAAAAATCACGTGCGGTCATGCATCTTTGATTTTACTTTGTCGAGCAGCCTGAATAGTGCAGGATCGAATTTTTCTCCCGCATTGAACGATTTCAACGCGCATATCACAGTCGAATGATCCCTGTTTATCAAGTCTCCGATGGATCCGCTGTTCATCCCCTCTTCGTTGCAGAGCAGGCAGAATATTTTGCGAAACAAGACCAATGGATACCTCCTGCTTCGGCACCCGAGGTCATCCAATGTGTACCCTGACACCTGGAATATCGCCTCAATGATGGGGGTATAGATCATTTTCATTCCTGTTTCTGTTTTCATAGTCGTCTATGTTTTATTCAGTCATCGCATCTCCTATCACCTCCAGGCCTATGGCCATAGCCACGATACGTTCTGTCCAAACCCCTTTCGATACCCATCTACGCCAATGCTTTATGTAGTATATCCCTTGGCAGCTACACTCATTCCCAAGATCTACCTTCATGTGCTCACTGTGTGGAGCAAGGAAGTGTACCCCGTTTTTTAGGGGATTTATCGCCTCGTATCCACGATCTTTCAAGTGTTTTTCTGCCCTTGAAAAATCTTGGTATACATCAACAAACCTCCTACCCGATATTGGTCCGCTTATGTACACCCGTTTCAAAGTGGTCTTTTTGTTGTCGCTCATCACTTTTCTAGTTTTTGATTATGTCGCCGAAACATCTTCACGTATTTATTCACCGATTCTGCCAGATCATAGTCATCCATCCATCTACGGATGATCTCCGTCTGCCTGTATCGGGATCTTCGGTGCAGATAGTAGTTCAGAAAAGCGTTTTGATAGTCTGCCTCTATAACAGCCTTCACATACGGGTATCTGGATGTGTTTACACGCAGCACACCGGGGATTCTTTTCTCACACAGTACGACCGATATGTCCATCGGGCTCAGCCTCACCGCCTGTCCCACCAGCTGCATCAGCCAGTGATGGGCGTTCAGGGATAGGAGGGATACCACAATCCCATCTGCGTATATGTTTTTTTTTGAAAACTCCTTTTTCAGGTAGTTGAAATAGGGCTGTCCTACATCCAGCTGCACCCATTCACGATCGCTGTTTTTTTTCATTTTCGGTAACTTTTATGCGTGAAGGCCATGATGTTGCACATTTCGATCACTCTTTCCACTATTCGAGGCCCATATACTTCTCCGATGGCTTTTTTTGTCAGGTTCGATGTGATCACCGTCATTAGCTTTCTGTCGTATCGCTCGTATAGCATTTCCACCAGTGGCGACACTACATTCCCGTAGACGCGTATCTCGGCAGGTTCCACACCCAGATCGTCTATCATCAGCATCGGACACACCTTCCACCGTTCATATTCTCCTTTCTGTTCCGTGTACGCCTGTGTTATTTTCAGCGCATTTATCCGGATCATCTGCGGGACATGAGGTATCACATTTGGGCTGCTTTCCGGGTTGAGCAGTGTGTTGATCACCTCCCGGGCGCTTTCGGCCAGCGTCGTCTTTCCGTTGCCGCAGGTACCACATAGCAGCATTCCAGGTTTAGCCTTGGAACTCGTAAGCCATCCAGCCATCCCGTGTATTTTTTTCTGTGTCTCGGCATCCTCGGAGAAAACGTATCCGCACCGAGCCACATTGGCCGAATAAGCTATCTTCAGCATCTCGTATACATCCCGATCATCCATCGAGATACGGTAGCGAGTCTGTGTACTCACCTTCCTCATGGTCAGCGACATGTATTTGAGCCGGAAGGCCTCTACCGGGTTTTGTTGTTGGTCGTTCATTTTCTTTCGTGTTGCGCCATATCCAGTTGCGGATCGTGGCATTGTGGTTCGCGTATGTCTTTCCTTTTTTCTTTTGATATTCACTCACCTGCAGGATGAAGTTTTCGACCGTCGCCCGATCGTAGTCCTCGCACAGCCTCTCATATTCTTTCGGAGTCAGAAACACCCCAGGAGCATATTCTTTCTTTTTGTCGGGCTCATCTTTCTTTTTCTTCGGAATGGGTTTTCGTGGAAGGGGGTCTTTTTTCGTTTTTTCTGGCGTAGCATCCAGCATCTCGATCCGTGGATATACGAAACGGTTCTTTCCCTTGCTTATCCGAATGAAGCCCCAATCATCCAATTCGTTCATGTATCGGTAATAAGCCTTCCTTCGTCTCACATGGCTCGCCTTCATCACTTCACGAGCCTCTATCGTGAACACCCTTCCAGGGGTGTTCTCGGCCACAGAACACAGATAGGCATATAGCGCCAAGTGTTCCGCTCGCACCGATTTTTCCCGGGATGCCCACAGGCAAAATTTCGTTATCCTCTCCGCAGCTTTCGACACCGTCATATCCTTTTAGAGGCTTCTCTCTTGTATTCCATGATGTCTCTGCGTGAGTATAGTCGGCGCCCGCTCACCAGGTGGACGGTTATTTTCCCCCGCTTGGCCAGTGCGCTCACTGTCGGGATGCTCACCCCCAGCAGGCGTGCCACCTCTTTCTGCGAGAGGAACGGTTCCATTTTCTCCGCATAGCGTTCCAGTGCTTCGTTGGCCGCTCTTTCCGACAGCTCTTTCAGTACCGATTCAGGCACCACGCACAGTTTATCTCCCGCCTCGCGCATCGCCGACACATCCGCCGAAGTGATCATCAGCATCACGCTCCCATCAGATAGCTCCCTCGCTTCCATCTTTTATCTGTTTTTTCTTGTCTCGTCGAATATTCCCCATCTCGTAGCCCAGCGGACAAAATCCGCCTCGCTCGACACTCCCGCCTTTTCGTAGGCATTGCTCATGTGTTTTTTCACCGTAAAAGGCGATATATATAGTCTCTCTGCCACTCTTTCCGCATCCAACCCCTCTATTGCCACCAGCCTCATCACCTCCCGTTCTCGCTCCGACAGCGGATTTTCCACCTCCGGGCAGCATATCACCCCCTCTGCGCGGCATTCTCCCCTCAGCGGACAGCTTACGTATTCGAAGTGTATTCCACCCACCCCGTCCAAATCCATTATCGGATCTATTCGTCCGAAGTTGCATTTCACAAAACGTCGCACCATCCTGAACTCATAGTTCCACGCATCTCCCCGCAATCCCTCGTATTCTTTTTCCAGGCAGGCCAGCGCCTTCGGATACCTCTCTTTCAGTAGAGACATCACCAGTTTCACGATCCACCGATCGCCTTTTACCATCACCTTCGGATCATCATCGTCGGTCTTGTACAGGACATTTTCCCCCTGTTGGAAAAACTCTATACCGTTCATTTCTCTCCCCGGCTTTCTTTGTGTATCTCGATGATACTGTTTACCATAGCTATGTGCTTATCCGGCACCCCTCTTTTCAGCCAGTTGTATATCGCCGGATTTTTCACCTGGCATTTTTTCGCCAGTATCTCTACCAGCTCTATTCTCGGCGACACCAGTTTTTTTTCCGGCAGCGACTGGTAGTACTCCTTTAGCTGCAATTTTTCGGAAATAGATCTCATATCTTTTTGTATTTGATCGTTTTTTAATACTTTTGGAACACGTGAGTTACGCAATAACCACAAGGCAAAAGTATATCATTTAATATCTAAATGCAAGGACTTTTAGATATTAAAAGAGTTAAAATGATAATATATTTTTCAAATGGCTGTCAATAAAGAAGATATGAGGGGGCGTATACGTGAATTACGTCTCACTCTCAAGCTTTCCTCGAAAGATTTTGCAGAAAAAGTAGGGATAAAACAGCCGAATTTAACGGGCATCGAAACGGGTTTACGCCCATTGGGGGAGAAAATGATATACCGGATAGCTTCAGCTGTTCAGGCCAATCCTAAATGGATCATCACCGGCGAAGGCCCCATGATGCAGGGCGACATCGATGCCAGCGGCAACCACGGTATCATCGGCAACGTAGGCGGAGCGGGCAACACTGCCCACATGACCGTAAACGCATACGGCTACCAAAAAATTATTCACCCCGACGGACTCATCGAACTAATACCGTACCAACCCGGCGAGCAAGGACAGCCAATGCCCATCGAGCAAATTATCAATGAGTACAACACACTTCAACTGGAACGAGCATCCTGGGAGCGAGAGCGAAAACACCTTAACAGCCTGTTGGACAATTATCAAAAGTTACTCGATAAACTACCGAAATAAATACTTATCTGTGTAGGAAAAGTAATATTTAATTTCTCTTTTATCAAGTATATTAACCAAAACCTGAAAACGACTATGGCCACCAAACAGCACCCTGTTACCGTTCGCGCAGCCGAGCGCACCCCCATCGCCGACGATGCCCCGGACAATCCCTTTCGCGGCAAGCACATCGTCATCACAGGCGACATCGACGGTTACGAACGCGACTATCTCCAGTCCCTCATCGCCGATCTCGGCGGGGACGCCTACCACGGACCGAGCAAAAAGACCGACATGGCCATCATCGGTCATCGATTCGGATCGAAAGCCGCCAAGATAGAAGCTCTCATCGCCAGCGGCCAGCCCATCACCATTTTGGAAGAATACACCGTCATCAAACTTCTCAAATCACTAAAAGGCTAAACCTCAAAGAGGATTCCGCTTTTGTGAGTTGTCCAAAAAGTCTTGTTTGGATGTTTATTTTGTGTCTTCTGCAAAAAAACATGTGGTATGCTTATACAAAAACAGCCTGTGTTGTCTTGGTTGTTGGATCCGAGCGATAATGAGTGTTCCAGCAAAGTAGGAGTGCCTATCATTCCCGATCGTGCGCATTACGAGTATTTATGTGGAGGGTTCAAGATCCTGTCAGATATAAGGAATCAAAACAATCCTGAATGGGGATTGCCCGAATTGCTTATGCCTTCTTTCGAAGAAGCCATGAGGAAGAGTGCTGAATCTTTTTCAAAAATAGACCACCAGCTTTTTCAGGAGTTTTATCGGGATGATGTATGCGGGATACTTATCTTGAAAAATCTCGGAACTCTTGTGTATGGATTTGGTGAAAACAAGCTCCATGTATGGTGGTTTTGGACTTCCTATGGCTTGAGCAATTTGCTCATGTATTTTTATGCGGAGTCCATCGACAACAATCTTAGAAATATCTATACTTTACCTGGATTGCATTTGGACAAGCAACTTTTTGCAGGGCTTACCGAAAGCGAAAGAGAGCATATATATGCTAAGCTAACGGATGAGATCATGGTTTATCTTGCCGTAAAAAAATATGGCAAAGTAGAAACCGTTATTGTTCCTCCCGGCAGGTCAGTTCGATTTGACTATGAAGCAAAAGGGTATGACAAAAAGAATAAGATAAGAAACGAAAGCGGTCAGGAAGTCGTTGTGATGGACTCCAGGTGGTTTAGGAAAATCATTAATGACAATGACATCTTTGTCAGGTCCTATTTTCGTTTGCAGAACAAGAAAAATGCCAAAGGAGAATGGTATAAAGAGCTTATTGTCGTAAAATCCCATATACGACACGGTTATCACCGCGATGCAAAGGTAGAAGGATCATCTTTCACCGATTGAATTTATAAATCATCATTAAATCACATCATTTTGCCATGGTTGACATATCTTCTATTCCCACCGACGAATACGGTATCCCGAAAATAACTCCCCAGGAGATGGTCGATGTCCTGAACGACTTGACCCATTTCGAGGCTACCACCACAGCCCAAAATATCCACAGCAGCATCGATGCCAAGCTCCATCGGATTGTCAACAAACCCTATGAGTCCGACGATCCAAATGAAATACTCCAAGAGGTTTCAAAAAGGAATGCTGAAATCGAGTTGCTGAAGAAAAAATTGGATTATTGGAACATAGTGGTTTTTGCATCTATCGATGCCGATGTCAAAGCCAGTCAAGACGTACAGCGTCGCCTGGACGAATACGACGATGAAAAAGATTTGGGGAAAAATCCCTCATTCAATCCCCAAGGCTGTGCTTACATTGCAGTAGGGATTATGCTTATTATTATGTTAATAGCTGTTTTTGCGGGAATTGCAGGGTCGTGCAGTTGATCGGACTTCATTCCAGGCTTTCCTCCCGATCAGGTTATGCTTGCATCCACGAGTGTTAAAGAGAAGTAATGTTTCATGATAAATGGAGCATCTATGTGTAATAATACCTGTGGTGGAAGTTTTGAAAACGAGTAGCTTTTCATTCAAAAATTAGACATCATGAAGCGTGCGTACACGATAGATCAACAAATCGAAAGACTGAAGTCAAATGGTATGATATTTGATGATGAAGAGAAAGCAAAAGAGATTCTCTTAGATGTTGGCTATTATCGACTTGGATTCTATTCTTTCCCCTATGAAATAAAATATCCATGTCTGGAGGATCGCGACCATAAGCTAAAACCTGGTACCACATTCAGAAGTGTTTACGATCTTTATGAATTTGATACAAAGCTCCGGAGGATATTGCTTAACGCTCTTGACCGTATCGAGGTCAATATTCGTACGAAGATCGTCTATATCATTTCTCTGCGATATATTGAAGATCCTTATTGGTTTGTTAATAGCGAGTGTGTATCTTCTAAATTCATAGCTGGTTTTGAAGAACATATCTATGAAGATATGCGAAAAAACCCTGTGATCCAACACCATCACAAAATCCATACAGACAGATATGCTCCAGCCTGGAAGACCATAGAATTTATGACCATCGGAAATATTATAACTCTCTATGGCTCGTTGGTAGATTTGGAAGTAAAAGATTCTGTGGCGCGTGCCTATGGATGTTCAAGCGGTGTTTTCTATAACTATATGCAAACAATACGTGTACTTCGCAACAAATGTGCACACGGAGGATGTGTTTATCGTATGGAATTTCCTAGAGGCATCAAAAGTTTACCAGCTGATATTTCTGAAGATTGTAGACACAACATAAAAGGTGGTATAGATGTTGTCCTCTATATGTTAGGGTGCATTTCAAAAGCCAGAAAAGCGGAACTTGAAAAGGATATTCGTGATCTCATAGAGTCTGTTCATACTGTTGAGGCTAAGCGTGTTATATTGCAGTCTTTTAAAATAAGTTATTAAAAATGTTATTGTTTAAAACAATTATTATAAATAATTACTATATTTGCAAAACCAAAAGTGCCCGTACGAGCCTGGTCGTCGTATCTGCACTATAAAAAGGGAATTAAAGAAGTCCTGATCGCTACGATCAGGACTTCTTGTTTTATTATAGCTATATCAGGGACTATTTGCGATCATATCGCCTCTATCAGCCCCGCCTGTTTGACCGCCTGAAAAGCCGTCGCCCAGTTTATCTCCACAGCCGGTGCCGAAGCATCCCGGCGGACATTTTTTCGGATTTTTATCTCTTTTTCCATCGTTTTTCGCATTTTTTTAGTTTACAAAACACCCAGAGTCTCCAGCTCGTGGGTTATCTCCTCCTCGCGCATCGCGGTGAACACCCACCCGCGCTCCGGAGCTCCATCCACAGTCAGGAAAGGGCACCATTTTCCACCGAGCTTTCGCATACGCTCCCGCAGGCATCGCGTATCGCCCAGCACGACGATCGCGCGCTCGTTGTACCGCACGATCCGCACCTCCCGGCACCCGGCATCCCCCGAGGGTCGAAGCCCCCTCACGGAGGCCTCCAGCATTCTCACGCGCTCTTCCAGGGCGGCGAAGACTTCCTCCGACCGGTACGACCCCGTCGCCCGTATAGCCGGAAGCACCTCGGAGGTTACCCACCGCTTGAATTTACGCGCCGACTCCAGTCGCGATCCGAATATCAGCGCATACATCCCGCTTTCGTTGATCAGCGTCGTTTTCTGTCGTCCACCATTGGAAAGGATGTCGCGTTTCGCGACATCCTCAGGGTCGATATGTTTTGCGATCGCATCGCGAGTATTGGAGTATCCGAGAGCCCGAGCCACATCGGTGGCCACGAACCATGGAGAACCCTCCTGAACAAGAGCGCGTATTTTTCCCACGCCCCCTCCGTCAAATAGTTGCAGGTCGGCCTTATTCATCGCTCAGCACATTGTCGTACAGATATTCCGACTGAATCTCTCCGAGGCCTCGGATGGCGTCTATCAGCGAATCGTCCACCCGCACCCTCGCACAGCACTCCCGGTAGGTTTCTCCCTCCCAGGAGCGTTCAAAGGCGGCAATATCCCGTCGCAGTTGCGCCAGGAGTTCGATAAAGTTCTGGATCTGTGGCTGCGGCCACGTTTGTTTTGAAGTTTCCATTTTGTATAGCTTTAAATGGTTGATAAGTAGCAGAAATAAAAACGGTTTCCGCTTTCCCGTTGATCTACACCTTGCTTCAGGGCAGCAGGGCCATTAAGCACCTGCACGGGGGTCGGAAACCGAAAGGTACGGGCATAAAAAAAGCCCGCATGTTTTTTTGCGAACCGTGTTCGCCCAAAGCAATATGTATAGCAGCACAAATGTAGTCTTTTTTGCTTTCCGGGCAAAACATTTTCCGCATTTTTTTTAGTTCACAAAACACCCAGAGTCTCCAGCTCGTGAGTTATCTCCTCCTCGCGCATCGCGGTGAACACCCACCCGCGCT
>UMAM01024871.1_pt1 | contig 16682 bp, 19 predicted proteins | sample 1963711 | NCBI WGS metagenome assembly UMAM01 (sample SAMEA4835916, study PRJEB28245) | human gut metagenome | biome: gut microbiome; material: fecal sample | place: Denmark | collected 2008
GTTGTTATTTTGTCAGTAATGTTAGTACTTAACAAAAATACTAGTGAAGTTGTGTATAAGTATGAAAGTGATATTATAGTTATCAATGAATTAAGTGATAATGCGAAGTTAAACTATGTTGTTAAAGATATGGATATTAATAGAAACGAAATAAAAAGTTTAAATGGATCTTTAGCTCCGATACCCAAAGGTTACAATTTAGAACATAATTATGAATGGTTAACATATGATAATAAAGAAAAATATGCTAATCAAGTAATATTTAAGAATGGAGAAAAAGTAATAGATATTTATTATTCTAAACATGAATCAATTACTGGAAGACCTAAATGCATATATGTACCTACTAGTGAACTTAAGTCATCTATTATACATAATCATGAAGTTAAAATTGTAAAAGATTATAGTGATAACTATAGTTACGTCACTAGTGCAAAATTTACTTATAATAACTTATTTTATGATATTGAGTTTGTTAACCTAAGTATTGAAGAAATTGTAAGTTATATAAGAAAAATACTAAAATAACTAAATTTCAGGGCTATCAACAAATCCTGGATCCTTAAATCTAAAATAAACTAAACAAATTGCACCAACAACAAAAAATACACTGCCAAAAAGTCTTATTCTAATAAGATTTTTTTCTTTAGAACTTGCTTCATTATAAATTTCATAATTTCTTTTCAAATAATAAAGATAAATTATAAGTGCTATAACTATAGTTATCTTAAAAATAGTACAACCCTTTTCATGATAAGAACTATCACCTGTTTCAATAAACTTTTCTTCATAATTAGTACCTATTATTCCCATTACTGAAATAATTATAAAAACAACATAAATAATTTTTTCAATATCTAAGTTTACCTCTATACTATTTCTCATAATAAATTATAAGTTTTACCACACAATAAAAGACCTCTAATTAGAAGTCTTATCAAAATTAACAGTCTTAGACCATTCTAAGAATTTAGGTTTGTACTTATCTTTATTCTTTTCTGAACAAATAAATTGTATTAACCAAAAAGCATCTTCTGACTTATTAACAGTAGCTAAATAATAAATATTCTTTCCATTCATTTCTTTAACATACTCAAAATAAGTAACACCATCTTTATTAATTACTTCACTATCTAATTTATTATTACTAACTACTAACCTAGCATAATCTTCTAAAGAATTTTCACCAGTAATATTTACTTTTTCTAAATCAGTAAAACTTTCTTTTAAAGCAGTAAATTCCATATCTATTCCCTTTAAATAAACAGTTTGACTAACTATATCAGTTTCTACTAAACCATCTTCTAAAGTAACATTTATACCATTAACACTATATTCTTTTTCTCCAACATTAAATTCACATCCTGCTAAAAAGAAACAAAAAACAACTGCAAATATACCTAAAATAATTCTATTTTTCATATCATAACTCCTCATACTATAAAAGTGTACCATAAAAAATATAAAAAATCTATAAAACAAAGTTTCTAATTTACAAAAAATATAAGTTTAATAAATTTATTATATAAATAATTTAATATTCTAAGTTTAAAGATAAAATAAAATTTAAATCTATAAAAAAGAAAAACTGTAACTAATCGTTACAGCCACTTTTACATACATTGCTTTTAACTTCATTAAATGCTTTTTCAAATAATAATTTTAGGTCTTCACTACCTTCATTTTTCCAGTAATCTTCAGGTTTTTCATAACCTTTTGTATCAAGTGATGTTTCATCATTAAATAGTAGTATTTTCCCATCTTTTACAGTAATTAAAGCAGGTACAAATACTCTTTTATTTCCCTCTTCATCATTTGGTAGATATTCATTTAATATTTTTACTATTTTTTGATATTTTTCAGAATTATTTTTTCTATCTTCTAGAATATTAAAATAATAAACTTTGTCTATACCAACTTTTTTAGCTACTTCTTCTACATAAGGAACATAAGCTTGACACCAAGGACATTCAGGAAAACCTAAATATACTACACCAGTTCCCTTTTCAAGTATGTTTATTATTTGATCTATATTTCTATAAACAAACGGATTATTTTCACTCACCTTACTATATTCATTTTTAAATCTAAGTGCATCAGTTTCTTTATTATCATCTTTCTTAATAAAGAAAAAATATAATAGAATTAAACCAATAACTACAAGTATAGCTCCTAATAAAATCTTTTTTAAATTTTTCATGTTTTTCCTCCTTCTATTTAAATGATAACATATTTATTTTTATTTGTAACTAAACTTAAGGTTGAGTTTATTTTTTATTACAAGTATTACTTAAATTAAGAGGAATTTGATATTTAGTAATATTACCTTCACTATCAGTAGCATTAATAACTATATATAAACTATTATTATCATACTTATCACACTTATTAGAAAAATCTTTCAAATCAAAATCAATATTCTCCAAATAATCTTCTAACTTAATACTTCCATCATAATTATATTTACAAGTATCAAGTACTTTAAACTTATCATCCTTTTTCTCATACAAACCACATTCTATTTTTACATATTTAGTAGTATCATCTCCTCCACAATAAGTAACATTTCCTAAATGCAAATGACTATTACTCTTATTATAAGCAAGTGACCCATAAATATTAAAGTCTTCACAACTTGAACTAATTATCTTAAAGTTTATTTGATTATCCCGAAAATTAAGTGAAGCAATAACTATTAATAAAATAACTAATATAATTGAAGTCAGTATTATTAACTTCTTTTTATTCTTATTAACTTTCCCATCTAAAATACTATCTAAACTAATATTATAATCTTCACATATTAACTTTAAAACACTAATATCAGGTATATTTTTTCCATTTTCCCATTTACTTACTGCTTGATAAGTAACACCATATTTATTAGCAAACTCATTTTGTGTAAGATTACTCTTTATTCTTAACTCTTTAATCAAGTTACCAATTCTAACTGGATCCATTAAATCACCTCTTATAAATCAAACACTTTATAAACTAAAACACTATTAATAATTAACAAAACTACACCTATTACCAAATGCACTTCATTCATAGGAAATTTACTAACTTCATATAAAACACTAACTATACTAGAAAGAACAAATCCTATAATAGCATAATATGTTTCCTTCTTATAATGTTTTAAACACCAATCAATTATTTTAGAAACAAACACAATACCAAGAATAACACCTAGCATAAATACACCCATTAAAATGATATTAGTACTTAAATTTTTAAATGCTGTAATTTCATTTACCATATTTAAAACTGGTTCATAATAACCAATAAGCATAAGAGTAAAAGAACCACTTATACCAGGAACAACCATAGTAACTGCAGCTAACATACCTACAAAAAATAAAATAACATATCCATACATATTTATATTATCAAAAGTAACCAAATTACTGCTTTTATGAAATATTAACATACTAAGAACTATTAACATTCCAACTAACATAAGAGAAGTATCTTTTATAGTAATTTTATATTCCTTAACATTCTTACAAAGTGAAGGAATACCACCAATAATCATACCCAGGAATATCAAAATAGTTATAATAGGTGCCTTATCTAAACCAAACTTAATAATTCTAGCAAAAACACTAACAGAAAAAACTACTCCAAGCCCTATTGGTAACAAATACATAAAATACTTTTTAAAATCATTAAGACTTTTATAAAAATTACTAGCTGCTTCAATTAACTCTTCATAAATTCCCATCAAAACAGCAAGTGTACCACCACTTACTCCAGGAATAACAAAAGATATTCCTAAAATTATACCTTTAATAAATAAAAATATTTTCTCTTTCATATATTCTCCTTTTTATAATAATTAATAAACATAAATAAAACAATTAAACCAACTAAATATCCAGCACATACATCAGACAAATAATGTACTCCCAAGTACAACCTAGATACTCCTATTAATATTATTATAATAACTAAAAATATAGTAAATAATACTTTTTTTAATCCTTTAATATCACTATTACTAAGTAAATAAATTAAAATTCCATAAAAAACAATACTACATGCAGTATGTCCACTTGGAAATGATGGATCCCATGGAACATTTATTAAACTTGTAAGTGGCCTTTCTCTATTAATAATAAACTTAATAATTAAATTAATCAAATAAACTGTCAATAAAGAACAACTAAGTTTAATAATATTTTTTTTATTTTTATAAACAACAAACAAAATTATTAAAGTAGTTATATAAAAGTATACACTTCCCATATTAGTAATAATTTTAAAAAAAATAGTTAAACTATTATTTACTAAATTATCTAATATATAATCATGTATAAACATATCAAATGTTAATAACTCATAACTAAAGTATCTTTTTATTTGAATAAATGTTAATAACATTAAAATAATTGTTAATAAATAATACTTATTCACTTTTAAAAATTTTTTCATATTAACCACATAAAAATTATACAACAAAAAAACTATATTGTAAACTAAAACAACATAGTTATAAGCATTAATATAATACCACATAAAATTCCCATATTAACCATTTTCTTATCCTTACTATCTTTAATTAAAGGTAAAAATTCAAAACAAGCAATATACATAATCATACCAAAAGTAAATGATAAAAGTGTTCCAATAATAAATGCATTCAAAGTAAACTTATATAAAACTAAAGCACCAAATAAATAAGATATTCCAATACCTATCATACATAGTAAAGTTTTACTTTTACCATATAATTCATTAAACGTACTTGATAAAGTAAACCCAAGGGGTAAATTATGAAGTGCAATTCCAAGAGTTAAAATAACAGCAGTATCATAACTAGTTAAAACAGTACTATAAAGTGTCATTCCTTCTATAAAATTATGAATAACTAAAAACACACAAGTAATAAAAGATATATGTTTATAAGCGCTCTTTTCTTCATGATGATGTCCACCTAAAACATCTAGTACGATTACTACTGCAAATCCAATAATTATAAAGAAACAAGTAAATAGTACACTCTTAAATGTATCAAATCCTTCTTTATAAAATTCATAAGCATCAGGTATTAAATGAAATAACCCCAAAAGAATTAAAACAATAAATCCAAGAGCCACACTGAAAGTCATAACTTTCTTATTATTCTTTGTAGAAAAAACAATTAAAGACCCAATTAATAAAGAAAACACTTCAAATATACTTAATACTAAAACTACAAATAAATCCATAATTCCTCCTATATATCCATATATTTTTTATATTTAGGTAAATCACCTTGTTTAATACCACTAATACTTGGTTTAACTTGAAACACTCCAGGATACTGATTTCCTTCTATTACAATAAATTCACCTTTATCATTTAAAACAACATCCCAACCAACATATCTAATACTTGGTACAACCTTACTTAAAGTGCTTATAAAGTTTTCTAACTCATTATAATGTGGTACTTTAAACCCTACAATATCACATCCACTGCTTGGATGTTTATAATAAATATTTCCTTTCTCATCTATCGCAGGTACATAAACAGTTCCTAAATCATTAACAAAAGTATACATTCCACCACTACTAAAATTATCAACATTTCCATTATTACCTATTCTTAAAATAGTATTCAAAATATGAGTAACCCCTTTATCATCAACAAAAGAAAGCACTCTAAGAGTATTAACACTTCCCTTATATAACTTACTAAAACTTTCGTGTTGATAAATAAACTCTTCAATAATAAACTCTTCTTTTTTCATAATAGAATTATATAACTTTAAAACATTATATTCATTCCTAAACATATTTCCATCTATATTAATAATCTCTAATCCTTTACCACCACAATTATTAACTTGTTTACAAACTATTTTTTCTTTATCAAAAATATAATCCTTAAATTCTTTAAAAGTAGCATCCCTTAAATCAATAAAACTTCTACCTAAATAATTCTTAAATAACTTGTTAAATTCTCCCTTATCATCAAGTAAATGCCAGTATTCTTTTTTATTATACTTTTTAACTATATCATTATTATATTTACCAGTTAAATAAGTACTTCTTTCTTTACTATTTAAAAGATAAAACTCAAACTCAAAATAATCCATATACCCACTTCCATATAAAAGTGCACATTTAGCCATATCAAAAAGTACATAAAAGGTACTTTTATTTATTTTACCACCAACTATTTTTGCATGATTAACATATTCTTTAAATTTCATATTTTTTAATTTTTTAAATACATAACTTATTTTCATAATTAACACCTATTAAAATTATAGTAAACTTTTTTGAAAAAGTCTACTACTTAAAAATAGAAATCACAATTTATGTAATTTATTATAAATAAAAATAAGAGTTCTCGCTCTCTTCAGGGGGGCCTGCTCTCTTCAGTTAGAAGAGACCAAATTGTGTTAAACCCTTTAAATACGGGCCTTTTTATATTGGTACAAACCGTCATTTACCGTGGTTTTTTAGTATTTTTGTACCTAAATCGTACCTAAAAAAGACAGTAGAGTTATCTCTACTGTCCTAATTTACTGAAGCATATTTTCTAATTCACATCTAAATTTTGATTGTCCCTCTAATATTTTACCATTCTTTATGTAATCAAAAAACTCGGGGTATGCATTAGGACTCAAAAAATGAAAGATATATTCCTCATTTTCTCCAACCTCATCAAGAATTTCATTTAAATTTTCGAAATGTTCAATACCATATTTATATTTAGCTTTATTTTCTTCACTATCATCACCGTCTGCTTTTATTTCGACAACTAAATAATAAACTTTATTATTCTTTACAATTTTAATAAAGAAATCAGGGTTAAATAATTGATTTTTAATTTGGTGACTATTCTTTTTCCAAGAGTATTCTATTGAATAAAATCCCATATCTCTTGATTTTATCCATGAATCAACACAATTTGCAATTTCCTGTTTTGTCAGGTATTCAACAAAGTCGGATTCAGGTTTTCCAGTTGTAAAAACCATACTCATAGGTGTTTTAAATAAATAGGTATTTTTATTATTTAGTGATCTAACTGGTCTACTATCATCTTCTATAAAATCATTTAATATTTTTTTATCATCTTCTAGTAATTCTTTGTCGTAATCATCTGTATAATATGCGCGTGCCTCTTTTCTTAAACTTGAAATTGAAATGGTTTGTTTTGACATTGAACTTGTATCAATATCAAACACATTCATATTTTTTGATATTGGTATTACAGTTTTATTCTTCTTTCGTAAAAGTGTACCAAACGTTGTTAAAATATTATTTCTATTTTTTTCTGTTAAATAGTTATCAGTTATTCCAACTTTTTTCATAGAATCAAGAATAATTTTTTTTATTATAGATCTGTCTGGAAGATTGTTTTGAGTATATTGATCTTCTCCAAGTTTTAAAATTTTTCCTTCCCAATCTCTTGCTCTAAATTCCGTTATAATTTTATCTACTACCTCATCTACAGAATAGCATTCTCGCTTTATAATATAGTTTACTTCATTAATATCTCTTGAATTATATAAAGACTGAAATGTAGTACCTTTTTCAATTTCTATACTTTGAGATTCTAATTTTATTCCATTATTTACTATATTTGAATAATCTATTACAGTAGAATTTGCTTCTTTAGCTACTTCAATTTCTTCTTTTTCATAATTAATATTTTTTACAGTAAAATTAAATTTAGATCTATAACCTTCTAATAAAGTATAACTTGATAATCTTGTTTCGACTTCCAAAACTTCAGAAACTAAATTAGAAATATTTCTACTCCATGAAACATGATTAAAAACTTTTACACTTGGAATATTACCATAATATTCACTTGGTATCCTTAAACCTCTTCCTAAAACTTGTGATATTAACAACTTAGAATTAAATGCTCTATCTTCCCATGGAACAATTTGCATTACATTCTTAACATCCCATCCCTCAGTTAACATTGATACTGAGACAATCCATTCTATTGGACTTTCAATTTTGTCGACACTTTTTAATTTATTTTTTTCATCTGGTGAAGATTTGCTTGTGATTAATAATACTTTTTTGCTTATTTCCTCATATGATGTATTTAACTCATTTGAAAGAAATTCAATTAAATCTTCCGATAAATTTGTTGCATTTGAAATATTGGCACATACAAATATAGTAATTGGCTTAATTAAAGCATATCTTTCCTTATTCCTTATATGATTTTGATATATTTTTTGAAATTTTTCTTTTGTGGTTGTAGTATCATCTTTTATAGCATAATTTATATCTTTTACCGTTCTTTCATCTATTGCTTTTCTTAAAGAATATCTATAAATAACATCATTAAAGTATTCATTTTCGATATACGCAGTTCCTGTTAACCCTAAAATATATTTAAAGTTATAATTATCATTTAGCAAAAATTCTTTCCACTTTTTCAAATCTTTATCAATACTCGCATTATAAATATGGTGTGCCTCGTCATTTATGACTAAAACATTGCCATGTGCATTTTTAAAGCTATCTTCAATGGATGAACCAGTATTAGAATAAACAGCGTGAATATTCTCTATACATATATCTCCTGATTTAATTGTATAATTGCCATTAGTTAAATGAGGATTTTTTATAATTGCATCATCAGGAACTAAGTTTTGAATATTATTATCTGATAATAATTGCATAAACTTTTCAGTTAATCCGGCTTCTATTGTTGTAGATGGGCATAAAACTAAAACTTTATCCACTAACCCCAATCCAAGCATTATTTGTGCAACACCAAATATTATATAAGATTTACCTGTGCCAGTGGCTAAGTCAATAGTCGCAGTTAATTTGTTTTTTAATTGTATATTATCATAGTATTCATTTATTGTATTATATTTTTCTTGTAAAACAGGATTTTTTTGATAATTTTCAAGTACTAAATCTTCAACACAGCTATAATTGCCAGATCCTAAATATATAATTGCATTTTTTATTGCATCTATCTGATAATATCTATTACCACATAAACGTTCAATATATTCTTCCCATTTATCCAATGCTAATTTGTTATGATCATAATTTTTACTAACTTTAAGTGTCAAATCATCTGTTTTAAATATGTAATTATCTTTCATTTAAATCACCACTACCTTTTTTTATTTCGGTAAACTCATTACCAAAAATATCAGTATATATAATCATAACATCTGAATTACCAATTTTATTAAGATTAATTGTTATCTTATCATCTATTATTTTCAAATCATTAGCAAAATAATAATCAGTCATTATAAAGTTTTGTCCATCATAGTTTTTATCAATAAAAATCGAAGCTAATGTTTCAAAATTTTTATATTCATTGTCATCATTATCTACTAATGTCTTGCTATAGAATTTACTAAGAATTATTTCAAGCAAACTATCATGTAGAATTATTTTGCTTTCAACATCAGGCTGTTCAATGAAGTGAAAACCTATTGCCATATCTATATTATTGACACTATTTATGCTTTTTGATTGTTCCATTTTTTGAAATGGATATTTATGTAATTCTTTTATTACTTGATAAGGAATTTTTAAAAAATAATATCTAATTCCATTAATTTCAAAATAATCATTTAAAAAATCTACATTATTACTTGGAGCAACAATATAAATTCTACCATTAATCCTACTTCCAATATTTTTATGTAATTCGTTTAGATAGTCTTCATCAATGCTAGAATCTTTATTTTTATTAAAGTCCCATATTTTGACATAATGATTCTTTTTAATACCATCAAAAGAAATTCCTGATATTTTCGTTTCCTTTAATTCAAATTCAAAAAGTTCAGAAACAAATTTTTTATAATCTTTCCAATCAAGTTTCAAAGTTTTTTCTAAATCATATAACCCAAGTTGGTATGTAGAAAATGTTTTGAAATCTTTCCCATATTTTTTATTTGGATTAGTTAATGACCTGGATTTTTTAATATTTAATATTCTCTTCTGAATTGTATAAATAGATAATTTACCAATATCGCAAATAATCCACTTTCTTTCTAATTTTTCAGCAGCAAAAGCAGTCATTCCTGATCCGCCAAAGAAATCCATAACAATATCACCTTTTGATGATGCCGTTTTAATTATTTTTTCAAGTAATTTAAACGGTTTTTCCGTTGGATATCCTGTTCTCTCAATTCCATCAATTTTTTGACGAGCAATAACTGGAATGTACCACCAATCTTCTGGAATTTTTCCTTTTTCCCTATTTTTTATCACATCTTCTTCTGAATAGTCTGCTCCAAACGCCTTTCTTAATCCTTGATTTGGATCTTTATATTCTTCTCTGATATCATCTTCATTAAAAATCCATGTATCAGTTTTTGTATACCATAGTATAGTATCATGTTTTCTATTAAATTGTTTCATCTTTGGTGATCCTGGACCAGTATATGTCCATATTATTTCATTTCTTAAATTATTTTTACCAAATATTTCATCTAAAATCACTTTGATATAATGCGACATCCTGTAATCCAAATGAACAAATATTGAGCCATCATCTGATAAAATTTCTCTTGCTAAAATCAATCGTCTTCGCAGAAATTCTATAAATTGTGATCCTTTAACCTTGTCGCTATATGCCTTGGCCCCCTTTTTATTTTTAAATTCATCTTCCGTTGCAAATGGCGGATCGATATAAATGATTTTTACTTTGCCTTTTACTTTATCTTTAATTATAGGATCTTCATTTTCATATATATTTTTTAATAATTGCAAATTATCTCCAAATACAAGCATATTCTCCCATTCGTTTTTATTTTTTTTAGCCCCAAACGTTTTATCTTTTTGCAAAGGAATAGAAAAAACTCCGTCAGCATCTTTTAGTATATCTTCCTTTTTCATTTTTCCAAAATATGACAATTCATATTCTTTATTTACTGTTGGAAAAAGAATTTCTTTATATTCATCAGGAATACTATTTCCATATGTTAACAATCTAATTAATTCATTTTTTGTTTCTTCGCTCATAACATTACCTCTTAAAATATCTCCCATATAATATTATAACATACAATTTAACAATTTTTAATATTTTACGACTAATTCGTACCAGAAATTACCGAATTGTATCAATAATCTTGACTAATTTTTAATTTTAAATGATTAATACAAAGAATTGGAGAGATTGTATGATTAGAAAAAGTACTGATGAATATATTTCTGATGAAGAATTAGAGAAAGTTATAAATCCTTTTTATGATAATTATCATGAGTATATTATTACTTATGTTATGCCTGAAGTAATTGCATTTTATATAGCTAGTTCTTTTAGTGGGAATGCTATGTGGAAAGCTACATTTTATCAACATTATAATTCGGCTAAAGATATATTTAATATTAGTGATGATGAAGATTATGATAAAGTTAAAGCTGAGGTAATTAAGTTATTAAGAGAAGTATTCTTTAGAAATTATCAGTGAAGATCCATTAGATCTAAAAAAATCGAGTATTAGTTTTTGTTCTAATACTCTTTTGTTTTCCAAAAAACTCACGAAAAATATAAGTTTGTGTAAATGTAAGTGAGCTGTCGGTCGTGATATTTTTTATTTTTTTATTCCTGTACCTTAGGGGGACTACCTATTGTGTTCTATTTGATAATGATTTTTACTATTTATTCTTTTACTATGATTAATGTACTTTTGCATGTCTTCTAATAAAAATTCTGGTATGATTCCTCTTTCTATCCATCTAATGGATTTACCATAGTTTCTATCCTCTTGTTCTGGTGATAATGGTACTACTCCTAATTTAAAGTATCCATCTTTTTTCATTTGTTCTAAAATAGATAAATAAAAATTATTTTTAACTGTTTTAGTTTTATCTAAGATATCATGTATAGTTGGCATATAAGCTCTTTCTTTACATAGTTCTATAATTGATTTTTTAAATACTTCTAGTTCTATGTCTTGTAACATTTTATACCATATTGAAATATCATCATTACTAATTATTTTTTGATAACAATATGACGTTTAAAGATTTATATGATGAATTCAGAATGTATAACGATGAAATAATGAAAGATACTACTAAGTATGGTTATGATAATAAAGAAAAATTTATAGAATGCTTCTATCCTGTTAAAGTGAAAGATTTTAATATTATGCAGTTTGAACAATGGAAACGAGAAATAAATAAACTTAATATATCTCTTACATATAAAAATGATATTTATAAATTTCTTAAATCTATATTAAACTTTAGAGTTAAATGGCATAACTTAAACTTTCAATCAATATATAATAAAATGACAAAGTTTCAAGATCCTAATGAACGTAGAAAAGAAATGGCTTATTATACTTATGATGAATTTAAAAAGCTATTTCTTATGAAGAAAATATAAGATGGAAATGTGTATTTGAAATATTATATTATTGTGACCTTCGTAAAGGAGAACTAAAAGGTCTTACTTGGAAGGATATTTATTTTGATAAAAAAATATTATATGTTAATAAAGAAATAACTCAACGAAATAATCGTGTTAAATTTGAATTTTCGGATACTAAAACAAGGGATAGTAGATTAATAAAGTCTTGTTAAATGACCTTAAAATGCTCTATGGACAGGATAAAAAAGAGTATTACGGATTTAATGATGATTTCTTTGTTGTATTTGATGCTAAACCTATAGCGAATTCTAATATATATCTTAGAAGAACTAAACTGGTTACATTAGCTGGTTTAAAGGTTATTAGGATCCATGATTTTATACATTCATGTGCATCACTACTTATTAACAATGGTGCTAATGTTACATTAGTAGCAAAATATTTAGGGCACACAAAAATCGAGGAAACACTAAATGCATATTCACATATGTTTAGTACTGCCCTCGACTCTATTGTTTCTGTTATAGATAGCTTAGAAGATGACTAAGCTGTTTTTTTAATCACATTTATGATATTTTCTAATTAAATCTGCTTCTTTTTTATAGCCTCTTTTTTCTAATTCTTTAACAAATACTGGCCATGGTGGAATATTGCTCATATATGGTTCACCTGGGCCAGTATATGCCCCACCACTTGGACCTGTATATAATCCGCCCCCTGGACCTGTGTATAATCCTCCGCCCGGACCTGTATATAATCCGCCACCTGGGCCTTTATATAATCCGCCACCTGGGCCTGTGTATAGTCCACCGCCCGGGCCTGTAAATAATCCACCGCCTGGGCCTTTATACATTCCGCCACCTGGACCAGCGTAGGCACCACCACCTGGACCTGTGTATAATCCGCCACCTGTACCCTTATATAATCCTCCACCTGGACCTTTATAATTATTTCTAGGCCACTTATTAATTATCATTAACTTCAGCCTCCTCATTTATTTCTTCTTCGTCTATTTCATCAACAAATAAATATCTATGCAATTCAATCATTGTATAAATTATTCTTTTTTCAATAAACATAATAAATGGAACTGGATCTTCTTCCAAATCCATTTTTGACAATGCATCATAATATTCTTTTCTACATTTTTGATCAATATAAATTGGTGGTATTTTTTTCTTGCTTAAGAGCCAGTTCATTATAGCTCTTGATATGCGTCCGTTGCCATCTCTAAATGGATGAATAACAATAAACTTATATGTAAAATATGCTACTTGTTCAATGTACTCTCCTATTTCATATTGATCTATATTTTTCATAAAAAACTGTAATTCTTCATCGAGATCATTAATTCTGTCGTTTATTTCATAATATGGTACTGGTTGAATAGTAGCCCTTTTTAATAATGCAGTTACATCTCTATATTTACCATTATCATCAGGATATGGTACGTATTTAAATAATAATGAATGTAATTGTCCACAATTTTTTAATGAAATATCATCATTTGTATTAATCACATATTGTTGTAATTCTAGATTACCAAGTGTCATTACTATTTCTTCACTATCATTTTCAAAGAATTGACTGTCAGTACCATTAAAGTTTAAATCGGCAAGTATGTAATTAAGCTGCTTTCTATCAATTACTACACCCTCAAGTTTATTATCATTATAAATATAGTTTTGTAAAAACTTTTGGCCCGTGTATTTATTAGTATCAGCCATAACAAAGCTCATTGAACTTACAACATTAGATAATAATGTGCTATCAATCTTATTTTCTATTAATTCTTGTCTTTTAGCTGATACACCATACTCACTCATTCTTTGTCTTAATGATTCAGAAGATATATCACCATCTATTAGATTTAGACCATAAGCAATTCTATTCAAGCATGAATAGAAGCTAACTCCAAAATATTCCGCTATAATTGTAATACTTTCAAAATCAATATATCCATCTTTATTTTTGTATTGTTCACATACAAGTCTTAACTCATCAGTGGGCATAAGCAAATACCCGGCAAAATTGTTTGCAAATTTTTCAATTTTCTTATTCGACTTTTTTAAGCACTCAATATAGTCAGTTGTTCCAATTTCTTTATTTAAGTCTTTTATAAAGTGACAATACTCATGTGCTGCAGTAAATCTTTGCCTTTGCCAACCGTTATTTGAGTTAATAGCTACAATTGTACAATTATCTTCATCATTAATAATGATACCGTCTAAATTTTCAAAATCTTTTAATACAACATATATACCAGCATCATGGAGGATTTTAAATGGATCTATTGGAAAAGTTAATTCGCCACTTTTTTTTAATTTTTCTAATTCACTTTTTGCTAATTCTTCTGGCGTCATATTAGTCATCCTTATTTTGCGACTTTAAAATGTTTTTATATTCGATTAAACTAATAATCTCTTTTTTATCCTTTTCGCTTAATTCATTAAAACCCCTCGCAAAAGCAACATCACTACTGTTTATAGTATGTTCTTCTGTAGTTAATTCATCTATGCTTATATTATATAATTTTGAAAAACTTATTAATTCTTGTAAATCAATTTTGCGATCCCCTTTTTCAATTCTTAATATTGCATCTCTACCTACACTTAAAATTTCAGCAACTTGTTCTTGGGTTAATCCCATATATTTTCTAAGTTTTCTTAATCTTTCTCCTATTTTTTTATAATTTAACTCCTTCATATACATCACCCCAACATATAAATCCATTTATATTATATGCAAAAATGTTGAAAAAGTCAACGTTTTAAGATTATATTTATTATTTTTTATTATCTGTGTAAATAACTATCTATTATTATCTTTACTAATAGATAATTCTATATAATCATTTTCATTACCAATTCTCTTCAAATATTCAGTACCCCCATCAACTGCAACTGCTCCACAAGAACACTTTTTATAATCATTTGTACTTTTAGACTCTATGATATCTCCGCATTTTTTACATTTGATTTTATTACTAATTTCTTCTTCTTTCTTTTCCATAATCCATCTCCTCATAATTATTATACCATGATCTTATACTAATCATATTCTACCGTTTGCGGTATAATACTTTTGTAATCATACGGATATTATCAATTTTGTCCGTATCAATGGTTAAAAGTCCATTGAGAATTTTTGCCACTTTTGTCACTTTTCTTCAATAAGCTATTTTTAAAATCAAATTTTTTTGTATCTAAATTGTACCTAAAACTATTTTAGCAATACCAATACCTCGCAAACCCTTATAAATCAAACAAAAAGTGGAGCCTTTCGGCTCCTTCAGGGGGGGGAAAACTAGACACAAATCTAGTTTTTCTTTTGTTTAAATCTAATATCAAAGTTAGGAAATGCTTTTATAACTCTCCTAGTAAGTTTACCCTTACTAAGAAGAATTTCCTTAACTTTAGCATTAATTTCTTCAGTACTATCTTTAAATACTACTTTACCAACATTCTTAATTTTACTAGTAACACTAAACGAAACAAAGAAATCAATAACAAATAATACTATCAAAATTGAAACAACACATTTTAATAATATTGGATCTATCTTATTTAAAATATCTATTAAGAATGGATTAATTAAATAAACCATAACTAACCCCATAATACCAAATAATATTAAATTAGATAAACATATTCTCCCATTAATATTAAACTTTTTATTAGAATAATCCCACCATCTAGTTTTAAACATTTTCTCCATAATATAACTAGTTAAATATTCAAGTATTGAACAAACTACAACAGCCATACAGAAAAGTACAATTGGATCACTCTGGTACTTTGTTAAAAGAATAGTTATTAATATACCACCAGTACCATAAATAGGTACTACTGGTCCAATTAAGAAACCTCTATTAACAAATTTATGATCTTGAATTAGAAAAGCACTCACTTCAACTATCCACCCAATAAATGAATATATTAAAAATAATGCTATTAAAATAAATGTCTTATACATATAAATACCTCATTTTTTAATAAATTACTCTGTTCTAAGAGCTATTACTGGATCCTTTTTACTAGCCATATTTGCAGGTATAGCACCTCCTATAAGTGTTAAAGTTGTACTAATAACTATTAAAAGTAAAGCATGTAATGGATCCAATATTGCAACATTACTCAAACCAGTTAAATCTTTTAAAATAATATTAACAGGAATTATCAATAATCTTGCAATTAATACACCAATTAAACCACTTAGCACACCAACAATAAAAGTTTCAGCATTAAATACTCTACTAACATCTTTCTTTCTAGCACCTAAGCTCCTTAAAACACCAATTTCCTTAGTTCTCTCTAAAACACTTATATAAGTAATAATACCTATCATAATAGAACTAACAA
>UMAM01000550.1_pt1 | contig 16430 bp, 21 predicted proteins | sample 1963711 | NCBI WGS metagenome assembly UMAM01 (sample SAMEA4835916, study PRJEB28245) | human gut metagenome | biome: gut microbiome; material: fecal sample | place: Denmark | collected 2008
AAGAAAAATGTTGCGAATATTATCCAACTATGTTATTATTAACAACATAGACCAACAAGAACAAAGGCAGAATATATGAATCAATACGATACAATGACAATCACAGAAGAACAGGCTAAACGCTATAAATTCCCCGCAAAAGCTGTCGGATATTGGGCGGTAATTGAAGAAACCCAAGAACAAATGGTTCTACACCGACTCACAAAAAATGGGCAATTCGGGAGCGACAGACCGAACAATATCCTGAAAGTAAAAAAGCTCGATATTGCGGAAATATTCAAACACGAGAAATCTCAAGACGAAAAGGTATTAACTGCAAGGGCAAGCGACGGAAAAGAAGTTGTGATTGTCCGCAGTAGGACTATCGATATTTCCGACAATGACGACGACCCGAAAATAGAAAAAACTCCCGAAGAAAACATCAAGATTGACGACCCCACCTCCGACAATGATTGGAAGAGTCTTCGCATCGGTACAAGAAAATCACGATGGATAGCACAACTCATCGAGAAGATGAAATCCGAACCGTTCACTGGGCAATTCATCGAGAAAGTCGGCGAGAAAAAATTTGTCGAACAGGTTTTGAGGGATACTGATTCCGAACGTCGAGGTGGAAAAGTTTACAGCTCCATCGAGACCGCAATGACAACTTGGAATTCCCGAATTATGAAAGGGTTCGACTATGCCGAGTAATAATTTCTACCACATATTTTGTACTGTCGGCGACCGCGTAATATACGAAGGGCGTTTCCAATGCCCGTCAAGAAAAGCCGCAATAACTCTCTTACGCGAAAAGGTCGGACGGCGGAATTTATCGGGATTGACGTATTCCATAACGGAAATCCCTGTCGATATAATCAAGGAAGTTGTCGATTCTATAATCAATAAGAAGCCCGTTCCCGAAGGTGACATTATCACGCACGACAAAACAAAACCAATCCCACCAGCTGGGTTTGCTTCGATAATTTGCAATAAACGCAATCCAATGGCGACGCACGGAATTGCCAATACAAGAAGAAGGCTCGGAGGGTTTTGATGAAATACCTTCTCGACCTAAACCAGACGCTTGTCGACCGAGAGAAAAACGCGCCGAGAATACGTCCATTCGAACTTCAAATAGAGCGCGAGACATACCGACAGTGGCTCGTTGAAATCTTGCGGAATAGCTATGTAATTCTGATAACGGCGCGCCCCGTAAAATACAAACAAATGACGCTCGCGCGGATTTTGGCTCTGACAAATTGGCAACCACAGGAAGCGTATTTTGCGGAAATAAAAACGCTCCCGCACCTAAAAAAGGAACATCTCTTGCGCAAATACATTTTGCCAAGATACAGTCCAGCCGAGCTTTTCGGAATAGAGAGCAACCCCAAAACCCGCGCTATGTATTCAAATTACGGGATTGAGTCCGCCCCCGCCATCGACGAAAACGGCGTTAAAATATCGCTCTAATTTTGACACTTCCGCCGTTATGTATGGCAGAAGACAAAGCACGCATTTTGGCGGACGGAATTGAAGTTTGGTGCGCCTACGATAAACTCGTAAAGGTCGACGAACTTATTCCCCACCCGAAAAATCCCAATACCCACCCGCAAAACCAGATAAAGATTCTGGCGCAAAATATCCGCTACCACGGCTGGCGACACCCGATTGTGGTTTCAAAGCTAAGCGGTTATATTGTGGCGGGGCATGGTCGCTTGGATGCGGCAAGAGAACTTGGCGTTAGTATAGTGCCGATCGAATACCAAGACTTTGCCACCGAAGATAATGAGATTGCAGTACTTGTGGGGGACAACCGCTTGGCGGAGCTTTCGTCGCTCGACTTAAACGGGCTTCAAGACATCGTAGACGGCTTTAAGGAGACAAATTTCGATACAATTTTGGCGGGTTTTGAACCCGCCGATTTGGACGCTCTTCTTGGCGAAAAAACTCCCGATTTTGAAGACGAAGCCGAAAAGGAACTTACCCAGTCGGAAGTTACAATTCAGGCGGGGAACTATCGTTTTCGCATAAGTCAGGAGGATTTCGGGGTATGGATTGACAAGCTAAAACAGGAAGTCGGTTTCGACAAGGAATCGGTAATTGCCGAACTTCGCAGGAGGCTTTCCATATGATAAAAATTGAACCTCTTTCTGCCGTCAATCCGTCTACCTACAACCCGCGAACCGCCGACCCTAAGCGGCTTGATTTGATTGAACTTTCGCTTCGCAAATTGGGCTTCATCGCACCCATTTACGCCGACGCAAACGGCGAAATTCTTTCGGGACACCAACGCCATTTTGTGGCAACGCGAATGGGCGTGAAAAGCGTCCCCGTTTTCAGGATTCCGCCGATGGAGTTGGAGAAGCGCAAGGCGTTGAACATAGTCTTTAACCGCGCCACGAACGACGGCGACATTTGCCAAACACCCGAAAAGGCTAAGCGCATTCTGGAAAGTCTAAATCTCTCGGAACTCGCCAAAAACATTCAAGACAAGGAGTTGGAGAGCAGAAACTTTTTCAGATGCGCCTACCCTGCGAAAGTGTCGGTTGCAAAGCTTTGTAAGATAAATTCAGGGCGATGGATTCAATACGCCAAAAGCATTGCCAGAACTCTCCGCAAGGCTGGAATTGTTATGCCGATTGTCTGCACACCCGACGGGAAAGTCATAAACGGAATTGGAAGGCTCGAAATGCTTGCCGAACTCAAAGTAGATACTTGCGATGTAGTCTACATTTCCGAAGACGAGGCGAAATTTGCCGACGCCATGATGAACTTGCTTACAATGGAGTTCGACATTCACACGCGCTACGCCGATTTGCTTCGCTATAATTCGTTCCGACGCGCCCGCAGAGTTCGCGAAGAATTGGGGCACGGCTTTGTATTTGCAGTTCACGGCAATAAGCCCTGCCATAGTTTCGATATTTTCGACAAGGCACAACAGGCGAAATGGCGCAAGGAACACGGAGATTCAATTCTCGACTTCGGCGCGGGACACCTTACGGAGACGAATATTTTGAAGTCCGCGGGCTTTGATTGTGTTCCGTTTGAGCCGTATCACATAGGCGTTTCCGAAATCGACAAAGAAAAGTCGCTTGCGATTTCAAGGGAATTTCTAAACACCGTCGCAAATGGCAAGGAATTTACAAGCATATTCATTTCAAGCGTGTTAAACTCAGTTCCTTTCGCAAAGGATAGAGAGCATATAGTTTGCATTTGCGCGGCGTTGTGCCGTCCGTTTACAAAGCTTTACGCCTGCGCTTCGTCGACGGCGGAGACCGGTTATAGGCAGGTGAACGGTAAGGCGTTTCATAACGAGTCAAACGCAGGAAACATCGCGTTTAGATTGGAATACGAATCGGGCGTTCGCATTGGCGATTTTCAGGACAAGCCGAAAGTTCAAAAGTACCACACGAAAAAGGAATTTTACGAACTCTTTTCGCCGTTTTTTAGGAACGTTCAGATTTCGGAAATGACAGGCAACGTAAACGCCAAGTGCGAAAACGTAAGGCGCATTCCGTGGGAACGCCTCGAAGAAGCGTTGAGATTTGAATTCAATCTACCGTATCCCGACGGGTCTCGTATGGGATTGATAGACGAGGCAATTTCGGCATTCAAGCACCGCTATGAAATACTTGGTTGATTTAAACTACACGCTTGTGGGAAATTCCCCCAAATGGGGAGAGCCGCGCATTACGCCGTTTTCAAGGCATATTGAACAGGAAACATACCGCCAGTGGCTTGTGGATTTCCTGCGGGATAAATACGCAATCCTTATTACGGCGCGTCCTATTCGATACAAAGAACAAACGCTTGCGAGGATTTTTTCTCAGACAAATTGGCAACCGCAGGAATCGTATTTTGCGGGGATTTCCGCTACCCCTCACGAAATCAAAGAAGACCTATTGTTACGGTATATCTTCCCGAAACACGGTAAAAATGGCGCGGATTTCTTCGGAATCGAAAGCAATCCGAAAACGCGAGCGATGTATGAGAAATATGCGATAACATCTTGTAATCTTGATAGATTTGTATATGGATAGCCCAAAATGAAAATGTTTATATCAACAATTCTTCCTTCGCTCATTTCAATTTCTATTTCCATTTTTTTATTTTATAAAGGATGGAAATATCGAAAAGATTTTCTTGTAGAGAAAAAAAAGGTAAAAGAAGAGTTTGAAAGAACAAAATCTATACTGAATTTTCAAAGAGAAGAAATTGAAAGAGCCTTACAATTGGATAGAAAAAAATATAAAGACATAGTAACCGAATGTGATTCGGTTCTAAATTTTTTTCAAATGATTCAGACAAACCCCAAAATTCATAATACTGATGTTTTTTGTAAAAACAGTAGTATAATTGAATCTTATAATTCCGAAAAGTCTATAACATTTTTTAATAGTGATATAGAAAAAGATTGGCAAAATTTTCTAAAAAGCTCGAATGCGCTATTAACTTACATATCATTAAATACGTTCCCTTGTAGAGATTTGAATTTTATAAATTGTAATGAAATCCCTCCTGAATGGGATTTCAAAAGATTCGATAGTGTAAGATTTGAAATAATAAATTTAGCAACCACAGCCATAAATGCTTATACTGATTTTTACGATACAGGGAAGAGAAAATTGATTGTATGATTTTTGACATTTCGCCGTCTTGTATGGAATTGCATACGGACGACAGAATTATTTCGCGGCAGAGCAACTGGGTATTTGACGAACACGTCGCGCCCGAATTCGACAAGCACGTCAGAAAGAGCGTGCCCAACTATGTTCACGTTCAGGATTTGGCGGAGACATTTTCTGACTGGTTCACATACCCCGATTCAACGGTAATCGACTTCGGGGCTTCGACAGGCGAAACCCTGCGCAGAATAAAACGCCGACATTCAAAAACGCTCAACCTAATCGGCTACGACAATTCGCAGGCGATGATAAATCAGGCAAAACTAAAAGGCATTGACATAACCTTTGCCGACCTCGAAAAGCCGTTTGTTTTGCCCAATTTTTCCTACGCGGTTTCGCTTTACACATTGCAATTTCTGCGCCCAGACGCGCGAAACGCGCTGTTAAAGCGCATATTCCACAGCCTCGAAAATTGCGGCGGAATGTTTGTCGTCGAAAAAGTTCTCGGCTCTACTTCGCAAATGCAGGACATTTTGCAACAGCTCTATTGGGAAATGAAAGCCAAAAACGGCTTTTCGTCAGAGCAAATCATCAACAAGGCAAAAGCCCTGCGCGGTTGTATGTATCCCAAAACCGTAGCCGACAATGAAGCAGAATTCCGCGCTATCGGGTTCAATTCGGAAATAGTCTTCAAAGAATCGCAGTTCTGTGGCTGGCTGCTTACGAAATGAAGCTTCTTCGGGATATTCTTAAAGACGCTTGGACTCCTGCAGACAGGCGCGAACCGTGGCGTTGGTGCGAAGACCATATTAAAAACATTCCGTATTCGCCGCTTCCAGGAGCGTTCAGAAGCGAAAATTCGCCGTGGATTAGAGAGGTTATGGAAGCGATTGTTGACCCGAAAATCCGCCTTGTATCGATTATTGCAGCTGTGCAAAGTTCCAAGACTACAAGTCCCGAACTTACGCTTTGCTACATAATAGCCAATCTTCCCGGACCATGCCTATGGCTCGACCAAACGGACGAAGACGCCAAAGACGAATCCGAAAGCCGCTTGCAAAAGCTTTTTGAGAGTTGCGAGCCTGTAAAAAAGCTCTTCCCGAAAAATAAAAATAAGCAACGCAACTGCACAATTCACTTTTCAAACGGAATGACGCTTTGGCTATTGGGAGCTTACAACAAGACAAATCTTCAACGGCGTTCCATACGATGGCTTTTCGGGGACGAAACTTGGCGGTGGCCCGTCGGTCATATGGCGGAAGCCGAAGCCAGAACAACAGCTTTTGGGTGGCTTGGAAAATGCGTTTTTATGTCGCAGGGCGGAGAGGAAAACGACGATACCCATCGCAAATTCGAGACAACCGATATGCGCGAATGGCACTACAAGTGCCCCAAATGCGGCAAATACATTCCCTACAAGTGGGAAAATATCGAGTGGGACGACGACTGCAAAGACGAAAACGGCGAATACGACTTTTCAAAAATCAACCATTCAACTGCCTTGAAATGTCCCGAATGCGGGGAATACTTTGAGGATTCCGACAGAATGAGGCGCATTCTCAACAAAGACGGAAAATTCATTCCCTTAAATCCGAATGCCGCCAAGGAGAATGTAGGCTTTCACTGGAATGCGCTTGCTTCGATGAGTTGGGGCAAGCTTGCCGAGCTTTACCTTCGCGCGAAAATAGCCGCAAGAAAGGGCGACAGCTCTTTGCTTCAACAATTCTACCAGAAACGTCTTGCGCTTGCTTGGAGGGAATTTGCCGAAGACTACCGTCTTGAAATCGCCTCTGGCAGCTACAATTCGGGAGACGTTTGGGACGAGGAAGCGGGCTTCAACAAGCTCGGCGAAATCATCGCTCCGCCTTTTGCCGAAAACGAGGTTATTGCGCCACTTCGCATAATGTCGGTTGACGTTCAGATGAACTGTTTTTACTTGGTTGTCCGCGCTTGGAGCATTAACGGTTCGAGCCGTCTTCTATGGCATGAAAAAGTGCTGACGTGGGAAGACATCGAGGAAATCCAGAAGCGTTTTAAAATTTTGGACAATCTTGTGTTTGTTGACGCGGGGTATAATTCGTTCGAGGTATACAAGTATTGCGGAGAGCGAAATTGGATTGCGCTTATGGGCGACAACAGGGCGAACTTCTTCCACAGACTTCCGAACGGCAAGACGGTTTTGCGGTTTTACTCTCCCGTAAAGCACATATTTATTTCGCGCTACGTTAAGTGCCGTATGCATTTTTGGAGCAACCTCAACGTAAAAGACACGTTGGCGAGAATCAGGCGAAACCAGAACCCCGCCGACGGCGCAACTTGGGAAGTGCCGACGGATATTTCCGAAGACTATTTAAAACAAATGGAGTCCGAACACCGCATTAAAAAGGGCAACTCGTGGATATGGGAGCAAATCGGCAATCGCCCCAACCACTACCTCGACTGCGAAGCTATGAACTGTGCAGGCGCGTTGATGTTGAAGATTGTGGGGAATGAGAACAAAAGTTAATCTTTTTTGTATGATGATGAGATAAATTTTGCCGAAGAATCAATGGTAGGAAATATGGTTTTTTGAGAAATATTCATCTTTTCTAGTTGTTTTAATATTTCGGTTTTATCTTTGCCTTTTATCGTTGTGCGTTTTATCCCGATAGGAATTCCATTTGTTCTAATTCTTAATTCCGAATTTAAACCGAACAAAAGAAATGCACCAGCTTGAACTCTAATTCTATCATTGTTCATCTTTGTCTTTACACACAAGATATTGGAGATAATACTTTCTCTTGTCATTTCATCTCTAAAGTCAGCTTTCTCCTCTTTTATAAGACGATGGATACTGTATCTTAGCTCTTTAAACTCATCTTCTGAAAGAGATGGATCTGCCAATTTTTCTTTTGTATTATAATCTACAGGTGCCAAATTTGCCAAACAACTCACCGTATCGCTGTTATAATATTTAATCGCATTTTTTTTAATTTTAAACGTAATCAAGTGCCCATCTTGTTCGTCTTTGTCTTCTTTATTGTGCGAACAACACGCAAAATATAATGCAATTAATGGGTTTTCGGTTATATCTAGCAGTCTCGTTGGCAATGAAAAATGTTGCATTCGCACAAGTCTTTCAAGTGTTGTTTTATCATCAATAAAATCAAGAGGATTATTCATCATAATCTCATAGAACATCTTATCTTCATTTTCAGTATGCCCTTTATTTCTTAAAACGGAAGGTGTTAATTTATATTTCTTTAAAGAATGTCCTCTGTAGAAAAATACGTCATCATCATCAACAGTCCATCCTTTTTGTGATGTTATAATACGAGCTAGCCCTTCAACACTTTTCAATGCCTTTGCCATATCTATACATACAAACATATACAGGAGTATTTGTCTAACAAATTTTTGACACCCGCCGAGTGTGTATGTCCAATTACATTTACACTCGCGGGTATACGGTAGCGGAGCTTGAGGCTTTGCTTGTTCGGGTAAAAGTAGAGCGCGAAAAGTATCTTCAATCGGCTTCCGATAGCGGAAGCTCGTATTCACGCATAGCACTTTCGGAAATCGAGAAGAAATTCAACGGCATAATGGACGCGTTGGAACTTCTCGCGCCCGAAAAATACCCAAAAACAAACCGCCGAATTTCCCTTAGCGGCGTAGTCGGAGGAGTTATCCAATGACGCTGCGCAGGAAAATCGCCAATATGTTCTACGGAATCGGGCACGCGTTCGAGTCGGCAAAAGTTTCGCTTTCGCGTGGCAATCCCAATACGCTGAACCCTACGGACGCGAGCGCGGAACTGTCCTCATACACAAGAAGCGAACTCGTCCGCAAAGCACGATACCTCGAAAAGAATTCGGGGCACATTCGCGGAATTCTGCGCGATTTGAAAGTCTACGGAATCGGCAAAGGCATTTACCCGAACGCGAAATCCGACAATCACTCTTGGAATAAACAGGCGGAGGATTTCTTCTTCAAATGGAGCAGACATTGCGACATCACAAACCGCTTTTCGTGGCGCGAATGCCAGTCGATGATTCTGCGTTCGCTCATCGTCGACGGCGAAATCTTCGTAATAAAAACGTTCGACAGCTTCGGCATTCCCAAAATCCAGCTAATAGAAAGCCACCGCCTGATGTCGCCAAGCTTTTCTGATAGTGGGCGCATTGTTGACGGAATGGAGTTCGACAAATTCGGGCGCGTTAAAAATTACTACTTCGTTGTAGGCGATAATTCGCAAACGACAAAAATTCCCGCAAACGCGGTTTTGCATATCTTCGACCCTGAACGCATTTCGCAGACGCGGGCTTACCCGCAAATTCAACACTCGATTAACGACGTAATCGACCGAAAGGAAATTCTCGCTCTCGAAAAGAAGAAAGTTAAGGCGATTTCCGACATCGTCCATATCCTGAAAGGCGGTCAGGGAATGACGCTTGACGGAGACTATAAAGTTGACGTAGGCAACCGCCCCGAGGGCACGTCTACGGCAACGCTAAACCGAATCTTGGGCGGCAAAAATATCCGAATCGACCCCGACGAAAGCATAGACGTTCACGAAAGCAATATTCCGTCTCCCACGTTTTCGGGCTTTTTGACGGAGCTTGACCGTTCTGGAAGTCTCGGCGTTCTCCCCTACGAATTCGTCATAGACCCATCGAAAATCGGCGGGGCTTCGGTGCGTCTTATAGCCTCAAAAACACAGCGATATATCGACGACATCGCGCAAATCATAGACGAACGCTTCAACGATGCCGTATGGTTCTTCGTAATCGGCTGGGCAATCGACAGCGGAACATTGCCTGCCCAAAATTGGTGGTGGTATTGCTCTTGGACCCACCCGCGCAAACTCACCGTCGACGCGGGGCGCGAGGAACAGCAAAACCGCGCAAACGTCGAAATGGGCTTGAAGACCCTCGAAGAAAGCTTTGCCGAATGCGGGCAGGATTTCGAGGACGAAATGCGCACGCGCGCCGACAACGCCCGTTTCATTATGCGTTTGGCGGGAATCCCCGACAGCGAGCCGATTCCGCTTTATATGCTCTACAAGGTAAACGGCACACAAGTAATCGAAAAATCCGATGACAAATAACATCTTTATAAACGGCATTTGCAGGCCGTGGAATATTCACGCGGGAACGTTCCTTGCGCTTTCGCTTAGAACACTTGCGGAGACTTCGGGCGGAAATTCACTTTCTTCTTGGCGGGAGAAATTTTCGCAATTCGTCCCGCAACGAAGCCCGCTTTCAATAGACGAAAACGGCATAGCGCATATTTCAATCCACGGAACGCTTTTTAACAAGGAAGCCCCGTATTTTGTAGCAGGCTACGGCGGAACGGACTACGCGGAAATTCTGCGCGACATTGAAACCGCTTCCGAAAAGGCGAAGGCGATTTTCCTGAAAATAGATTCGGGCGGCGGACACGCCTGCGGGAACGACAAAGTGGCAAAAGCCGTCTCGCAGTGCGCAAAGCCCGTATTCGCCTATACCGACGGAATGTGTTGTTCGGCGGCATACGCGATAGCTTCGGGCGCATCATACATCTGCGCATCGGCAGATTCAACCGTTGGCAGTATCGGAACAATTCTTCCGCTAATGGACGTTTCGGGGCTTTGGCAATCGCTCGGGATAAAGCCCGACTACATCACAAACCGCGAAGGAACGCTCAAAACTGCGGGCTATCCGCCAAGCCAAAACGAAGCCGAACGCGCCGCTTTGCAAGCCGAAACACAGGAGTATTTCGAGCTTTTTAAATCGCACGTTTTGGCAAACAGGCAAATTGCAAACGACGATATGCGTGGGCAGGCGTTTGTAGGCATTGAAGCGTTAAAGCGCGGGCTTGTCGACGAAATCTGCGACGAAAAGACCGCCTACAACAAACTCAAAATTTTGACAACTTGCTAAGAAGTATGGACGAATCTAAACAAAAAACACTTGCCGATGCCATCGCGAAAATCGAGACGCTTTCGGCGGAAAACACGAATCTTGCTTCGGATTTGGAAGCTGCAAAGGCGCGCATCTGTGAACTCGAAAACGAACTGTCCGCCGAAAAGTCCGCGCACAATTCGGCAAACGAAAAGCTCGCCGCTCTCGAAGCAAAGCACCGAGACATCGACAAAGAGGTTTCGGCAAAAGTCGCAAAAGTTGCGGCGCAAAGCGGAGTTTCACCGATTGCTGACGTTTCCAACAGCGATAGTTCGGAAAGCCTTGAAGAGCTTGCAAAGCGCATTGACGCCGCCCACGGAATCGAAAAGGCAAAGCTCATCGAAGAAAACTATGACCGAATTATGTCTGCAATGAAAGGAGCGTGCTAAGTGAATACAATTCCCGCAGCGTTAAGGCGTTCGCTGATTTTGAAGTCGGCGATGGAGGAGTTCAAACACAAGCTCATTCCGCTTGGCTTGTTTTCAACGATTCTTCGCAACGTTCCGCTCGAAGGCAACAACGAGATAGACATTCCATATATCCCGCTTGCTACGAGCGCGAGCAAGGATTTTGACGGAACCTATAAGTTCGACAAGGGCGATATGCAGTCGCGCAAAATCACGGTAGACAGGCGCAAATACCAGTCGCTTACATACACGTCGGAGGAAAAGGCGCGCCAGCCGTATTTCGACCCGATTACGTTGGGAAGACTCAAAGGTGCGAAGCTTGCCGAAGACGTATTGCTCGACATCTTGTCGGTAATCACCAAGGCGAATTTCGGCGAGGCGATTCTCACAAGAAACGCGATGGATTTCGACACAGACGACATTATCGACCTTGAAACGAAAATTGACGAGCTTGAATGGCCCGACTCTCCGCGCGGAATCCTTTTGAAGTCGTCGTATATGGCGAACATCAAAAAGGACATCAAAACTTCAGGCGGGCTTGCAAACTTCGGTTTTTCCGCATTGGGCGAGCTGCCTAACCTTTTGGGATTTAGCTTTTCCAAGTTCAACAGGCTTCCGCACAACAACGAAAAGTTGCAGGGATTTGTGGTGTATCCTTCGGCGATAATGGTTGCCCTTGCGCCGATTCAGCCGACCGCAAACGTTATGAAGCAGCTTTCGACCTACACGACATACACCGACCCGCAGACTGGGCTTACTCTTGAATACCGCGCTTGGGGCGACGCCGACACGGACGCTTCAAAGGAAATTATCGAGTGCAATTACGGCTTTGGCGTTGGCGAAAGCAAAGCATTAAAGCGCATAGTTTCGGAATAATGAACTCGTTTATAACAGTGGCATACAAGGCAAACGGAACGTCGGAAATTTTGGCAACGCCCGATATTCCCTATGCCAAGCAGCGCGAAATTTTCAAAACCCTGAAAGGCGGCTATACCGAAGTCGAGGTTTGGAGTCGTTCTATGGGCAAGATTAAGCAGCGCAAAGTATCAAAAGAATCAAAAGTTCCCAAAACTTCAAAAACATCAAAGGAGTAGAAAATGAGAGAAAACGACATTTTAAGAATCAGACCCGAACACACGCACGCGGGAGGCTTGCAAATTTGCGACGACGGCGCGGACGGAACAGTTCAAAAACTGGGCTTTTTCGGCGCGACGCCCACCGTTCAGCGCAAGAACGCCGCGCAGGCAAAACTTGCCGAAAGCGCGACAACCGCGCAGATTGTAGCCCTCGTAAACGAACTGCGAGAAGCCCTCGTCGAAAAAGGCCTGATAAAAGGTTCGGCGTAGAATTTTGAATACGATTCCATAACGGGGAGCTTTCGCAAGGAAGCTCTCTTTTTTGTTGCCATGAAATAGAAAAGCCCAACAATTAAATGCATACATCATTTTGGTTATGGTAGTTTCTTGGTTATATTTCTTAGGTAATGATAAAAACCCAACGGAATTGTTCTTGTATGGGCTATCGTTATTCACACAATTTAACAAGTGTATAAATCTATCTCCAGAAGAAATAGGAAAAGTTCAAAGCGATTTATTTGGCGTAAAAAAAATTTATTTGTTTAAAAGCATAAAAACTTGTGGTATTTTAGATATTATAGATGGCAATAAAATAAAATTGCATTCTATTAATTCAAATTTATCTGATGATTTAGAGTTTAAATTTTTCAGGAAAACAATACGAAATCCTAAAAATTTCGGCTATAATGTCCCTGAATCGCCAGTTTCGACGACGATCGAATTATCAACTTACTACATCGATCAAATAGTTCCGTTAATAAATAATCCTTCTGAAAAAAATACAATTATTGATATACTTAAAATATTACAGAAAGACACTGGTCTAAAATTCACAGAGGGGTATTCTAGGAATTTTGGGTGCTATGAAATGGCTCTCAATCTTCCCGCATGGGTTGAATCAGAGCCACCGTTTGATTTAAAAATAAGAGAAAAGGCTCTCACATTTGAAAGAAGTAGTTGTGACTCCATAATTTTTTTACATGTTATTATTTATAAAGATAAAGAAATTGTTTTTGACAAGATCCTTGTTCTAGATAGGGATAAAAAGATTTATTCGTTCCCTCAGTGCGAATTGGATGATTTTGAATATTGGGTTTTTGATGAAAATGGGAATCTTTTGCATCACGAACACATCGGCTTAATAAAGCAAATATCAGTGAAAATCCACGCGTTGGGAAATACGATAAAAATTATGAATAAATCTAAGTGTGTTTCTGTGACCCCGACAAATACATCTGCAATGGATATCGATGCACCTCGGGAAACTTCTGATATTGAATTATCATATAGAATTCAAACCATGAATAGTTTGGTGAGGAAACATTATGATTTTCCTACAAGGCAAAAGTTTTTTGTAAAATCGAATAATCCATTAAATGAAGTTATTGCCTACATTAATAATTTTATAGATTATGACCATTCCAATGTCTATTTTATAGATCCTTTTATATCGATATCTTCACTTTTGCCTATTTGTGGTATAAATAAAATCACAACAAAAATCACAATTATTTCCGCGTACAAAAACTTCAATCCTGATGATGAAAATCCACAAAACATAGAATTCGACACCCTAATAAATAATACTAAGGGTGCTATGAAAAAAATTTCCGAGTTGGAAATCCCAGCTTCAAGACTTAGTTGGTTTAACTTGAAAAACGAACTATTTCATGATCGTTTTGTGTATGTTAAGAATAAAGACAGCTACACAATTCTATCCATTTCAAATAGTTTCAATAATCTGCTCGGGAAATATAACTTTTCAATATTTGAATTCAATGATTCCGAAAAAATTAGAGTACAAAAGTATCTTGAGGAAATCATAAAAAAAACAAATAATACAAATCAAATATATCCAATAGAGTGAAGACGGAACTTTTTATTGATCGACTTTCCAAAATATTAGGGAGAGATATTTCACGAGATCTTCATTATTGCGAGAAAGATCTTCAATGCGTTATAAATCTAATTAGAACTAATAATATAAGCGTTGAAGATCTACTTGCAATCACATCTATATTTGCGTACATGCCACATGATAAAACCAAAGAATTGGATGAAGCGGTTATGAGTTATATTGGCATTAATCATAAAAATATCGTTTCGCAATTAGATTCATTCCCGCAAATTTATGATTATATAAAAGAATCATCTCCAAACATCAGTTTTTACAAAAGGATTTTATCTTCAGAGTTTGATGGTAATCTAATTGAAGATATTTGGTCGGCTACAACATACCACTTATTCAAGTGTATCAATGGTTTATACGGAGTAAAACATTTACTTCTAAAATTATTACTTACAAAATCAAAAGAATTTGATTCTTGGCTAAAAACTTCATGCAGAAATGATTTAAAATATGCATTGTTAGATGAGTTACTATGCAATGGAACATTTTTCTTTTTGGACGATAATATATATTCCCGTTCAGAGAATCCATATATAAGATGCTTCCATTTTTTTTCGAAATATAAGGATTCAAGCTCATTTGAAAATATATTTACGTCGAGTTTTTCAAAGAAAGACCAGTTATTCTTATCGTTATTTATACTTTTGTTTCATCACCCAATTTTTTATGGAGAAAAAGACTTTGATTCCAAGTACGAGAAACTCGTGCCCTTAATTGACAAAATTTCCCAGTCGGGTCTTTTAACGTATCTGACAGGAAATTCATTTCGAGGATTTAGAATTACTTTTTTTAATAGAACGACAATATGCTTATTGCTAGATAGGCTTGAAGATTCAGAACTAAAAAAAGAATTGTTTGCTTGGTTATACAATTCAATTTTTGAGGAAGACCTCTGCCATATCAATGAACATTCAATATTATTGGCAAATGTTATTATCAAAGCTATAGAAGAAAACGTAACACTGCTACCAAATTTAAAAGACAAGTATAAAAAGATTCTTGAAAAAACATTATTTCCTTATGCTTACAATAGAAATCCTGAAGCTTGGTATTCAAATATCATGATGCTCCTTTTCCTAACTATTGTTTTAGTTCTTCATTGTCCTAATAATAAGGATACTTATATATCAAATTTGAAAGAGGCAAGGACAAAAAGACATGTGCAAGATGAATTAATAAACGAAATATTATCTCAATTAAATAGGATCACAACTTAGTTTTTGACAAAGCCCATATTCGTATGGGCTTTTTTAGTGAAGTAAAATCTGCGCTTAGGGAGATATTTTCCGAGTTTTCCCAACCTGTAATCTGGCGCGGGCGCGTTATGAATGCGATTATAGCCGAGGGGCAAGAGGCTGTCGAATTGGAGTCTGGCGGGTTTGTTCCCGATTCCACTTTTAATATGAAATTTTTGGAGTCGGAACTTGACGGCGAATATCCCCACATAGGCGAAGTTGTCGAATACAACGGAAGGCTATTTCGCATACATTGGGTATCTGTTCGCGTAAAGCGCGGACAAGTTGAAATAACCCTAAAACCAATCGACAAATGAGCGTGAATTTTAAAATCATCACAAAAGACTTTGAAGACGCCCTCGCCAAATACAAAGTCGCCTGCCAGAAAGATTGGCAATTTGTAGTTCGCCAGCAGTCGCGTATTGTAGGCGAAAAGCTTTTAAAATTCACGCCTCCCAAAACTGCGGCTATCGGAAAGCGCAATGTTGCTCGGGACATCGGCAAGGTTTTTGCAGACCTAAGCAATACAAAGTGGCACGACAAGTCCTTGGATAAAATGTGGCGCGCGGGAAACTTCGAGGGCGTAAAAAAGGCTCTTGAAAACCACCCGAACAAGTCCGAAATGCCGATTTTTAAATACAAGCGCATTTTCGCAAAGCCAGTCCGCAATATCCACAAGACGGCAATCAGTAGAAGCGGGAGGGTCCCGAAAAATTGGCGGACACAATACGCCGTAGCTGGCAAAGGCGAACTTAAGAAATACGTCAAAAAGGTTCAGCTACAAGTTGGCGTTGCAAAGTCGGGCTGGTTGGCGGCTCTTACAAAGTTGGGAGGAAAGGCTCCAAACTTTATATCCCGCCACGGCACAAAGTACGGTGGATTTATAGACGGCAACAAGGGCGACAATCCATTCTTTACACTCATAAACAGAGTTTCGACATTCCCGCAGGGCGGAACGCCTATGAGGATTTTAAAACGGGCTTTTGCCGCCCAAACAAAGGCAATGGAAAACAATATTAAGCGAATTTTGAGCAAGCGGGGGAGAAACTTTTAGCATGAGAAAAGAAATTGAGGATATACTATTTGAATACCTACTAAGCGCATTGCCAGAAGCAATGAAGCCAATGCTCGTAAAGGGACACAGTACAGAAGATAGGCACATACCGTACATTTCACTCGATGTTGGAGATGTGAAGCCGTTTTCAGATATGTTGGAATCCGACGGGATATTCGAGTCGGAAGTAAATGTGGCAATAGCGGATTCAGCCCACGTTA
>UMAM01030932.1_pt1 | contig 16122 bp, 21 predicted proteins | sample 1963711 | NCBI WGS metagenome assembly UMAM01 (sample SAMEA4835916, study PRJEB28245) | human gut metagenome | biome: gut microbiome; material: fecal sample | place: Denmark | collected 2008
TAGCACCAATCTTGCTACCGACAATAGCGTCCATACCCATACGCATATCAACAGTGAAACCGTAGGTATGGTCAGCAGCAAACAAGGGGTCCTTCTCAACAGAAACGGTGTTGCCTTCAAACACTACCTTAATTGGCTTATTCATACCAAGAGGAAGCATGTAAATAATATCGTCGGGAAGAACGACTTCAGGCTCACCATTGATGGTGTTAGGAACAAGAGCGTTACCCAGTTCAATCATAGGAACATTCTTGTAATCAGGCAGGAAGCCATCTCTAACAATAGCGCTATCCTCACCATAACGGAAGCCCTTTGCACTGTCAGGAAGGACAGAAGCGAGAGCAATAGAAGTACCGAGAGCATAAACATCAGCACCACCATTGGCAAGTTTTACCAAACGTGCAACTTTGAGCCAGTTCTCATCAGTAAGACCGTTAGCCATATAGCCAGCGATACCATCCTGATTGTTAGTGGCAACGTCAGTGTTATTGGTAATAATAGAAGCCATTACCTTAGCAAGACGAGCCTGAATATAAGCGGCAAAAGAAGCACCAATCTTCTGGAGGAGCTTACCCCAGTCCTGACGCCCAGCAGCCACATGATACCAGTCAACATAGAGAGAAATCTGCTCTCTCTTAGCAGCAATAGTATACTCAGTGTTGGAAGCAGTCTGAACGCCACCACGAGCGATACCTTCAGCAAGGCTATTCACGATGAAGAGCTCGTTGCTATCGACTTCATACTTAGCAACATCACCGAAACCGACCTGAGTGACATCATAAAGCTGTTCATAGCCAGCCGCAGCCACAGTAGGAACGACAGGAGTGATAGCACCAGCAAGAATGGTATCGAAAGTCTCAAGGAAACCACTCTTCTTGTAGACCATAGGATTCTTAATCATATCGAGACCGCTCCACTTCATGCCAGCGTTCTCAACACAATACTTCATAAACTCTTCATTAAAGGTCTTATTAGCCTCAACATACTCAGGGGTGTTGTTCTTACCCTCAATGGACTTCTGAGCCAAAGAATAGCAAGTTTCAACGAGACCATCAGCGACATCTTCGTTGAATTTGTTATAACTAAAAATTTGTTTCATAATAACAAAATCCTCCTTAATTAATTTATAAAAATCATAAAGTAAATATCAATATTTATTTTAAACTATTCAAGTTATTCAAAAATAATTATTTAAGAACAATTTAAAATTACTCGTGGATAACGGTGCAATAGAACTTCTTACCTTCGTTCTTGACACCGATAATCTTATCCTTACCAAACTCGACCTTAACGCAGAGCTTATCATTAGCGGCAACAGCGGCAGGAGCCCACTGACCATCAGAGCCAGCAATAGCGAACTGACCAACAGTAGGAGTAGACTCAAAGTTATCTTCACCGAGATAGAACTCGTCACCAAGCTTGGGGCAACGAACGCGAGTATGAGCACCAGCAGGGCAAGGAAGACCGCAAGTCTTAACACCTTCGCTGTAGACAACGCCCATGATTTCGCCCTTAGAAACGCCAACATAGTCAACGATACCGACACGACCAGTGCCAGCATAAGGCTTAATCTCACGAGTATTCATATCCTTCAGACCCTTATAAACCTCATGGTCGATAAGGTCGCCAATTTCAACCAAAGAACCATCAGCGAGTTCCTTGTCTTTGCAAACGCCAGAAACCAGATAGCTTTTAACATCTTCAGAAGCCATCAAAATCTTCTCAATAAATTTCATAATAAAGTTATCCTCCTTTTTTAATTAAATCTTATTAAGATTTTTTATTGCATTTTTAAGGTTATTTGCGCTGTCATTCACTTCAGTAACAACAGGTTTATCCTTAACGATATCAGCAGAGAACTCTTTCTCCTTAGCTTTTCTGCTAAGTTTCTTCTGAGCATAAAGAGCATCTGCAATTTTATGGTCAACAGCCTCATTAAGTTCCTCTTCGGAAGCGTAAGTACTGTTATCACAATTTTCTTTCATAAATGCTTTAATATTAGTAGCATTTTCCTCAGTCAAATCTTCTTCAGAATCGACCAAAGAACAAGCCAAAGCATAAAGTTCGGCATTTTTCTTTGCATTAAACTGAGCATTAAGAGCGTTATACTTTTCAGTCAGTTCAACGAAAGAAGTATTAAGAGTGTTGAATCTCTCATAAAGTTCATCAGCAGTAAGTTGTTCATCACCAACAGCATAGTGGGTATCCTGAATAACATTACTTTCACCAGAAGGTTGACCGACTAAAATACTGCCATCATCATGTTCTTTGAGGATATCAGTATCAACTTTAGGAGAACCAAGCTCTTCGCCTTCAACCTGTCCATGGTCAGCATGAGATTCATCAACAGTTACGTCAGTAGCAGCAAACTGAGCGGGGTCTTCGCAATTTTCGACTTTCTTTTCGCCATCATTGTCCTCAGCCTCTGTTTCCTTTTTACCGTCATCATCGTCGTTATCATCATTATCATCATGGTCGTGGTCATCATCATTTTTGTCATCTTCAGACTCATTCTCTTTATGACCGTTATCCTTATTACCATCGTCATCTTCATGCGCACAAGTGCAAGGGTTGTTACCACAGACTTCGCACTTGCCGTCTTTAGATTCACATTCATTGGATTCAGTCTCTTTACCACTCTCATCTTCAGGATTTTCATCCTTAGAGAGTACAATCTTTTCTTTAGTGTCCATATCAACATTAGCGACATTTTCTTCGTTGATGCTATAAGTAGCCTTAAAATTTTCATTATCAAGGCTAAAGCAAACAACATTGTCGTTAATTTCCATGACACTATAACGAGAAGCATTCTCATCAAGACCGCTATTCAAAAAAGATTCGAGAAGTTGTCTTTTCTCTTCATAGGTCATTGTTTTTGGTTCCTCCCCTCTTTGTTCATTATCCATCGTAATTTCGTCCACTTTTTCATTAACAACTCCGTTATCAGGAATAGTGGAATCGAAATCCTCATTTTTATTATCTGTATCAGAGCCAGAATTTTTATTTTTATTGTTATTATCTTCCAACTCTTTATAAGCGAAAGATAAGCATTTTTCCTGTTTCTGATAAACAGCGTCATTAATTTTATCAAGAATGGTTAAATGTGCATTAGGGATAGCTTCAGTAACAGCAGAACCAAGAATAGTAAATCCATCAAAAATGAATTTATCTATTACTTCGACTTTATTTTCATCTATATGACTTTCAAGGACTTCTATTTCTACAGAAATTTTCTTTTTAGTATCCTTAAGCAATTTTTTAACTTGTTTATAAGCATATTTAGCCCAAAGGACGCAAGTAAAATGCACCCAAGTTTGACCGTCATGTTCGACAATTTCAACCAAATCTTCGCCACGAATTACACCAAGCGGGATTTCACATTTACCATTAGTAAAATCAAAGTAATCTTGTTGTAACTCATTATCCCATCTATATTCCATTTCATGAGCTTTAAAATCATCATGAGCGACATCAAAAGCGCCGAGAGCGGGTTTATTATAAAAGGTAGGTTTAGCGTCTTGCATAGCAGACACAGGGAAATAGCTATTATTTCTATTAGGGTAGACATCCGAAATTGCGTAAACGTCGATAGCAATAAAGTCATTTTTTAACACATTCTTAATTTTCAAACTTTGCGGAGAAAGTTCAAATTTCAGAACTTTTTTATCCAATATTTTTCTTCCTCCTTTCTCTTCATGATGTAAATGACAATGACACAGAAGCCATAGCCATTACTTTGTTATTCCAAGCTTCATTCTTCCGAACGTAGCAATTGGGAACAAGGTTGACTACATTAATATAGTCCAATATATCATCTGATGGTTCAAACCATTCCCCATTATTTCTAATTTTATATTGCTAAAATTTAGAATGAAGGTTTTCCTCATCAGCCATAGTGCCTTTCATATATCCTAAGATATATAATTGCTTATCACTGCCAGTATTTAATTGTTTTAGTCTTTTCTGAACTGAATTTTTAGTATATCCTATTTTAATATTTTCCCCGTTGGTTATAAAATAAACATAGCCCATTGTATAGTTTCCTATTTTGTATAGTTAACTTATTTTACAAATTAAATTTTTGTAAATCCTTCGAATTCAGCATCGAATAATTCAGGAGAAGCGCTGTACAGTTTAGCTTTTTGTCTCCAAGTATCACATTGATGGAGGAGGGAGCTAGCGACTTCTGCCATATTTTCCAGAACAATTACAAAAACCTTACATGACTTGTTGTAATCTAAAAATTCAATAGTATCAAGAATTTTTCTTTTCAAAGAATCCATTTCTGTGTAGGCATCGTTAAACAGCAATTCGATATTTTCATAAGTATCTTCATTACCGTTAAGAGATTTACGAACAGGGCGAATACCTTCTTGAATCATTACTTCACTTAATTTATCTGCGAAGGTATCACTTGGAAACACATGAGCGAATTTCAAGTGAAACACCTGAGAAGCGCAGGGGCAATTAAGCTCGCAGTCAAGAGCATAAGCCATATTATCAGAGATAGAATTCATTTGAAAGAAGCTTCCTAACAAATCATTTAAAGCTTCGACAATCTCTGGCGTATAATTATTACTTACCATATTATTGTCCTCTCACTTTCCTTTTTATAGTTTCTCCATAATTCCTTTGACATCTTTTTTGATATCTTGAATATCGGATTTATTTTCCTCGATTTTCTGAAAAACGATTCCCATATTCTTTTCCAACTCATAGGTGCGAGTAATTAGATTATTGTGAGCATCCACTTTGCGTTGCAACTGCTCGATTTTATAATTGGTTAATTTATTAGTGGTAATAATACCGCCAATAGTACCAACACAAGTTCCGATAAAGGAAATTATAGCAATTATAATTGTAGGGTCCAATTTAATCGACCTCCTTTACGAAATACTGAAAAAAGGGAACAATCAAGCTTACTCAATTATTAATTCTCCCTTTTCGTCCGTATTAAAGACGAAACATTTTTGACATTGCGAACAAATGTAAAACTATTTATCAGGAGAAACCATTAATTTTTTCGTGCTTTTTTGCAACGTGGTATTAGAGTCTAAAGGATTATGATTACAACAAGGTTCAGAATTTGTGTGGGTTTTTTTAATACGCCACTTTTTCTCTTTAAATGTTTTAATCAAATTCACACTTTCATTCCTTTACTTTCTTTGGAATCATATGAGTAAACGTGCTCATATCATTGATACGAGACTCATACATTTCTTCCAAGCATTCGTTACAAATTACATCTTCATCTTCATTCAGTTCTTTTCCGCAAATTTGGCACTTTTTGATATTATATGAAAACTCCTTAATGTCTGAAACATTAGTTCCAGCATTGGAAGAGTTACCAGTATTATCGTTGGTAATCTCATCATCGTTCAACTTTGGTCTACCAACAGGGTTAGCGATTAAATTTTCTTGGTCTAAGACTTTTTCAACTTTAATATCTAAAGCTTTAAGGTAAGCTTTAGCTTGTTGATAATCATCGACAGTCATACCATTAGCTGACAAAAGTTTAGGAATAAAGCCTTCCAAACCAGATACGACTTGTTCTCTAAGAATTTTAATATCCTCACGAATATTAAAGATATCACCCCAAAGAGAGACTTTCCATTGGAATTTCAAATCGAAATTCTTATTAATCATTTCATTTAAGAAACTTTCGTATTGTCTGGTAAGGTAATCAACTCTAGCAGCCTAAATATATTGAGCAGCCTTAACAGAAGCGATAGAAGGTTTATCAGTAATACTCATAAGAGCAGAATTACCAGAAGTAGCGATTAAATCTCTAGTTCTGTCGTAAATGATATCCATTGCTTCAGGCTGATTTTCTAAGGTGTGTAATTCGAAATCATTAAATGGCGCAAAGAAACCCAATATATTTCCAGAAATGTTACTTTCAAAGAAATCCTGATAACCAAGAATTGTATCAGGAGTAATAACAGTAGCATCGGACCGAGCTTTAGCATCTCTTGTAATAGGAACCTCAGCAGTTAAAACACTGTTAATACCCTTACTAAGCAAGCTAGCTTGCAACCATTTATAGTCATCCAAGCCTGTCAAATCATCAAACAGACCAATGGTATCAGGAAATGCGTTTGGATGAGAGCCATCAAAATAGAATGTGTAGCACAAATCTTGAGGCAATCTTACCCAATACATATAATTTTCTCCATTACTTTCCAAGATATGTCCGTCAGGAAGTTTGGCTTTAGGAGAAATTCTCTTTTTCTTGGTTTTCTAATCTACAACGACAACTCCTGTTTCCAGCATTTGATTCCAAACATCCTAAATAAATTGAGGATACTGACTAACATCATAAGCTGGTTGAAGGAAAATTGCCATATTAAAAGCAATAGTAAACTATTGTTTACTACCAAAACCAATCAATTTAACCATATCGGTGTTAAGTTTCTGCATGACAAAGAAATTAACATCGTTCTTATCATAACTTGTACGAGGCAAATAAGAAGACTTACCTTCCAAACTCACCTGAGTAGTAATAGTTTTTAAAGTTAAACTTGGATTAAAAGCTTTTAAAATCTTATCTACTTTTTGACTTTCTTTCTTAAAAGCCTCAGTAGACATATCTTTCGAGTCAACATATTCTGGGATATAATAATAATTAAATAAGGGAGTATCTCTATTAAGTTTTACTAAAATATTGTAAACATAATTAGTATAATACAACCACATACTGATTCTCTAAAAAGTCATTTCAGAGTTTTCAGGATTATTCAAAGCATTTTGAAGGTCTTCTGATTGAACTTTTTGAGCTTTAGCATTAATTTGTTTAATACGCTGATTCTGTAAAAATGGGTTATTCAGTTGACTCCAAGACATAGCCCAAGCGCCAGCTAAATTATCAAAACCAGTAGAAGCGTATTTACCAAAAATAGTAGCCCATCTTTGTTGAATAGCTTTTAGCGAAACATCTTCTTCAGGTTTATCCTGAGTCATAGTAATCATTTTAGCTTCTTCGTTTACAACAGCTTTAGGCGATTCAACCTTTTTGGGTCTTCCTCTTTTTTTGGGACTATCCAATATTATTTCCTCCCTTCTTATTAATATTTGCAGTCTTAGTAGACTTTTTAGCTTTTTCTTGTTCAGCTAAAATATGTTCGAAATTATCAAGAGCTTTCATAGTATCTCTCAATTTCTGCTGTTTTTCTATTTCATATCTTTGTTTTTCTATTGCAACCAAATTATCTCTACACCATTCAATAACGAAATCATTTTCATTCATAATATTTTTCTCATTAACTTCTCTAATAATAAAATTACGAGCTGGTTTTAAAGATTTTTTCAATGTTGCATAAGCTTCATCTCTAAATTTATATTGAGCCAAAGCAAGATAAAGATTGTCATCCTGATAGATAAATTTATAATACTTTCCGATTTTAGAAAGCATTGATTCAAAGCTATCGGTATTGAAATCACCGATTATTTTATAGACCATTTCTATACTCCTTATATTAAAATATGTCCTCTATAATGAATATTAATCATGTTAATATTAAAATTAATATTAACAATTAATAACTTCGACAAAAAATTGATTAATCTGCACAAACAAGACATATTATTTCCCTATTAAGTTGTTGAATTTTTCACCTTTCTATGGTATTATCAATTTACAATCCAATTAAAAAATACCATAAACAAGGAGATTTTTAATTATGACTTTTGGTTACATTCGAGTAAGTACTGACCAACAGACTGTTGAAAACCAGCGTTTTGAAATCAACCAATATTGTGAAAAGCACGGCATGAAAATTGACGGCTGGATTGAAGAAACGATTTCTGGCACAAAAAATCCTGAAAAGCGCAAGTTGGGAAAACTTCTTAAAAAGGTACAAAGTGGAGATATCATTATTTGTTCTGAGATTTCTCGTCTTGGTAGAAGTCTTTATATGATTATGGACATTCTTTCTTTATGCATGGAAAAAGGCTGTCAAGTAAGAACAATCAAAGATGGATTTGTATTAGGCGATGATATTCAGAGCAAGGTATTAGCGTTTGCTTTTGGACTTTCTGCTGAAATTGAACGTAATCTTATTAGTCAGAGAACCAAGGAAGCACTTGCGATGAGAAAAGCAAGTGGAGTAAAGCTTGGTAGACCGAAAGGTTCGTTAGGAGAAAGTACAAAGTTAACTCAATACGAAGAGACCATAAAGGCATTGATTGTTGAACAAGACAACTGTTACGCAGATGTAGCAAAACTTTTTCATGTTAATCGTTCTACGATGAAACGTTTTTGTGATAAAAGAGGGTATTTTAGACCCAGTATTGTAGAAAAAAATCAACGCAAAGCAGAAAAATTAGAGCGCGAACGCATTGAAAAAGAATATAAAGTTAGGATTCTTAAATTTGATGAAGAAGATTAAACAAAAATTAAATTGCAAGAGGGAGGGTTAAACACTCTCCCTCTTTTTATATCGTAAATTAAATCTTTTTTAAATAAGCAAGGCTAATCCAACCTCTACCATCGGCTAACTTACCCCATATTGTACCAGAGACTTTTTTCTCGTCAACAATAGTTACGACAGAATTATAAGTTAAAGCTCCATTTTTATTGTAATTAGTACCAGCACCAGTTCTTATATTAACGCCAGAAGATGCTGTAATTTTACCTCGGTAACTTTTAAATGTGTTAGTTGGAGTGGAGTTCTTTTTAATATAAGTTAAACTTACCCAACCACTACCATCAGCCAACTTACCCCAACCATTATCTTCAAAGATAATAGAAACACCTGTTCCTTTTTTAAGAGTCCCAGCAATAGAAGAAGAAACAGAAGGGCCTTTACGAATTCTCAAAACAGAAGCGGTAACAACGCCAGAATAAGACACCGTAGTTTCAGTATTAGTGGGTGTAGTAGGAGTTACTTTTTTACCCATCTTAGCAGCAACGTCTGCTCTAAATGTATCCATACTCTTACCAAAACGAGGAAACCAATTACGAGGGTCGGCATGATTAGAAGCTTTTCCTCTTTGATATCCCTCATAATGACCAATAATTACTCCATCAGCAAGAGGGTCAAATTTATAAAGTTGACAAAGGTAAGCTGCAAACTCTACAGCTTCTTTGTACACCTTGTTAAAATAATTCGCATCAGTCAAGCCGTCTTCACAAATCTCAAATGATATATGCGAGGAATTAAAACTACCTTTGTTTCCCTTACCACAATGCCATCCTTTATAATCCCAAGGCAAAGTTTGAACAGTGGCAATTTCACCATTAGCAAGTTTACCAATAAACGCATGTACACATACATTTGCATTAGAATTATTCCAAGATGTACCACCATTATTCTTACCAAGCTATGAAATCAGGGTTTTATAATTAGCATCATTAGTAGAGGGTTGCACATATCTTTTCAAATTAGGATTATTACAACCAGTACTATGAACCATAATTCCTTTTGGAGTAATTCTCACTCCATTTTTATAACATCTATTCTATGTAAAAAGACATTTTAACAATTTCATTCTTTTTTTCTCCTTTTAAATTTTTACTCCTGAATAATACTTTGAATAATAGGAGTAATTGCTTCTATACCGTATTTATCTGCCAATTGATTTATAAATGCCAGACTTATCTTCATTCTATTTTCTGCACGCTCTTTAAAACAATAGCACGCATTATATACAGCAACCTCACCCCAAGACAAACCTACAACAGTAGCAAAGGATGTGGTATCAGCGCCAGTTGGTCCAAAAAATACATACATAACGAACAGTACAGTCAAGCTTATAGTAGCAATCCAAGAAATAATTCCCCACTTTTTCATGGTCGGAGTTTTCTCCATGGCTCGCTTAAATCTTTCAAACAACGAAATTTTTGATTTTCCCATAATTATTCTCCTTCCTTTCATAAGTAGCAAATATTTATCATATTTATTTCACAACAGCATCTAATTTCAGCGCGCAAGAAATCTTGCACATTTTTTGATGCTATTTCGTGCAACAAATCACATTTTTCTCAAAGTTGCATTTAATTGGAAATTTCGCGCAACTTGCCTCTTTTTTGTTGCATTTTTCAACCCTAACGCAACAGCTTTACTTAAGTAAAGTGAGCATATTTGAGAGGTCTTTTGAAAATCTAATTTTTTTTGCTTTAGGTTCTCAAAACAATTCTCAAAAAAACATGTTGAATTCTCTTTTAAATTTCTTTTTTAGTTTAAGATATCAAAGAAATTCAAAACAAAACTCAATATTAATCATTATTAATCATTATATTAATTAAGCCTAAGAGTTATTATATCTTTTATATTAAAGCATATAACAACTCTTAAGCTATATAATTTAATTAAAATTTTAATTAAACTATAGCATCATTAACATCATTTTTAAAACTATAGTTTATAAAATAACATTAAAATCCAGAAGTCTTAAGCCTTTCTGGTAATTTTCAACATTACAGGAATATCTTGAGTAGGCACAGTACCCAAAGCTTTAACGACATTAGTAGTTGCATTGCCGACAATTTTAGCTTTACCGAAAGCGTCAAATTGAGCAGAAGTTGCAGTACTAGCCACAGACACAGAAATATTATACTTCGAGTTAGGATAAGTACTCTCAAAACTATATTGAGAATTACTCCAACCACCGCTAGTCATAGTAACATTTACATAAGTTTCAAGACCGATAGGATACAAAGTATCGTAATCGGTACTATTTTTTTGTTTCATGAGGATACTTTTAGTTGTTGCCATATGTTGTGTGTTCCTCCTTTCGCTGTAATTAATAAAAAGTACTTCTAACCAATAGCATTATAGAATAGTTTGCGGAAGTAATATATACCGTATTATGTCCAATATCGTTATTATTATCACAAGTAAAAGTTATTGTAGAATCTGTTGTAGTTACTATATCTTTAGGATTGACTAAACTTGCTGATATCTTATCTGTACCATAATATGTTGCTTCACCTGACCAAGTACTTGCTGGATACCCTACAACATTGTCCCTATAACTTTTAGCAAGAAGTATCTATTCCTATAAAGAATTGCTCTATCTATTTTTTTTGACATTTTATATGCAAAGCAAAAATAAATATTGAACTGAAACTTTTTCCAAATGGATTGATTATACTTAAACTTGTTGTCCGACTACCTATCTAATTTCGGCGTTTAATAACAACTTATCGTACAATTTCTGCTAAATTGTATGTTTGTATCAATAGGTAAAATTTTAGGTTTGTAATTAATAAAAAAACCAATATGGGTTTCATCATAGGGTATATTTGGAACTTGATAAAAATTATTTATTTCTAAATAAGAAATTCCATCAGGGGCAAAATGAACTTGTGTTCCATCTACTGTACCTGTCCTTGTTATTAAACAATATTTAAAATTAGTAAAATTTAAATAGGCATCTAATATCCCTGACTACTTTAACAACCCTGTAAAAATTACCTAAAACTATTCTGCTTCTTGAGATTGTATACAATAACTATCTACTGAAAAAGTTATCCAGTTTTCGTCCTATTTTTTTATTTGTTCTAAAAAATACGGGCTTATTTCTAAATAAATAAAATAAGCATTTGTATAAATAATCTTTCCTGTATATTTCCAAGTTTCGCTATTAAATTTTGCTTCTAAGTTAAAACTATTTCTGTTTTGAGAAGCATAAATATTATGACAAATACAGGCCATTATGCTGGCGTTTGTTTACAACTTAAAAAGCTAAAAATCCATAGTCGCTAGAAATATACGAAATTCTTGATGTATCTATATTAAAAACATAACAAAAATAATTTTCTTCTACATTTATTTGAACAGGTTGAGACACACCTAATTCAGACCGTAATTTATAAGAATCACCGTCTCTTTCTGCGGCATATCCCCAACCAGAAAAATATCCATATATCCAATAATGCACACAATGACAATTAAATCTTTTTCCAGCAGTATCATAATCAAAATACATTGACCCTCCTAGTATTGTGGGCTTTGGAGCCGTGCTTTTTACAAATCCTTCTGGAAATTTCCAACCATAGTGAGTAGAAGTTATCCATTCACCATTAAGTTTATAGAGGGACAATCCAGAAAAAGAGTTTATTTCTATGCTCACTAATTTGGCGTTTTCCTGCAACGAAAACGCATCTATTTACCCCCAATCATGCCCTATTTCTGCAAGATTTCTTGCATAATTGGAGGTCTCCCATTAATATTAAAGCCCCTGTGTAATGGGCTTTGCGTGTATAAGAATACACAAAACAACCTACTATATTCATAGGTTTATAAATAATAATACAAATATTTTTGAGCAAGAAATTGTCGGACGCGATGACTACCATATATGGTGTTGTTGTAAAATTAACACCCCTATATCTTGTGGTTTATAACCAAATAAAATCACACTTTTAATTCTTAACATTTGTTAAAAATGTCCGACTATTCTTACTCAATACATAAATACTTGTTTGTCGAAAGATTCGTGCTTATTGTTCTCAGACTTCAAAACTGTACTTGTCTATACCTCATGCCTTCATAGAACAATTACACAGTCACTTATCAATCGTCCAATTCGTTTATTCCGTCTACTCTGAGATGATGAGTCTTGCTGTCTCCTTCACCGCCATCATTCTGAACATTAGATTCAGAGAAATCGCTTTCACCACCGTCCAGTATGGAGTTGGTATATCCACTGTTTAACGATGCTAACCAGAGTTCTTGGAATTTTTCTTCACTACCTTTGAATCCAGCTTTTACAGCATAAGTGTATGGACTATCACTTTGTCCTACATTTAAACTAAGATGTTGGTCTACAGGAACTCCGTTTATTACTTTATAAACATCTCCTGTAGTATATAAAATTAAATCTCCGTCTGTACTTCCCTCAACAGCAGACCGAGGTTTGCTATCAGAAATATACCACTAAGAAGATTTTCCTTCTAATCCCCTAGGAATATAAAAATCAAGTTGTACATCTTTTTCTGTACCTACGTTTTCTACTCGCGCTTCCTCTGTGGATTCTATAGTATATGTAGCGTGAACCTTTACGGATACAGTTCCACCACTTCCACCGCCTGACCCACCTTCACCAGATAGCGCTGCCATACTATACAGTAAAGCAATATTAGAGATAGCTTCATTTGCCATAATTCAGCCCTCCCTTATAACATTACGCTAATTACTGGGTCAGTACCGCTATAAGATAAACGTATTTGATAATACCGTGCAACTTCGAAAGAAGTAATTCCCTAGGGAGCGACCGCTGACTTAGTTAAATCGGCTTTAACACCTGAAATCTAAACATAGTCACTTTCTTTCGTTAATCGTCCTTCAACTTTTACACTTCCAGACTTAACCTCAAGTTTAACCATGCTAACTGAGGCAGGAACATGAAATTCACGTTCACCACCAGCGGTAAAGACTACTTTTTCTTTCCTAACTACCATTAAAAGCTGTCACTCCTTTCTCTATAAATAAATATAATTTCGTGTAAACGCCCATAATAAACGAAAGTAGAATTACATTTAATTATAGTAATGTCTTTTTAATTTGTATCAAACTATTTGATACCAAAAATCTCCACTCTTCTGATTTGAAGGCTGAGTTGAACTTACCTGAATATCAGGTCCCGTACTTGCAGCAGCCCAAACAGGAGCTCCACTTCCATTGCTGGTCAAAACTTGTCCCTTTGTACCAGAATTTGTAGGAGCATAAATACCGACTGTCGTAGTTTTTTTACCATTAAGAGTTACCGTTGGCATAGAAGCTTGAACTGTTGTATTATCATCCATAAATACATTCGTTGCTTTAGTGAGAGGATAAATAATATTAGTACCCGTGCTGTCTCTTAATTCTTTATTGTATGCAGCCATCTTACCACTCCTTTCTTTAAGAATAATTACAAATTATTGCTATTTCCATACTCCGCCTATTTTTACATAAGTAGCTTCAGCATTTTTCCATGCTCCATTTATTTTAGCTTTAACAGTGTCTCCTGTTTTCCAAGTTCCACCAACTTTACAAGGAATATTTATCGTATCAATTTTAATAACAGTAATACGAACATAACCATTACCACTGTGTCCAGTTTCATTACTACCACTGGTTGTAGAAGTAAAGGATGTATTTCCAGCATAAGTTGCCGCATTTGTTAAATAATGATTGGAGTTTAATTTACATCCAGAAGGATAGTTAGAAGCAGTAGATGATGTATAAACATATCCAGAACCACCACCATTACTACCTCTTGTAGTATCGGCATTAGAATTGGAAGAAGAAGTAGCACACCCTCCTCCATACCAACCGCCATTACCGAAAGAACCATTTGTTCCAGATGCGGTTGCAGAAGCAGCAAATCCCGAAACAGGAGAACCACTACTTGTACCTCCACCATATTTAGAAGAATCATTTGCTCCAGCGGCTCCGCCGCCACCACCAGCAACAATTACTCTAGCATACAAATCATCAGAATCAAGACGAACATCAGAAGCCCGTCCTCCTCCACCACCTGTAGTAAAAGCGTCATGGTAATAACCAGTTTTAGAATTACCACCACCATTGAATCCACCTGAAACAGTTACATCACCGCTTGTAGTATTATTAGATGAACCTTGTCCACCAGACCTGATATAAAGAGTAGATGGATTTTTTAAAGTTAGAGTACCAATAGAATAACCACCTTTACCACCACTATAAGAAGTGGAAGAACCATAAGACCAAGAAGTACTACTCTCTTGTTTTTCAATGGTAATCACAACTTTTTCTCCACTTATACTATTAGGGGTTTTTTTAACATAAGTAGCTTTAATAGTAGCTCCATTAGATAACTCAACAGTGGCAGTATCACTTGAATCTCCAGATACAGCGTTAGCATAAATTTTTCCATTAGCTCTAATTGTTAATTTATCAAACCTTTGTTTTATAACATAAGTCCAAGTAAGTCTATAAGTCCCACTACTGGTACAAGTCCAAGTTGTACTAGCTGTAGAATTCCTAACATCTAAGTTGTTAGCAGACCAATTTCCACTTGAATCGGGAGTAAACTCATATGTACCATTACTTACGGTAAAATAATTACTATAATTATTTGAAGTTATGAGTGTATAATATGTATTGGTACTCTCTGTACCAACTCTAGTATAACCAGTACCACCTTGAGCTCCCCAGCATTCTAATTTATACTGACCTTTTGGCAAGGAAATGTTCTTTACTGCACCAGAATATGCGTAATTAATTATATCTCCCTTTACTAACTTACTTATAGTATCAGAATTTCCATTATAAGTAGCCATAAGTCACCACCTTAATTTGTATACTTTATCCAAATATCTCCATTTGCTCCGTCAGAAGAGGTTGGTTCAGATGTAGATAAAATTACATTTCTAACTTGCTTCGTTGTATAATTACTGTTATTTTGAGCCACTAAAGCTCCAGTTAGGGTTCCGCCAGATTTGTCTAATTTATTATTAGTTAAATTAGTAATATTGGTACTATTTTCAGAAGTACTTCCCTAAATAGCATCAAGATTATCTTTTAAAGCTTTACCCTGAGCAGCACTAAGTGGTACATTAGTAGCCGTAGAAGTCAAATTATTAACAACATCTGTCTTTAAAACAAATTCACCAACTTGATGCCCCTCGAAAGTCTGTGGTACAGTATCAGTAATTGCACCCGCATCTACCGCTGTTACAAAAGCAGAAACATCTGCACTAGAACCAGCTTTTTCCCACGAAGAGACACTTGCTGTACCATTAATTGCTGTAACGCATATCCAAGCAGTGCCAGTGTCAGAAGCAATATAAAAATCGCCTACTTTAGCTGAAGTAAGCGCTTTAATTTGAGCTTCTGTGTGCGTGTTGTCTTTATAAGTCAGGAAGCTGTAAGTGTTGTTATTTAAATTATTATTTATTTTAGTAGCATTCGATGATGCAGCAGCAGCAATACCTTGAGCTTCCTCATCATAAACCGTACCAACATCTCCGTTGGGTAAAGTTATTTGTTTAAAATTAAAATTTGCCATTTACATCCTCCTTTCCTTAGTCAATAGGACCGCTTGTAGCCTCTGTTACACTTGTGACAACCGTTACATCATCAAAAACAGGAAGTGTAACATTACTTGGAGTTGTACCAGCAGTAAAAGTATCTACCCCTTGTGTGAAAGATG
>UMAM01066173.1_pt1 | contig 15738 bp, 19 predicted proteins | sample 1963711 | NCBI WGS metagenome assembly UMAM01 (sample SAMEA4835916, study PRJEB28245) | human gut metagenome | biome: gut microbiome; material: fecal sample | place: Denmark | collected 2008
GGTAGGAGCCCCCATTCTACTAAGAATTGGAAATAGCCTTGTCAATGCATAATACTGTAGTGTAAATTTATTGTCGTTATAATCTTATCATATAAGCAATAAAAAAAGGGCACATTTTCATGTGCCCCATTTTTTATTAAACACTCGCTAATCCAGTAATGAGATAAATGCCCTTTGCATAATTATTTGTCATGTCTTCCAAAAAGCTATCCAAAACTGTGCCGCTTTCGTTGATTGCTTGAATTTTCTCTCCGCTTTGCCCAGCATTAGTTAAATACTGTTTAATTGCATCAATACCTGTTTGACCGATAGAAGTTGTTGATTTAATATTGCCATAAATCATAACAACGCCATTAGTAAACTGCCCAACTGGGGCATTGTCTCCGATAATCTCGATAGAAGTAAAAGTATTTCCGCTACCTGTAATTTTGCTATCTACGTACTTTTTATTTGCCGCATCATTATCAGTAGAGGGTGCAGCAGAAATAATAACTCTGCCGTTGAATATATTGCTGCCGCTAAATACATTATCTTTACCTAAATCGGCTTTTGATGCGGCAATATTTTTAGCATACTGCATTGCACTGGATTCAGCATTATCAACATATTGTTTATTAGCCGCTTCATTATCACCAGTAGGAGCAGCAACAATAGTTTTACCTGTAAAAGTATTAGTACCAGTAAAAGTATTATCGCCAGCCGCTGTGACATCACCACCGCCCCCACTGTGCGCGTCAACATAAGCCTTTGTAGCAGCGTCAGCTTCATCTACGGGCGTTGATACGCCTTTAATTTTGCAGCCGCTCACAATAATATTGGAAATCGGGTCAGGTGAGGTAATATATAAGCCATTATCAGGGTCAACGAAAATAGTAGCATTACCACCTGGTGTATTGCCAAAGTCGATACCCGCTCCATTTACTACAATGCCGTTATTAAAGATTATATCACTATTTATCTCTTGAGGTTCGTCACTTTCTTTAGCGACATACGATTTACCAGCAGCAGTAATTTTTTCATCGACATACTGTTTATTTGCCGCGTCAGTATTTCGTGTAGGTACTTTAAGATTCGTTACGCTGCCCTTGCCGTCGGCTTCAGCTTCATTTTTTACAATAACATCGCCATTAGCGACACTAATTGTCATGCTCGCGCCAGTACTGTTAATTTCAGGAGCATTATTGCTTTTACCATTTGCATCAATTCCGATAAAGCCATTTTCGCCATTAGTTACTACAATAGCGCCCTGTACAGAGCCGCCTCTCTGCGTAGACAAATAGGGAATATCTGTAGTGCCCGCGACAATTCCGTCAATACGGCTATTAGTAGCGTTATCCGCCGCGGTTCTTTCAGATTTTTCGGTGTTGATATTTGCTTGCAAAGTTACGTCTGCTGCCGCTCGGTCTTCTTTTTCCTTATTGATAGCAGCCAGCAAATCAGCATCTTCTGCCATGCGCTCTCCCTGCTCTGTTACAATATCATTATGCAGAGCCGTGTCAGCATTTTCGCGTGCATGCACTTCTGCGTCGATATTTGCTTGCAGCTGCTGCTCTGCTGCCTGTGCGCGCTTCTTTTCAGTATCTTCTGCATTAGTGGCTCTTGTAACTTCTGCGTCAAGCTGTCTTTTATTTACTGCATCATCAGGCGTTATACCGTCAGCAAGATTAGTAATTGTAATAGCGCTTCTGTTGTCGCCATATAATTTAATACCCTGGTATGCAATCAGCTGCATAACTTGATTTTTTGCATTTACACCATATCTATCAAGTCTAACGTTAGGTCCGATATTTACAGTAGCGTTAAGAGGAAACTGCAAACTTCCAGTCATAGTGTCGCCAGCGCGATTTACTTTAGTGTCTTCAAGGTTCTGTTCAGCTGTTTGAGCGCGCTTCTTTTCATTGTCGATATTTGTCTGCAAAGTTTTTTCCGCAGCAGTTGCGCGCGTAATTTCAGCATTGATATTTTCTTGCAGTACAGTATCATTCTCTGCTCGTGTATCTGCTTCGGCATTGATGTTTTCTTGTAGCTCATTATCGGCGGCAATACGGTCTGCAATTTCCTTGTTCAGCTTTGCAATCGTGTCGTCCAGCTTGCCGCCCGTCAGAAAATTTTCCCAAATAACCTGCCCGTAATTCTGCATAAGTTCTGCAACCTCGCGGGTGTAGTCATTTTTATAGAAACATCTGCGGCTAATGTACCAATAGCAATAAGCAGTAGGAACGTCATTGTTATCGGGCACAAACATAAACTGCCCCTTATTCATAGCCCCAGCACTATCGGCTTCACAAAGTTCGACAGCAATATCACAACCATATTGCAGAAGAATTTGTGCACATGCTTTAGAAGTCATACCCTTACGGTTTACATTATTTTCATTGCCACAAGTCAGGAAAATAACCTCGCGGGTGTCGCTGTTTTGACCGATAACAACGCGCGCAACCTGTTCAGTAGCATTAGGAATATTCGCCCTGTAGCTATCGTCAGTAAGCTGACCGTTAAGAATAAGTACGCCTGAACAGCCCATTGCATTTTCAATCGTATCACGCAGCATTTGCTCTTTGTCGATGCCGTTTTGATAAACGCGCATAACGCCAGCTTTTGTAAAACCAACAGTATAAAGAGTACCGTCGTTATGAGTCGCAATAGGAGCACCTCTATAGATAACATTGCCATACCAGCCATTAGCAGTTTTAGGCTGCGCTACAAGAATTTTATCTGCGTAAAGCACTTTAGATGCGCTGAACATATCCTGTTCAATCTTGCTATTAGTGGTATTATCATAGGCAAGATGCAGCCCAATTCTAATAGGTGCGCCGTGCCTATCTACAACCGCCTTGTGTGTCAGAGTATAAGTAGCGCTTTCGTCTGCATAATAGCCCTGCTCAGTCCAAACTTCTCCAGCGCCATAATAAGCGCCGTTTTCTTCTGCGGCTTCTTCAAGATTATGCAGCGTTTTATAACATTCGCTCATAACTTGATTATATGTTGCCGCCATGCAATCTACTTTATCATTCAGGCGCATAATCTGTTCTTCCGGTGTCATTCCGCACGGTGCGCAGCAAGGCGGGTCATAGGGCGCAGGTGCGGGCTTGCATTTGCATTCATCAGTAGGAATATAAGGCGGAAATTCTCTGTGTTTCATATTAAAAAAACCCCCATAAATAAATCATTTAATTCGTCGATAATCATCATATCGACATTTTGAATAATTTCACGGTATTTTCTTATAAGGTCAGCGGGTGAAATACCTCGTCTGCCCTCGGCAAATAATTCGCCGTTTTCTTTTTCGTGGCGTTTTTCCTGCTCTGCATTTTCGCCAACATTTTTAGAAGAAACAAAAACATTTCTTTGCGTGTCTTCATAGATATTATTTTTATTAGTTTTAGAACCTGTTTCTGTTTCTGTCGTAGCACCGTCACTATCATTATTTTGAGTGCCCGTATTATCTTTAGTTACAGTTTTATCTACACTTCCAGCATTTTCTACAGTGCCAGTATTTGTTTTTGTGGATGAATTAGTTTCGGAAATTTCATCTTTCTGTTTAAGTTCCGATTTTACTGTAACTGTACCTGTATTATCGGTAGTAGCCTTTCCAGTTTCTTTAGTGGTAGTTGCGTTTTGTTCGTTTGTGCTTTCGGTGGTGCGTGTTGTTAAATAACCTTTTGATGTGGTAGTTACACTTCCGTCAGGATTTTCTGTAACTGTAGTTTCATAACCGGCTTGCGGAATATCGCTAAAACCAGTTACCTTGTTACCGTTTGTTTTACTTGTTCCACTTCCACTATTTTCGCTACTATTTGTAGTTTTAAGGGCGTTAGTTGTGGTGCTATCATTCGTGGCATCCGAATTTTTAGTGCTACTGCTTGTAGTTTCTACAGCTTCTGTCAAATCATCAGTTCGCGTATTTGAATTAGTCTCATCGGTTACAGTTACTTCTTTTAACTTATCCGTTCTAATAGCCTTATTAGTTTCCGTTCCGCTTGCATCGCGTTTAGTATCTTCGTTAAGATTTTCGCGTTTACTTCCGCTATAATTATCTCCTGTGGATTCTTCTGCGATTTTCTTAATATAATTTTCAACGGCTTTCTTTGCTTCTTTAGACAACGAATTTGTCTCGCTGTAAAATTCTGTCGCGAGCGGGTTATATTCAAGCAGTTCACTTTTATAAAGCTGATTATAATACGGCATAATTTCATCCATTTTAGTTTTAAGATAAAAATTAAACCGTTCAGGTGAATCACAACAAATTTCACGGAAATAATAATGCCGAATAATTTTATTATTTAGGATTGCTCTGTGTCCCTCATCGAAAATAGGATAATTATTCAGCGCTATCGGGTAACCCCGCTGCACCAGCGTCCCCAGTTCCACCGTATAAACTGCCATCTGCATTCACCCCCTCTAAACCTAAAATATCCTGTCTGAATTTAACGCTGATATTCGTGCCGAACATGCGGTTAATTTTATCTGCCGCTTGCTCTCGTGCATTTAGCATAACATATCGTTGAGCTTGTACGCCACCTAAATTAGATGTAATTTCATCTGAAACAAGGCGTTCGCGCTTTTCCGTATTAGCATTTTCAATTCCGAAAAATGTTAGCGCTTCATTCCAAATTTGCCGCTTTAGAATGTTAAGTTTATCTGCAACATAAGGCGCTCCCGTCGTCATAGCTTTAACACTATTCAAATCAAGATTTTTTGCGCCAATAATAACAGGAGCGTTTCCCTCATATTTGCGATAAATTTCCTCAACTGTGCGCTTTTGCTTTTCGTCAGTTAAAATAGCAATCGGTGTTTTTTGTGCATTTACATTTACATCAATAGCGCGCTCAATCGCAGTAAGGCGCTCTGCATAGAGGGATATTGTTTGCATTGTCGGCGTATGCAGATAATTATTGAAAATGAGAACACTATCTTTATTTGTGCGCTCAGCTTGATAACCATTTACAGCAAAAGCAATTCTCCGTGTAGGAATGCGGTAAACATCAAGCTCGCCGCCTATCATACAAGTGAGAGCAAGGTTGCCCATAATATCATCATTAAAATATAGGCAATAGCCCTTTTCGCAAAGTGCAAGTTCAAGAAAACGTTCATCTACCGTATCGGGCAAATTTTCCCACTTAAACATGTTTATAGCAAGTTCAAATAGTCGGTTAAAATAATCGTTGAACGTATTTCGGTTTAGCCTCTCGGAATTGATATTCCGAATACACGGTTTTGCGTTAAGAATGTTTTCTACGACTAACGGCATTTATAATCACCACCCCTCAATTCCTGTCACCCTATTTTCAATTTCATAATTTCCTACATCTTTATCATGCCAAAATGTAATTCCGCGAATAAGGGCGTTTTTTATTATTGAAACGGATTCTACAGGCAAACTTCCAGTAATAAGCGGCTGCGTTACCTTTATATAGTTATATCTAAAACGACTTTTTCTATTAGGTATTTTCATTTTATTTGTCGTATAGCCGAATCGCGTCATAAAGTCATCTGCACGAATAATAGAATTTTTATCCGCTAATACTTCATATATTATCAATTCGGGTCTTTTATTTTGAAGCGCAGTATTTTTATCAAATATAGCGCCATGCGCTTTATCGGGGGCATTTACTGCTTCATTTAATGTTGTTGCTGCATTAGTTAGCCCTGTAGCACCGCTGGAAAGCAATGGCAAACTACCGCTTAATGCGCCTATAGATGTTTGAGTAAAAGAGTTAGTTAACCCAGCAAATAATGAAAAAGCGTTATCATGGAACCATGATGTAAAAGAATCGGTTGCCCACGCGCACTGAATAAAAGTACTTATAGTTAATGGATAATTCCAATTCCCCTCTATTCCCTCATAAAATGGGACATATGTTATAATTGGAACAATAGAATGAATTATAATTCTATTAAATGTTAATTTATTCCCGATTATTTTTTCAGGCTTGAAAACCATAGACTTGCCCTCATTTGTTACACCTAAAAAATAACGAAATTGGCTATTAAGCAGCTTTTTATTTTTTATTGTATAATCATAATACTGCGGCGGAGTTATATTGTCTTTTGCACTAATTTCTTTGGTTTCTTCTTGAACCGCACCGCCGGGCTCTCCATAACAGCTATAAATAGAAACTATATTATTCGCTACATTATTTGTTAAAATATCTTTTGCCGAATCTAAGTATGATTGAACATTAGTCGCTAATGAATTTATATTATTAGCAGTTATCAATTCAAGTCCGCAAAATGTGTTTCCAATTTGACTAAGTGTAGGTTGCATTCCCAACGGGGTAGAAGTGGCTAAAATACCATACCATATAGTAAATAAATCGGGGTCTAATGGCGCATAATTTTGGAAACTTGTATATTCTGTAATATCTACAGGTTCTGGCAAAATATTTTCAAATGGTTCATCAGTTGAGCTATGTTCTCTCTCAACAAATGCGCTTTTTACATCAAAGTCAAACAGCCATGTTTGAATATGGTCTAATTCATATACTATCTCCGTGCATTCGGGGCTAATATAGTTTACCTGTTTAATAAAAGCATAAAACCATTTTGTTCCAAAATTATTATTTTGAAACATCATGTAATTGCAATTATACAAGTTATCCGCCAAATCGGGAACACGACAGGTTAATGCCACTCTCGGATTTGCAATAGAGTTATTTACTCTTTGATACGATAAATTTGTATATTTATGTGTAGCTTTTGACTCAAAATAATACGCTTGTGAATCTTTATCTGCAAAATCTCTTGTATCGCTATAGGTATCATCAAGCGGCACTTGTTCGCATAAATAAACTCGTGTTTCGGGTCTATAATCTGCCATAGATTTTTAACCTTTCTATTATAGCGGGCTGTTGCCAGCCCGCATATAATTATAACTTATTCAACCGTAACAGTAGCCGTACCAGCCTTGCTGCCGTCATATACAGAAGTGGCTGTAACAGTAAGTGCAGTATTAGGCTCATCGGGTGCTACAAGCAGCTTGCCCGTCCAGTCAATCTGCGACTTCGGCGTTTCCGTACCCGTAATAGTCCATACAACGCCCTGCGGAATAACACTGCCGCTACCCGCGACAACCGCCGCAAACTGCTGTACGCCGCCCTTTGCTACCGTCGCCTCGTTAGGCGTTACAGTTACGCCCGTAACAGTATTAGTATCGGTAGTAAACAGAATTGCATTTGCGAACGGAGAAGTAGAGAAAGTGCTCCACTTATGATAGAAGTAGTTCCAGTAAAGACCCTCGCTATTGTAAATCTCCGTGAATTTGAGCATGTTATCAAATACCATGAACCAGTCTGCATCAACAAGTGCAGCGACTGCACCTGTAAGAGTGCCGAAATCGTCAATCAAAACACGCTGCCCCATAAATTCAGCCTTATCCATATTGAATGCAGAGGCAAGAACCTCGACATCAATCTGCGCGTCAAATGCTGCATCAATAATAAGAATCTGATTCGGCTTTTTGGTAAAGTTAGCAACACCCATAGAGTTATACTTATTATTCATAAACTCAAGTTTATTGCTAATACCCTTAATCGTAGATACAATAGACTTTGCATTTGCGGCTGTAATTTCGGGAATTGTGACCGGGTAAAATCTACCGTTCTTTGCAGCATCATCAATAAGATTCTTCATACAAAGAAATTCGTCAAATTCTGCTCCGCTGTACATGCTGTCTACGATTCTTGCAATAAGGTCGGTTACGCCCTCGGCAGACAGAAACGCCTGTCTAAGCTGTTCATCCGAAATTGTAGCTTTATAAAAGTTCTTATAATTCAGCTTGTGGAACGCCGCCGCAGCATCAGGAATTTCACGCTGAAAAACAGTCTTTTCGGCTACAATCGGGTCAAACGGATGTGCTTTAGCAATGTTCACAAAAATTTCTTCGACCGTTTCGCCATACTCCATAATACCTTTCTTAAAGCGGCGGAGCGGATTTTCGTAAAGTTTAGAAGTAATAATAACACGAGCAATACGGTTTACAAGGGCATTCAGAAATTCGTTCTGCGTTGCCGTATACATGTTAATAGCTGCGCCAGTTTCCGCAATATTATCTCTCGTCGCAACGGGAACGCGCTCTTGATATGTCATAGATGCATTGTTTCTGATAGCGTTAAGAATATTTACGCCGTCATAAATAAGTGTTTTACTTTTGGGAATATTAGGCATTTTTTAATCCTCCTTAAATAAATCATTAAATGTAATTTCTTCGCCGACTTCCTTTTCTTCAATTTTGTTAGGTTTGTTATCGCCAGCGAAAAATGTTTCACGGTATTTTGTTACCATATTATTATAGCTTTGCTCCCACGTTTCCCCGTTGTTATTATATACTTGTTCACGGGTAAATTCAGGTTCTGCATAGCCATCTTGAATTTCGCGCAAAGTTTCCATAACTTCGGCATTATCTCCGCTGAGTTCGGAAATGCGCGTAATTTTTGCTGTAAGTTCTTCTCTCGTCATTTATTATTCCTCACATATTCAGCCATATTATATAGCAGATTAGGCAAATATTCAATGTCGTTTGCGTGATTTTCCCAATACTGTTTACTTGAAATAATTTTTGCCGTAACAAGAGTTTCAATATCATCTTTTACTGTATTCTCATAAGTTCCTGTTTTATTCGGCACATGCAATACAGTAAACGGCGAAATAGGCGTATTTCCTACACGAACTTCAAAGTGCAAATGTGCACCGAATGAATAGCCCGTGTTTCCCATAATGCCGATAACCTGCCCAATTTTTACAGTTTCTCCTCTTTTAACTTTGCGCTCTTTCAAATGACAATAGTAATGCAAATTTCCCGTAACAGAATCTTTAATACAAATATAATTCCCCCATTGCCATGTTAAATTAGTTTTATCTGTAATAATTCTTGAAACAACAACCTTGCCGTTACAAACCGCTGTCACTTCATTGCTGCCGATACCAACTATATCATAGCCCGAATGAAAATTTTTGCCGTTAAAGTCGCGTTCGCCATACGGTGAAGTGATTTTAATTTTATCGCAATTAAATGGAAAAATCATCTTTACTTTGTCCCCAATCTTTCAATTAGCTTTTCAAGCGCAATAGTATTGTTATTTACTGTAGTTGTCAAATCCTTAATAACATTATCTCTGCTTCTATTTTCCTCTGCACGCTGTTTTCGCTCCCACACAAAATAGCAACCCATCGCAATAACGCATGCAATAGGAAAACCTACGCTTGAAATAAGTGATGTAAAAGCGCCTACATCCATTTTTTCCCCTTTCTACAACGTCATTTTGATTATTTCAGCACAAATATTTTTAATATTTATACTTTCAAATCTAACAACGCCGATTTTATAATTTTTTATAAACTGTTCAACAAGAACGCTCTTATGTCCCTTTAATAACATTGTGTTCGGACTGTGGTCAGACATTGTCAAACAGTATATAGCTTTATTAGACGGGTCTGTATCTTTAGATACAAATTGCAAGCCCTCATTATAGTCTATCCAAACCCCGTAACTTTCACCCTTATAAACCATTGTAAAACAATATTTGCTGTTTGCCGTTTTCTTTTGCACAAAGTTTTTATCATCTCGCAAAAATGTGTTATCAATAGCATAATTTGCATACGGCGTGCCTGCTATTATATGCGCAAATCTTGTTTCCTTTACAGCTTTAGCATAATCTTCTGCTTTTACGACTTCAAGTAAAATATCATCTTTTGCTATTATGCTCTTACTGCCATACGGCAAACGCAAATTAAAATATATAAAATAAGGATTAGTAATTGTTAGCGCGTTTGAAATAAAATATACGGTTACATTTCGGTTTCGAGCTATGGTAGAGTAGCATTCAAGAAAATTTGTAACCTCGTCGGGCAAATATTTATGATAACCAGCATCAAGAATAAATTCATCAAATATGATAGTTTTTACTTTTGGAAACGGTGTAGACTTTTCTATTTTAGCCGTAGAAAGTGCGATAACTGTCCCAGCTTCTTCACCATTTATACATAATTTATTATGCTTTACCGCAAATTCAACATTAGGAAACTCGTCTTTAATGTCGTCAAAGAATTTATCAATCTTTTTTAATTCCTGCTTGAAACGGCGCAAATAAACAAATTGATTGCCGTTTTTCAAAAAGTCTTTTATAACTTCTTTTTTGCAACCATATGTTTTACCCACGCCGCGCGCGCCTATGATAAAATTAAATAGGCAATTATAAGATTTTGATTTATTTATATCCCAGTACATCATAAATATAAAAGTAGGCGGGATTTCCTTTTCACACTGACTGCGTTAATTTGTACTCTCCCGCCTGTTTCAAATTTTGGAAGTAATAAAAGTTTGTGCAATAGGTGCAACCCCGTCCCGATAGCGGCGGTATCTTTCACCCGCTGCCCCGCTTCGGCTTGTACAATTAAACCTTTATCTTCCATATTCATAATAACATACGTTTTCAATTTTGTCAATACTTTTTTTCAAAAAATTTTTAATACAGATATTTCTGTATCACCGTAATGTGTGCGGAGATTCACTTAATACTATCCCGCCTTGCGTATGATTTATTTTTAATTTCCCTGCATAAGATGCCCCAGTATGAAAATTTTCCCATGTAACATATTGATAACAATTTTCAGGCATTCCTGCACATGTTATCTTTAGATTATTTTCAATTTCTTCGATATAACACTTTTGCCTTAAAAATCTTGCTCTTGTAAAAGTGCTTTCATGTTTCCACGCACCTAATTTTGTTGCGTCAATTTCCAAATCTTTAGGAATTTCTTCTCCCTCTAAATGTAAACTATCGGTATCAGCATAAATAAATCTATCGTAAACCTTTTGCGCGCTGGTAATTGTTTTATACCGCGCCCATGCCGTTATAAACACACCAACTGGAATATATATCGGCTTTCTATCTTCTATTTCCCCCAATCTATAATGTATAATATCATCATCCCCCAAATATGGATATTTACTTTGTACTTTTGGATTCAAAGCAAATTTGCCATACAGACTATTTAACATTAGCTTTGCAATAGTGCGCAAACTTCCGTTTTTATCTTTAGTCGCCTGTACTTTCACGGCGTTCCATTTATCAATATATTCCGAAAACAGCCCCATTGTACTCTTAAATTTCCATCCGTCTATATATGTAATATCAAATACGTCATAATGAGAAAAAAATAATTCAAGGTCAACACTTGTTAAACTTAATGTAATATACTCTCCGTTACTGCTCGTTACATATTCCGTAGGAACAAAAGCAAGATTGTTTTTTAATTGAATAGTAGGTATCATTCCGTCTTTTAACTCAAATTGACAGCTAAACCGTTGCACATATAAATTATATACCCCGTCAAATTCATATTGTCCATTAAAATATATACCCTCGCCGTATGGCAAACGATTATAATACATAACAGACGGATAAAGACTATTTACATCAAGCACTATGCCACTTCCTACATCTTTTTCTTTGTATTTTGGATTTAGATAGGTGAACCCGCCCTTATATGCTTTTCGTATATCTGCATCATACAAAGGGACTGGAAAATACCTATCAAAATTTTTCTTTCCTACTATATCTTTATAATTATGCAGTGCATTAGCGCCAGTAGTCATTTTTGTAAGATTTTGCAAAAATAGCGCTTGCAAACCCTCTGCTACTATTGTCACATCATTTTTAATATAATCCTTTTCTTCATCGGTTAAAATGTGGTCTTCACTTCTATATGCACTATAATCTATTTCAAGTTTAGACATAGGCAAATTAAAAGCCTTTGCTATTTGCGCCACTGAAAACGGCAATACTTTCAAGCTATCCAATATAACAACCCGCTTGTTTACTCTTTTATTTTTCAAAAAGCATATCTCTATGCTATAAAACTGTCCCTTATCGCTTATTAGCGTACAAAATTTTTTAGTGTCTAATTGCTTTTTATTTTCGACATGCTCATACCCGTTATGAAAAAGCCAATATATAATAAATTCTCCATCAAACTTTAAGTTATGAAAATATAGGGTTGGCGTTTCTTTTTCATCATAGCAAAATTGCAATAATTCATCAATCTTTGTACCCATCCGAATATTATTTATGTTACCAATTTCAACAGCCGCCCATGCCCATACACGGCAGTCTGTTAAATTAGTTGTAGTTTCAAAATCGGCTGAATACATCATAACTTATTAGCTTTCTTTTTCCAAATTTTCGGAAATTAGATTTTCAATTTGTTTTGCTTCAAGAGGGTCATATACAAAATCAATCTGTAAAAACGGCGACTTGAAATACATTTCAACAAGTTTATCAGCCGGAATCTCTCTAACCTTTTCGAGCAGTGGAGAATTTTCTCCGAAAACATTTTTTAATGCTAATAGATAATTGTCTTTATACTGTGCTTGCCTTGCTCTATCTTCTGTCAAATACTGCTTTTCAAGGTTCTCAACGAATTTCTTAAATGTTTTAGGCTGAATTTCCTGCACTGTATTTCGGCGCGGTTGTAAATTCATATCTTGTACACCGTGCATTGTGCCCCTATAAATAGAAGGCTCGTATTTACGCATTGCTGCACGGCGCTTTGCGTTTATGCTTTTGAATGCTTTATCAATTTCCCGCTTCTGCCATAACGTAATATTTACACCTGCTTTAGTAGTGTACGGCATTTCTGCACCACTAACCAAATAGGACGACAATTTACTTTTTGTTTTCCTATATAAGTTTCTGTCGCCCTCTTTTAATACTTTTTTCAGTTCGCGCAAATTTATTGCTTCGGGCTGTATTTCATTTCCATATTTTTTAGCGGCTCTTTTCGCTTTTCGGTTAAATGCGCGGACGAGTTTATTTATTTCGCTTTCGTCCTTTTCTCGCCAGCGTATTTTGCTCATGTTCTCACCATCCTAAAAGTCAATGAATCAATAGTATGTACCGCGCCATCAGGTAGCACAACATAAAAGCCATTCGTTTCTATGCGCCTATATGTGTTTATGTCGCTTGCAAGACTGCATACACATCTAACACCATAGCGAGTAAATAACCGCGTCATCATTTCTTTACGATTTTGCAAATAAGTTTTTGCGAAACGCTCTTTTCGCATTCGGGTTGAAAACACAAATTTCACACCACTTTCAGTTTCACAAATGTAAGGGCTGTTTTTTAATTCTGTAAATTGTTTCACGTGAAACATCTCCTTTTTATTAAAATAGCGGGCGACTTTCGCCGCCCGCTTGATATTTTACTTCGCTGCTTTTGCGTCAATATCAAAAGTGAGCATAGAGCGCGTTCCGCGCGTAATCTGTCTAACCCGAATCGGAATAGGCTGTTCCCACGTAGGCGCACCATAAATCTGAATCAGCTTGCGAAAAGCGCTATACACGCCCAGCGATACAGCCTGATAACCGACGCCGTCCTTATCAATGGCAACAATTCTCGGACACGTCTTCACTTCACCCGTGTCAGGGTTCGTACACTGCACACTTTCAACGTACAAATCCTTAATATACAGCGTCATGTTAATGCAGTCAGAAATACGCTTGTCGGGGTTATTCATCACCGCAAAAAGCGCTGCTTTCTGTTCAGGTGTTTCCGCCTTAAACGACGTCCACGAATTATAAGCGCTGTTCAGGTCTGCAATCATCTTTTCGCCCTCGTCAAATACGACAAGATTCTTTTCAGTAGTGTTTTCCATTTTAGTTACCTCTCTTTTAGTTATTTTCAGTTTCGATTTTTTCGGCAATCGTAAGGAAGTCAACGAATCGAACACGATAAGGCCCGCTAACGGTCTCTTTGCTAACGATAACAAAATTTCCGTTCTTATTAGTCTTTCGCGCCGCCTTAATAATTTCCTCGTCGCTTGCCTTTCCATCGACCGTGACATAAAATTCTGTCCCGGTCTTAATTTCGCCGCCCTCGCAATATACGGGCGCAACCTTTGCCGTAGTCGTCTCAACCGTCCTCGTGATATACTTCTCCATTTGATAAACCTTTCTGCGGTTATAGGGTTTTCCGCGTCCCTTGATGTATTTAGTATAACACACCTTTTACAGTATGTCAATACTTTTTCGCAAATTTTTTCAAAAATTTTATACAGATTTTTCTGTATTATACCTTTCCCGAAAGTAAAAAAGCAATAATAAGCACAACTACCATAAACACAAAAAATACTGGGAATGTTACTTCAGCAGGAAACACACTTTTTTCTCCTTAATTTTACAAAAATAGTTTGTTCTTCGGGCGCTAATATTTCGAGCACCTCACACGGAAAAATATCCGTTATATACGGTCGGTTTTCAGTTTCTTTACTAAAAATACCATATTCATAGATATTTTTACCTATAGAAACGCGCCATATATCACAACACGCTATTTTATATAAATCCCTAAATACCATTAAAACGACTCCTTTTTACATTTATTTCAATAAAATTAACGAACCATTTGCCATTGAGATTTTTTATAAACTATCGGTTCAGCAAGCTGTTTTGGCAAATATTGCGCATCGTAGAATTCCATATCTTCACCCCGAAAAATCGCGGGAGTATGCCAGCCTTGCCAGTTATCCCAGTATTCTACATTTTTGCTTGCTATGCGTTTAGCGCCTAAAATTGTATCACATGCGCCATAGCAATGAAGTGCATATTGCCCGCCAACGATATAATATTTTTCATTTTATTCACCTCAAATATAAATCATAAAATAATGTATTTTTACATTATCATTTAATGCTGCTATCAAGCCGCGGGCGTCTCCGTCTACATATGTTTCAACACCGCTTTCGCCCCTAAATAAATCGTAGGCATCGAAAAATGCCTTGCGCGTTATTTCGTCAAGTGTTTTATAATCTTTGCCGTTATAACCCTTTATTGTCTCTTGTTTGTAGTATTTAACCATGTTCTGCCCTTTCGCCCGTATTGCCGTTAGCGCAGCATAATTTTTTAATAAAACAGTCCGCGCGCTTTAATTATTGCTGCGTATGCTGTTTAGTAGGTCATGCCCAACTTATAACGTAAAATATATATTATACGGTTCTGCGCCCTAAATAACGCCCGCGCTTGCACATCAAGCCAATTCTCGCGGCTGTTTGGGTTTAATTCTCCGTAACGCTTGCGCTTTAACTCGGACGGCGTGCAAAGCCGTTTTGCAATATCTCCATTGTATATAAGAGAGCAACCACCATAACTATACTCGTCCCAGTCTTGCGCACCATTTAACATAGCTTTTTTCCATTTATAAACAGTATTTAACGGCTGCCCGCCGCGCGCTGCGTCCTCTACATTATCAAGTAAATCATAGGCATAATCGGTTACCCCCCCTATCCCATGCGCTACGGACTGGACGCTTAGCTAACTCTGTTCTAACTTGTTCAATCGCTTTTTTCATTTCTATACCTTTCTCGCCTGTCTCATCAGTGCGCGGCGGCGATTCCGCACAGACGGGCACAAGCCCGTTTCGACTGTTTAACCTAAGTTTGATTTCTTGATTTTCTCTAAAATGTCAAGCACTTCTTTCTTATAAGCCTGTTCATCTTTGCCAGTGCTCAAATAACTTTCTTTCTTCAAAATGTTTTGAATAATTTCCCATTGCCTAAACGTAAATTTCATGCTTTCTAATCCTTTCCGAGGTTTTACGGGTTTCCCTCTTCCCTTTTCTGATTATATTATAGCACATCAAAATACAAATGTCAAGCACTTTATAAAATTTTTTCAGAAATTTTTTAAGAATATTCATTATAAATAATGTATAATTATAGAAGAAAATGGTAATATGACAG
>UMAM01004200.1_pt1 | contig 15185 bp, 16 predicted proteins | sample 1963711 | NCBI WGS metagenome assembly UMAM01 (sample SAMEA4835916, study PRJEB28245) | human gut metagenome | biome: gut microbiome; material: fecal sample | place: Denmark | collected 2008
GGATATTGAGGGGGGCACGGTTTCCATTTTTCCCCTTTGCGTACATGAACAAAAATTTTATGTTGTGTGCTGTACTGTATTTAACAATACATTCACGTTCATTCATTTTCATTCACGTACAGAAGATAGGAAACCGTGCCCCGTGGTTGGTGTGGTTAAGTTTGTTGTTATTTAATTAACTGTAAATTGTTGCGTGTGCCCAGATTGAACTGTTGGTGTTGACGGTGAAATAGTGATCTTACCTTTAGCAAATACAATTGGAATAGTTATACTTACGCCGTCTTTAGTAAATTTTGCCCCAATCTGACCGCTAGTTTGTGCTGTTGTCCATTTTAATAAACCGTTGTTATCAATAGTTGTTGTTGTGGCGATAGTTGTAGAGTGTGTTTTTACTAATTCCCACGTGCCATCCGTAACGCTTAAATCTCCAACTTTAACACCTAATTGACGTTGTCCATTTTTTGAATTATCAGCCAAAACATTAGTGGGATTTCCTGTTAACGGTAAATATTCAACGGTTATAGTTGCTGTTGCTTTTGCTTCATCTTCTTGCGCTTCTACTAATATAGTGCCTTCATTTTGTCCTAATGCAATATAAAGTAAACCACTACTAGAAATTGTTGTATATTTTGAAACTGTTGCAGTTCCATCTTTCAAAGTGAAAGCGATCATTTATAATCTCCTTTGTTAAAAGTAAATTGTAGTGTGTGACCCGTTTTTATTGTAGCATACTGGGGAACGATAACCCCTTTATGAAAGAGGGACAGCTTGTATTTTGTACCATTTACCAACCGTTCCATTTGTACGCGAATAATTATTTATATAAATATTACCGCTTCGAATATCAGTTATAGTAATTCTGTTATTTGGACGCTTTCCAGTAATTTCAAGTCTGTAATTTGTTCCAACTTCTTCCGGGATACCTATTATATTATTTTTGTTTTTGTCTAAATCAATAATTAATGTTTGATAAATATTGACTTTAGACGCTAATTGTTCAATCGTTGCGTTAGGAATTCCATCTGTGACATCTAAACTTTTATAATCTGTTGTTATTGGTGTCATGTTTATCCAGTCTGTAAAAGAACCGTCCGTATAATAAATCCTTCTGTAAAGATAGTTTGTTTTCCTTACATAAAAATCTATTACCATTGATGATGGTGTCATAGGGTATATATCTAAATAACCTGTTTTTGAATAACCCCAAAACGGTAAATCATTACTTATAGTTAATGATGATGTTACACCCATTGTTAATGAATCTTGAAAATTTAATTTATTTAATACGTCTTGTAAAGTTGCCGTTTTTGTTAAGCCTAAATCGTTAAGACTGCTATAAATAGAGCCTACTTTATTAGCAATTGAACGTATTAAAGCCATGCTAGGGATAGCAAATCTTTCGTCAGTTATTTTATCCTTTATATTATATTCACTTAAATATTGGTGTCTATCCCAAACATCACGAATAGATGTATAATATCTTATAAACCAAATGTAAACGGCTTTATTCGATATATAAATATTTTCCCATTGTGAATCGGGGACAGGTGATCTTTGCGGTTCGCCTGTTAGTGTATCATTCCACCAATCACCCCTTAATTTGTTATAAGACCAACCAACCTCAATAGTGAAAGAAAGTGTATATGGATTTTTAAAGTTTATACCTCCCCATGCAGTAAACCCGATAGGCGTTGACTGTTTACCAACATAAGCTGAATATGGTACTTGCATAAGTTCGCAAAGCTTATTACCGCAATCAAAATTTCTGTTATTCTGTAACCCCTCAAGCCTATAATTCCAAATATTTGTAGGTCCTTTTTGGTGATAATTTAAGAAGTTAAAATAACTATTTTCATTTTCAAACGAACGAATATAGTTATAATAAATATTATTTTCATCTAAATAAGCCCTTGATCCTTGTGCACCGAAAACATACGCGTTAGGGTGTCCGTGATTAATATTTTCCAACGCTAAATCAACAGTTTTTTTCATGCTGTCAGTATACCAATTATAATGTAAATCTATACCGTTAACATTTGCTTCCCAAACGTGCAAATCTTCTTGTCTAAAAACATACGCTTCATAAGATACAGACGGGTCACCACCTAATGAACGAATATATTCTTCAAGGTTTGCACGTGTTGGAATATCCCAATTAGAGCTGTCTTTTTCGTCTTTTGCGTATTTTCTTATATAATCCTCAACGAAACCTGCAATAAATGTTTTTTGTTCTTCGGTCATATTTGGAAAATAATCAAAACCATAAAGTCCTAGTTGCCACGCATCAGGGTTAGCCATTGGTATTACATGAATACAAGTATCATTATTCAATATTTCATTCCATAAGTTAATACCCCCATAAACTTCATTTTTTACAAGAACTTCTAATTGTGAAAGTGCAATACTAGATGATGCTTCATTTCCATGAAAACCATTAAAGACAAATAAGTGTTTTGTTGCGTTTTCTGACCCGTATTCAAGACACCATAAATTTAAACCTAATACACTTAAGCCTAAAGACTTTCGTCTAATTTTTGGATAATTAGTGCAAAGAATATCCATATCTCTAACCATATCGTCATAACTATATGACCTTATAAGTTTTTTAGGAATTTGTGCGTCTGCCAAAGCATTAGTATTATTAAATATAAACGTATTATTATACGTATTATCTTGTTTATAATTTTTTACATAATCATATAATAAACATATTTGTTCTTCATATGAAAGAGCTTCATTATAAACTTCGGGTAAAACTGGGGGAAATACTGATTTTTTACAATCCATAATTTATAACCTCCTTTAATATATAAGCATAAATAAATCTTTTAATTCTTCAATTATTAGATTATCTATGTTTATAAGACTGTTTCTATATTCTAACAATAATTCAGTTAATGATTTATTACCATTAGATCCAGTTTCAGTTTCAATGTTATTTTCGTCTTGTTTTTTTGTCAAATTATTTATTGAATCTTGATTTATATTAGTTTTATTATTTCTGTCTGTTGTGCTTTGATTATTGATATTTGTACTTTCGTTTTCTGTTCCTGTTTGTTCCTCCTCTGTTAAATCTGTGCCATAATCTAAATTATTATAATTGGCTTGTGGCAAGTCGCTTTTTAAACTTTTAGTAGACTGATTTTTATTACCCGTTAATGTGCTTTCACTGATTCCTGTGAACGTTTCATTTCCGTTGTTGCTTGTTTCTCCCGTAATATTTAACGTTGCCTTTTCTTCGTCATTTTTTGATCCGTTAAAAACCCTTTTTAAATTGACATTAGTTAAATAATCATAGTCTTTAACAGTTGTAGCGTATAAATTGTTATAATATGGCATTATAAGATTTAGTTTTTCTTCTAAATAAAATTTCCATAATGTAACAGTTTCAAACGCTATTTCTTTGTTAAAATAATGCATGATTATTTTCTTTTCTAAAATGGGCTTATAATCTTCACGCCATAAAGGGTAGTCAAAATCAAAAATTTTTGATAAACTTAATTCAATTCTTTTAGACATTGGCTTATCACACGCAAAACATGAATACCATTCTACTAAACGTTTTATTTCTACCGTGTATTTACTCATTATATGTACCCTCTTCATTATCTAATGTTTCACGTGAAACATTATCAACATTTACCATTGTAACAAGATTAGATCTAAAATGAACATCAATTTTAGTGCCAAACATACTATTTATTTTTTTAGCCGCTTGTTTACGTGCGTTAAGCATTACATTTCTTTGTGCTTCAATATTACCGTAATTACTTCCAACTTCATCACTAACAAGCCTTTCCTTTTTGTCCATATTGCTATTTTCAATACCGCAAAACGTCAATGCTTCATTCCATACTTGATGTTTAAGAATTTCTAACTTATCAGCCACAAAAGGTGCGTCTGTTTTTAAACTTTTTATACTATCAATATCCAAGTTTTTATCACCAAATATAAAAGGCTCGTTACCGTCATACTGCATATATAAGTTTTTCATTGTTAAACGTTGTTGTTCGCTCGATAAAATAAGTGTTGGTGTCTTTTGTGCTTTTACATTTATATCAATAGCCCTTTCAATTTCATAAAGCCTACGTGCAAATAATTCTATAGTTGATTGTGTAGGGGTATGAAGATAATTATTAAATATCAAAACGCTATCTTTCGCACTACACATTTTGTTGTATCCATTTACGGCATAAGCCCTACGCAATAAAGGTATACGGTAAACGTCAAGTTGCCCGCCGATCGTGCAAGTTAACGCAAGGTTGCCTATAATTTCATCATTGAAATACAGACAATAGCCTATTTCATAGAGCGTTAATTCAATAAATCTTTCATCAACGCTAGGGGGTAGATTTTCCCACTCAAAGACGTTTAAGGCTAATTCCATTAACCTATTATAATAATCACTATAGGTTTTGTTGTTCAACTCTGCCGATTGCCAACGCCTTTTTAAACTTCTACTCACGCTTTCCTACCTCCCCTCTAATTCTTATTAATACGGGTATAATCTCCAACCCAATCACCATGCCAAAAAGTAACGCCGCTATCAAATATTGAACGGATTTTGTTCATATCATCAAAAGGAGCACTACCAATAATTTTACTATCAATAGTTTTTACATAATTCCATGACGGTCTACCTGTTATATTAGGAACTTTTACTTGATGTGTAGCATATCCATACATATCAAAATAATCGTCTATTAATTCGGCGTATTCTCTTCTAATAGTCATGTGCATAAAAGCAAAGTCTTTAATGCCAACGGCAAAACTAGCACTCGATCCCGTTGAGCCGTGAGCCTGTCTTGGTAAACTTGCTGTTTCGCTAATTTTTGCAAGCGTTCCCGCAATGCTTAAAGCCCCGCCCGTTATTGCCATAGGGTTTAGAGTTGCAACTCCTACCGACGTTGTAAAAGCACTACCTAAAACACTAACTGCTGTACTTGCACCGTTTTGTGCTAACCATGCCTTAAATGAATCTGTTGAGTATGCACATTGAGGATAACCGTCAAGTACCATTTTTTCATTGTAGTTAGCGGGAACGCCTTTATAATTAGTAGGGGCTAGAAAAATTTGAGGGTTGCACGACATATCACCCGCCATTACAAAGGTACAAGAATTATCACTAAAATATTCATAATGAAATTCTGCACCGTTTCCGTTAAGGTTTGTTACATACAGAAAATTAAACGGGTGTGTAAATAACTTGTTGTTTCGTGGTGTATAACCGTCAATATCTGAATAGTTTTTATCTTTGCTAATATCGTAAATTTTTGCACTGCCCCCTATTTCACCAATCATAGCCGTTGGCATTTGAAAGATTGCCACAATAGCGTCACTTTTATTAGCATTAGTCAACGTTTCAATCATTGCATTGACACCACTATAGTCACTAAACACGCTAAAATATAACCCGCTATAAATACCGCAATAAGTACCGCCTGTTACTTTTGTACCATTACTATCTGTTGTAGCGGCTACTACGATTGAAGAGCCACCTAAAATATTCGTACCGTCAAAATCTCTTGCTATATAATCGCCTAATTCAAGGTTTTCAGCGATCAAATTATTTCCGATAGCGTCATTGTTTATATGTTCCCTTTCAACAAATGACGGTTTTATCGTTATGTCAAACCACCATGTTTGTATTACATCAAGTTCAATTTCAATTTCACTCATATTCACATTGATAAAATGAATATCTTTGATAAACGCATAAAACCATTTATTAGCAAAATTAGAGTTTTGAAACATTATATAATTACAATCATAAAGACTATCAGCGTTAACGGGCAACCTCAAAGCGTTTTGAAGTCTTACGGGTGTAAGGTTGGTAAAAGTGTACTTTGCTTTACCTATAAAATATGCTACCTGTGCGGACACGCTCGAAAAATCTAACGTGTCCTTATAAGTAGAATCAAGGGGGACATTTCTACAAACCTTTACACTTGTTATAGGTGTCATTGGTATTACATTCATGTTTAACCCTCCTTACACCCGTACTGTTACCGTTGCCTTTCCTTTTTTTGATCCGTCAAACACGCTTGTGGCCGTAACTGTTAGTGTTGTGTTCGATTCCGTGCCCGATACAGTTAAAAGCCCGTTAACGTCAATAGTGCTTGTAACGTCTTCCGTTCCTGTCACCGTCCAAATAACGTCTTTTGGTGCAAAACCTGTATTTACAACTACCGCACTAAACTGTGTCGTTGCACCTTTCGCAACTGTCACCGTAGAGGGCGAAACTGTGACTTCAGTAATTGCGGGCGTTTCTGTTGTAAATAAAACCGCGTTACTGAACGGGCTAATAGAAAAGGTTTTCCAAACGTGGTAGAAGTAATTCCAATACAAGCCCTGTGGGTTGTAAATTTCTGTCATGTTGTAATAGTTGTCAAAAATCATAAACCACGATTCATCAACCATTAGCCCCGCAATAGAAGATAGTGCTGTTTTCTGTTCCTCTGTGAAAGGCACATAACTTGTATACGGATCATCTTCGAAAATCTCCGCGAGTCTTTCATCGTCAATAATACCGAAACCGTCAACGCCAATCTGACGCCCAATAAGTTCAGCCTTATTCATATTGAAAGACAACGCCAAAACTTCGACATCAAAAATACTTTCAATATCCGTTGTTAGAATCATATACAAAAAGTTAGGGTCTGTATATGTTTTAACCCCCGCAAGATTGTACTTACTTGACATATACGAAAGTTTTCTTGCCTGTGCTACCATAGTAGTTGTTACACTACGTGCATTTTCGGCGGTTACTGCGGGAACATTTACAGAGTAAATTTCCCCTTTAAGTGCCACCTGTGCAATCATGTATTTCATCACAAGAAATTCATCATAATTAGCCCCCGTGTACACTTGCTCAATAATCCTTCCGATAAGGTCTGTAATTCCTTGCCACGATAGAAACGCCTGTCTTAACTGATCGTTAGAAACGGTTGTAGGGTAGTATTTCTGATAGTTCATGCTATGGAAAGACGCACGAACGTCTGGAATCCTACGTTTGAAAACTTCGTTTTCTGCTACGGTAGGATCGTACTGATACGGTTTAGCAAGGTTAACAAAAATTTCCTCAATGGTTTCACCGTATTCAAGCAAGCCTTTCTTGAAACCCGCCCACGGGTTTTCATAAAGTCTACTTGTGATGATTACACGCCCGATACGGTTTACAAGTGCCGACAAGAAAGCATTTTGTAAAGGTTGATAAGTCATCATAATTTCACCGATTCCACGCAATGACGCGATAGAGTCCGCCTGTGTTGCAATTCTTCCATTTGGCAATGTGTCACCAACTTTTACAACCGCGGGAATTTGGTCGGCATAAGTGCCACCGATTTCAGAGCGTGTAACATTAAGAATATCCGCACTATTCATTTCACTAAGGCTTTTAGCCTTTTTAGGGATTGTAGGCATTTTTTATTCCTCCTTTTTAAATTTGTTTAGCCCTCAACACGTTCAAGTAGTTCATCAAACGTCTGTGGTTCGCCGTCACGTTCTACATCTTCGCGTGTTTCGTTCATTGTTTCCTCAAAATTTTTGTCATTGTCTACGCCACCAAAAAAGCGGTCAAGATAACGGGTTCTCATTTCCTCGTATTTTGTACGCCATTCTTCCTCTTTTGGTGTGTAAATATCTTCCGTGTCGCGTCCTGTGTATTCGTATTCGTCCGCATCTTCGCCGTCATACGTTTCACCGTATTTTTTTAGAATACTTTCACGCTCGTCAAAATCGTCACGTAGACGCTGAATATCTTCTTCCATGTCGGGCGTTAAACCTCCCGTTTCCATGATTCTACGCAAAATTTTATTCATGCCTGTTTTCGTTAAAATTGCCAAGTAAACAACTCCTCTCTTATAATAGTCTGCAATTCATTTCTTATAATAGTCTGCAATATGCCCAAATTGGCAATTTACCTTTTTTATCTGATGGTTTAGGGGGTACTATACTACAATCTAAATAAATAAATCCTTGAAATTGTGTATATGAAGCCCATTCATAAGGCGGGGATAAGGTTTGTGTGTAAAAATAAGTACCCCCATATGCACTATTACTAGTAACAACCGTTTCGCCGTCTACTTCTTCAACAATTGCAACATGACCGCCGTTATTAGCGTGTGAGCCTGTGTATTTCCATACCATTATACTGCCCGCTTTTGGGGTTTGCCCTGTTTTTTGCCCATGAGAAACGGCATAATCAAACCATGTGTCAGCGTTTCCTAAACTTGTATCGGGGGCTTTTCCTGTTATTTCATATCGCCTACCCCATGCATAGCACGTGCAATTAGGTAAACCATAACCCGATTGATAAAAAGGGTTTAAAGAATACCAATAAGGATTGTTTAACATACCATCTGAATTTAAACGAGGTACAACAACGGGGCAAACTTCACCGCCTAAAAAATTAAACCATGCTATTGCCTGCTCTGACCTGTTAGGCTGAATTGTTACGGCGGGATGTTCATAATACCATAAAAAATAATTTGCTAAAATTCCCACTTCTTCATTAGAGGTGGTAAATTCTTTAAATGAAATAGGAGGATCGATAATAGGTGCATTTGGATTGGAAAACCATTGTAAAGCATTTTCTGATTCATAAATAATTCTATCAAGTTCCCTGTCACCATTTTCCCAATCACTACCCGCCCAATCAATATATTTTGTTGCGGGTGTCCATTGCACTAAACCGTAGCCGCGTGAATAATTAACCGTTAACGATTCCCATATATTAGGGTTTATTGTGCTTTCGCTTTGCATATTTCCTAATATAGCAGAAACGGCGTTAAGTGACCAACCCTTTGAGCCTAAATAATTCCATATAATAGCGGCATTATTTTCCATTTCTGATTGTGAAAGATAATGATTTCCACCTATCCATGTCATTTTAGATCCTCCTTTTCTTCAAATGTTTCACGTGAAACATTACAATAGGTTATTAACGACTGATTGAATGGTGTAATAATCGTAACCGTTTGCGGTAAGGCGATTTTTACGCTCATCACCGTTTCCCCAATCACCGCGAATAACTTCACGTGCAATTTCTTCATTGCTTTTCATACCAACGTTACCGCTACCATTAAGAATAGCATTGACACGGTTCTGAACTTCTGCATAATTATAATTCGCATTTGTTAGATTGTTTATTCTATCTTCACCGTTGCCCCATTTACCCGCAATAACTTCTTTAGCGATTGTGTCAATGTTCTGTGTTGGTGAGCTTGTTTCGCCTGTGTATTTAGGTCTGCCATAACCACGAATATAACGTCCATTAACCGCTATTGTTCTACGGCGAACCGCTGAACTATTGTTACCCTCAATCACCGTAATAACACCATTTGAAACACTTTCAACAATTCCCACATGGTCGGCATATCCTTTGTTATCACCTACGCCGTTATCATTCCAATCATAAAAAATAACGTCACCCGCTTTAGGTGTAATGCTTTCATCTTCAATCCATGACCCTAAAGACTTAAACAATTCAATATGTTTTTCACAACCACATTCAGTAGGAAATATTGAAGTTGCCCCGCATTTGATAGAAACAGCACTTGCAAAAGTTGAACACCATTCATCAGTATATTTTACGGCATAATCACGGGCAAGTGGTTTGTGCCTGTTATATACGTCAATTATTTCTTTAAAACTTCCGTCCGCTTCATTTTTGCCCAACCACGCCCGGGCTTGATTTACAATATCATTAGCACTAGCCATAATTTCAAATCTCCTTATCTATTTTTTCACATAGTTTTGTTAAAGCTATTGTGTTATTGTCAACAGCCTTAACAATATCAAGCATTTCCTGTTTATGCTGTTCGTTTAGTTTGCTGACTTCTTCTCTGTGCTTATCGGTTATGTACTTAACGTAGTAACCCATTGCCCCGCACATAACAATAGGAAATCCAAAAGTTGAAACCGCTTGTGTTACTACATTCCAATCCATGATCAACCCTCCTTTCCTCCCTTATTATATCACACTTCAAACAAGAAAAAAATATTTTGAAGAAAAATTGTAAAAAATGCTTGCATTTTCTGCAACTATCTGATATAATAAAGACAGTTAAGAAATGCATGACTTGACAAAATTTGAAAGATAGGTGAACAAAATGAAGAGAGTAACAAGAACTATTGAAACACACACAATCAACAGTGCAATCGTAACTATGGAAAACGGCAAAATTGCAACAGCATCATTAGATCCTATTTCTATCAGCAATGTTACAATGAACAACGACAAGGCTTTAAAGTTAGTACGTAAAAAGTACGGGAAAAATGGTAACTATGTTATTATAGGAATTGACACGAAAAAAGTAACTTATGGATTGCCGTTTGAAAAATTCATGGAATTAGCGGAAGTTATCCGCGGAAACGAAAAGGACGAGGACGATTCAGAAGAATAATGTTTCAAGTGAAACATTAAAGTCTGACCTAACGGACATATACGGGGCATTAAAATTTTAAGGAGATTAATAAAAATGAGCGAATTTGAAAATGTAAAAGGTATGACACCATTTGATAACACACAGGCAGAGGAAAACACAGCACTTGCGGTTATGGACGAAGATGAGCGTTTCATTATGGATTTAACAGCAGAACGCAAAACACAGTTTTGTTCTATGATTCCAAAAAATGAAGATGAAGAAATAGTGTTGTTTAACGCAATGAACAACCCCGAAAAAAGAATTGGCGATTGCATCAATATGACAATCAATGTCAAACACGTGTTTTGTGAAGTAGTAACGTGTGTGAATCGTGAAACAGGCGAAACAAATATGTGTCCTAGAATTGTATTGATCGACACGGACGGAGTAGGTTATCAGGCGGTTTCTTTAGGCGTGTTTAGTGCACTGAAAAAGATTTTTACAATCAAAGGAAATCCGACAACATGGAAAAAGCCCGTTAAATTACAGGTCGTTCAGATTACAAAGGGCGATCGAAAGTTACTTACTTTCAATATGGTTAAATAGATTAAATAAGGAGGAAAGCGGGCGGCTTATAGTTCGCCCGCTATTTTCAATTATGAGTATGACAAGGAACGGTATTGTTTATGATTTAATAAAATCGCCGTACAAAACTACCTTGAATGGTATAACATTTTATTTTAGTAGTAATAACCACCTTAATAAGTTTAACGATCAATTCAAGGAAAACAGGGAAATATTAGTTTATTCACTATATAAACGCTTTAAATTGTGGGTATATAATAATGAACTTTATGACCTTGTTTTATATAATAAGATAGAAACGCGTGGTTTTCTAGTTTCTTATAAAGGAGATTTTTATAAATGCCTAAACAATATGATATTAGATGGCGTAAATCTGATAGAGAAAAAATATCTAAAACAGTTAGACAGTTCAACGCCAAAATAACACGAACGCTAAAAAAGCACCCCGAATTTGCACCGTATTTACCCGAAAAAATAACGGTTAAAGAATTGACGGAGAAGATTAGAACACGTAAAGACTTCAACCGTGAAGTCAATAGTATTTCACGCTTCATAAAAAGGGGTGCTGAAAAACCGTATACAAGTAAAAGCGGTATTAAAACTACAACATGGGAAAGAAGAGAAATAGGCTATAAAGTTGCACAGATTAACAGACAAAGAACGATTGAAAGGAAAAGGGCTAATGTATCAACGTACAAAGGTACAATGGGAAGTATTCAAGCAAACAACCTAAATCCTAAAAAATATAATATTGATAAAATACGCCCGCAAGAATGGGATAAGTTTATTAAAACAGTAGAAAAACAGGTTAAAAGCAATTATAGTTATGAAAAAATGGAAAGATACAAAGAAAATTATATCAAAGGACTTTATAACGTATTTGGGCAAAAAGGTAATGATATAATAGGAATTGTAGAAAACATACCCCCCGACGAGTTCACAGACCTATTCTATAACGACCCTGTTCTACAATTAGATTTTATTTATGACCCAATAGGAGTTGATTTAAAGATTGAATCTATAATAGAACATTTTGAAATTAACGGGTACGCATAAATGTAATAAAAAAGGGGGCATTAAAATTATGCTTTTTACTGCGGATTTTGAAACAACAACAGACCCCCTAGACTGTCGCGTATGGGCTTGTGGGATATGTAGTGTTGATGAAACGCATAGTTTCAAATACGGTAATAGTTTAGAATGGTTTATTGAATTTGCTAAAAATAACACAGGTTCAACTTTTTATTTTCACAACTTAAAATTTGACGGCGAATTTATATTGTGTTATTTGTTTGAACATGATTATAAGCACGTTACGGATAGAAAAAAATTAAAAACAAAAACGTTTACAACGCTAATATCTGATAAGGGTCAATTTTATTCGTTAGAAATTTGTTTTAATAAGGACGAAACCAAAACAGAAAAAATAACAATATACGATTCATTAAAGATTCTACCATTTAGCGTTGAAGCAATAGCAAAAGGTTTCAATTTACCTATATCTAAACTAGAAATAGATTATGATAAAAAAAGAGAAATAGGACATATTTTAACCCCCCAAGAAATAGATTATTTAAGGAATGACGTTGAAATTATGTCAAGGGCTTTATTGACATTATTCAATCAAGACTTACGCCAAATGACGCAAGGAAGTAACGCCCTATATGACTATAAGAAAATTGTAGGCAAAAAGAACTTTAGTAAATGGTTTCCTATACCCGATTATGATTTTGACGTTAGGCAAAGTTATAAAGGTGGTTTTACATATTGTGATCCTAGAAAACAAGGGCAAGATATAGGGGCGGGGATAGTATTAGACGTAAATAGTCTTTATCCGTCTGTTATGTATCATAAACCGTTACCATACGGGGAGGGTATATTTTTTGAGGGTAAATATAAACCCGATAAATTGTATAATTTATATGTGCAAATGTTTACTTGTCAATTTGAATTGAAAGAAAATTACATACCTACAATACAATTAAAAAATAACCTTTCATTTATGCCTACGGCTTATCTTTCATCTAGTGAAGATGAAGAAGTTACAATGTGTTTAACGTCTGTTGACCTTGATCTATTTTTTGAACATTACCACGTATATAATATAACGTATCATAGCGGGTGGAAATTCAAAAGCACAACGGGTCTATTTAAAGAATATATAGACAAATGGAACGCGGTAAAAATGGAAAGTACATTGAACGGTAATAAGGCTATGCGTACACTTGCTAAACTTATGCTTAACGCCCTATATGGTAAATTTGCTTTGAATCCTAACGTGCAATCAAAAATACCTTACTACGATAACGGTTTAATAAAATACACATTAGGAGATAAAGAAACACGCAACCCGATTTATATTCCCGTAGGTACTTTTATAACGGCATGGGCTAGACACAAAACAATTACTAGTGCACAAAAAGTATATGATAGATTCCTTTATGCCGATACTGATAGTTTACATTTAATTGGCACGGAAATACCAAAAGGGCTTGAAGTTGACCCTGTGAAATTAGGTGCATGGAAACACGAAAGCACATTCACAAGGGCACGTTTTGTAAGGCAAAAAACCTATATAGAAGAAATTGACGGCGAATTAAATATAACGTGTGCGGGTATGCCGTCACGTTGCTATAAGAACGTTACATGGAATAATTTTATTGCGGGTTCAAGTTTTGAGGGTAAGTTACAATTTACACACGTTCAAGGCGGGATTGTTTTAAAAGATATTGACTTTACAATAAAACCATGATATAATAACAAATGTAAGGCATACATTTGTTAATCTTAACGGCACTAGTGGGAAGTCAATGGGTGAAACCGTCCCGCGGTGAACGGGCTGACACCTACGTTTTGAACAATGTGTGTCTTACTTTATTTTATGGAGGTTAGAAAAGTGTACGTTTATGACGGGATACATTGGAACATATATGATATATTACCATATCAAAGAAATTTTAATCTTATTAACGGTGAACGTTCTCTAGGTAAAACATATACTTGCCAAATGTTTACCCTTGATAAGTGCATAGAAAGGGATTCTGAATTTGTGTATATTGTACGAACGCAGGACGAAAAGAAACACGGTGTATTAGAAGAGGCATATCAAAAAGTTATTGCAAACGAGTTTAAAGATTATACTTTCGAATTTACTAATGAAGATATGCTTTTGTGTATAGAACACCCCGAAAGTGATATAACAGAAAAGAAACAATTAGGTTATTGTATAGCATTGAGTGAAGCGGTCAAAATAAAGAAAAGAAGTTTTCCACGTGTTAAATACATGATTTTTGATGAATATATGCTAGAAGAAAAACAGGCTATTTCATATGTTAACGGTTGGAAAGAGCCCGATTTATTGCTGTCTATATATCATACAATAGACAGGGAAGAAGATAGGGTTGTTGTATTTATGTTAGGGAATAACACAAAATTTCACAATCCCTATCACTTGCACCCCGCTTTTAATATCCCACCGATAGATAAGGGTGGTATTTGGACAAGTGAAAATGTTTTATTTCAATATGCAATAGGTTCTAGCGGTTTGAAAGAAAAGAAAGAAAAATCAAAATTTTTACGAATGTTAAACGGTACAGACTACGGAAAATATGCAAAAGACGGTGACTATGTTTACGACAACTATTCGTTTATAGAAAAAATGCAAACTTCAGCAAGATATAATTTTACTATTGAATATAACGGCAATAACTACGGCGTTTATAGCGATTTTAGAAATGGCGTTATATACATAAGTGATAAAGTTGATCCGTCTTGCAAATTAAAATATGCTCTTACTATTGATGACCACAAAGAAAATACTTTACTCACACATTCTAAAAATATCACACAATTAAAATGGTTAGCCAATAATTATAAGATAGGCAATGTGCGTTTTGTAAGCATGGAAGTAAAAATGAAATGTGAAAAAGGTATTGCTTTATTACTTTAAATACACTATAATGATTATATCAAATAAAGGAGGTAACAAAATGGAATGGTTTGACAATGATTTTTTCAAGGAGTTAGAAATGATAGGGCTTGTAAAGGCTAATGAAGATTTAAGAAAAAAGATGAATGAACCAAAAGAATGCTTGACGGAATTTGATAAATTAAAAAGAGAATGTGACTACTGGAAAGGACTTTTTGAAAAGGAACATGAAACAAACAAAAAGTTAACGGACACGATAAACAAATTAACTGATTATCTAGGATAAGTTATCCACACCACCAACC
>UMAM01002329.1_pt1 | contig 15104 bp, 12 predicted proteins | sample 1963711 | NCBI WGS metagenome assembly UMAM01 (sample SAMEA4835916, study PRJEB28245) | human gut metagenome | biome: gut microbiome; material: fecal sample | place: Denmark | collected 2008
TATCGAAGGCGGCTCCAGTTGTTCCGCCAATGCCTGGAAGGGCGCCCGCGCCGCTTGTTCCGCCGCAGAGTTCGCATATGCAGCCCCATGCAGCGCAGGAAAAGAAGGAATTTAAAACTATTCAGCTAAAAGCCCCAATCATAGTCCGCGACTTCGCAAAGGCTATGGATTTAAAGCCGTTTAGGCTCATATCTGAGTTGATGGACATGGGGATTTTCGCTTCGATGAACCAGTCGATAGAAGATCCAACTGCCATTGTAATCGCAAAAAAGCACGGATTTAATCTCGATATCAGGCATAGAGGCGAACAGCAGCAGCCGAAGAAAAAAGAGGCTGTAAAAAGACCGGAAGACGACATTAAAAATTACGTTCCGCGCCCGCCGATTGTCTGCATACTCGGACACGTCGACCACGGAAAGACTACGCTTCTGGACACTATCCGCAACACCAATGTCGTCGCGGGGGAGGCCGGCGGAATCACACAGCATACGGCCGCATACCAGGTTACTTGCAACGGCAAGAAGATAACTTTCCTCGACACTCCCGGCCACGCGGCGTTCTCAAAGATGAGGGAGAGGGGCGCAAATGTCACCGATATCGCGATTCTCGTGGTTGCCGCCGACGACGGCTTTATGCCACAGACGGACGAGGCGCTCAGTTTCGCCCAAAAAGCGGGCGTTCCGATTGTCGTTGCCATAAACAAAATGGACGCTAAGGGCGCGAATATTGACCGCGTAAAGCAGCAAATGCAAAAACGCGGAATCACCTCCGAAGACTGGGGTGGCGAAGTGCTTTGCACGCCAATTTCAGCCCTAAAAGGCGAGAATATCGACAAGCTTCTGGAGCTCGTGCTATTGCAGGCGGAAATTATGGAGCTGAAGGCAAATCCGAAAGCGCCTGTCGAGGGTGTGATAATAGAAAGCCAGCTCGAGCAGGGCAGAGGCGCCACCTCCACAGTGATAGTCCGCCAGGGCACTCTCAAAACAGGCGACGTTATAATAAGCGGCGAGCACTGGTGCAAGGTAAGGGCTCTCATAGACGACAAAGGCGGCCGAATGAAAGAGGCAGCCCCGTCTACGCCTGCGCTCGTCATGGGCTGGACCGGCGCGCCCGAAGCGGGCGATTCATTTGAAAAAGTCGACAACGATAGAGAGGCAAAGCGCATCACCGAAGAGGCCATTCGTAGCCGTAAATTGCAGGCCGCCGCGGAATCCGAGCCGCACGCGGCAAGCATAGAGGAGCTGATGGCTGCAATAGAAAACAAGGACCACAAAGTTTACAAGTGCATCGTCAAAAGCGACGTGTCCGGAACTGTCGAGGCTCTCGTGGCTTGCCTGAAAGATATTAAAAGCGACAAGGTAGGGCTCGAAGTGATTGCCGAGTCAGTCGGCCAGATAACCAAGAACGACGTCGACTTGGCCGCCACGGCTGGAGCATCGATTGTAGCCTTTAACGTTAAGCAGGAAAACGGAGTTGCGGGGCTTGCGAAACATAAAGGCGTTGAGATAGTCTCGCACAACATCATATACGAGCTTATAAATACCGTAAAAGAGGCGATGAAAAACCTCCTCGACCCGGAATTGCGCGAAAACAAACTCGGCGCGGCCGAAGTCCGCCAGCTGTTCAACATATCAAAGGGCGGCAAAGTTGCGGGCTGCATGGTGACGGAAGGCATTGTCAAAAACGGAAAGTTTGCGCGGGTATTCCGCAAGGGCAGGGAAATTTCCTCGAGGGGAAAAATATCGGAAATCAAACGCTTCAAAGACGATGTCGCGGAAGTTCGCGCCGGCTACGAATGCGGCATTACACTCAACAACTTCACGGATTTTGAGCCAGGCGACGTTATCGAATGTTTCGAGATACTCGAGATACGCCCCGAATTGTAATGCAGCGGCGGTATTTCAAGTTTGGAATCAAAACTTTATAAAATCGCAAAATGGGTGAACGCAAAATAAGGGTTGGCGAACTTGTAAAAAGGGAAATCAGCCGCATAATCCATGAAAGGTGGCGTTCGGAGTCCGTTAAAATAACGCTCACGGAAGCCGACGTATCGCCGGACTTAAAGCGTGCGCGCATATACTATTCGGTTCTCGGAGGCAGGGAAGACGCCGCGAAGGCTGCGAAGTTGCTGATGTCAAAACGCGGGGAATTGCGCAGAATGCTCGGTAAAAATGTGGTCTTAAAATATACTCCTGAATTGGAGTTTGCTTACGACCCTTCCATAGAGCGCGGAATGAAAATACTGTCTCTTATGGACGAGATTGAGGCCGACGAAGCGCGAAGCGCGGGAGAAGAAACGCCCCACAATGCCAGCGACTCGCTTTCTTAGGCGGGCGCTTATTTTAAATACGCATGCGTTTTGTTATGAAAAAATTTTTCCCACATTTAGAAAAAAGTTTTTCCGAGCTTTTGGAGGCCTGCCGAGGGCGGAATATAGCGGTTGTCGGGCATATGCGCCCGGACGGGGACTGCGTGGGTTCGCAATTCGCGCTTGCCGATATATTGGCGGCGGCGGGTGCAAAGAAAACCGTGTGCTTAAACCAAAACGGCTTGCCGCGCCTGTACGAAAATTTTGCCTACGGACGGGAATTCCTAAGCGCCGAAAACTTCGACGACCCTTCGTTTGATATTGTCACAGTCGATTGCGCCGACTACGCCCGCACGAATTTAAAGTTGCGCGAAAGGTATCCGTCGCCCCTAGGTTGTATTGACCACCATGTGACAAACAACACTGTTGCCAGAATAAACGCGATAGACCCTTCGGCGAGCGCAACGGCTGAAATTATCGCTGGCATGGCTTTCGACGCAGGCGTAAAAATTTCTGCGGAAACGGCGAACCGTTTGTATATGTCGATTGCAACGGATACGCGGCAGTTTACGACGTCGTCGACGCGCGCTCTCACATTTGAAATAGCAGCGAGGCTCGTGGAAAGCGGAGCTGACGCCGCTCGGGTGGCTATGGAACTCTACCAGAGGGAGACAATCGGAAAGTTGAGGCTCCTTTGCAGATTTCTCGATACGCTAAAATTGTACGAAAACGGGCGGATATGCGTTGGGGTTCTGGAGGACGGAGTTTTTGCGCAAACAGGCTCCGAGAAGGCCGATAGCGACGGGCTTGTGGACTACGCGCGCTCGATAGACGGCGTGGAAATAGCACTGCTTTTGGAGCAGATGCCCAACGGCGTAAAGGGAAGCCTGCGCGCCAAGACGCCAGATTTGAAGGTAAACGAGATTGCCGAAAGTTTTGGCGGCGGCGGGCACTTTGCGGCGGCAGGTTTCACGGCCGAGGGCAGAACTATTGCGGATTTCTACGAGCAGATACTTTCGACTGTAAAAAAACATCTCCAAAAATTTGATTCCCTAAAATCATAGCGATTGTATCCATTATTTCAGCGCCGTAAAAAAAGACTTCCGAAATTAACAAAGATGCAAAAACAGCAATTTCCAGACTACGAAGGCATACTTCTAATAGATAAAGACGCAGGCTGCACCTCGCACGATGTTGTGGATAAAGTGCGCCGAATCCTAAAAATGCGCTCGATAGGGCATGCGGGAACGCTCGACCCAAATGCGACGGGGTTGTTGATATTGCTTGTCGGCAAGGCTACAAAAGCGTCGCAGTATTTGATGAGCCTCGATAAGACCTACGAGGGCGAATTTGAGCTTGGTGTGGAGACCGATTCGCACGACGCCGACGGAACTGAAATTGCGAGAATGCCTGTCCCGGCAGGGCTTACGGCGGAAACTCTAAAAGAGCAGATGGCAAAATTTCTGGGCGACCAATACCAGACTCCCCCTATGTTCTCCGCAAAGAAAGTCGGGGGAGTGCCGCTGTATAAGCTTGCGCGGCAGGGCCAGGAAGTAGCGAGAGAGCCGAGGTTCATACGCGTGTCAAAATTCGACTTGCTTTCATGGGAAAATCCGAAAGCCAAGTTTATTCTTTCCTGCACGAAGGGCACATACGTTCGCACGCTCTGCCACGACCTCGGCAAGCGCATTGGCTGCGGGGCGCGCATGACTGCGCTGAGGAGGATCTCGAGCGACAAGTTTAACGTTGCTGACGCGGTGACGCTCGACGAACTCTCGCAAATGAGCCCAAGCTCGATAAAAAAAATACTCATACCCGTCCGCTCCGCAGTGCCGAGTTTGGCCTTTTAAAAATGCCGGAAGTGCTGCAATTAGACGAAATGATGAGCTACGGCGCCCCGTGCGTCTTGGCTATCGGCATATTCGACGGACTGCACAAGGGCCACCGCAGAGTTTTGGAGTGCGCGCTAAACATGGCAAAATCCGAGAATGCTAAAGCGGGTGTATTGACGTTCGATCCGCATCCTTCGCGCGTAATACCAATGGGGCGTTCTGCGGTTGAAATAATATATCCTTCCGATTTAAGGGCAGCCCGTTTTATTGAGGCAAAGGTTGACGTCGTTTTTTTCAAGAAGTTCGACAAAAAATTTGCGTCGCTCTCGCCTGACGAATTTGCCGGCTACCTCTCCGAAAAGTTTCCCAATCTCCGCGGAATCGTGACGGGAAGCAATTTCTTGTTTGGCAAAAACGCCGCAGGGAACGCCGCGGTTCTCGAAAAAATTTGCGCTTGTCGCGGCTGGAAATACAAGGCTGTTGACGGCATGATGAGCGGTGGAGAGCGCATAAGCTCTACGCGTCTTAGAGAATGTCTCTTAAAGGGCGATATGGGAGAATACGCGAAGCTTGCCGGCGAAAACTATGCCGCAGAGGGAATCGTGAGAAGCGGAAGACACCTCGGCAGAAAGCTCGGTTTTGCGACGCTTAATTTGCCGTGGGAGCCACAATGCAAGCCGCCGTACGGCGTTTATGCGGTGCGGCTCGAAAGAAAAGGCGCAGTTTACAATGGCGTTGCCAACTACGGGCTTGCCCCATCGGTCGGGGATTCATCAAAGCCGATTTTGGAGGTTCACCTTTTTGATGCGCCTAATTTTGGCGCGCGCTCAAAGATTAAAGTTGAATTTTTTAAATTCATAAGAGCCGAAAAAAAATTCCCGGATTTGGACTCTTTAAAAGCACAGATTGCTATCGACTGCGAAAAGGCGGAAGAATTTTTTAGGCGGCGGGATTAGCATTTTTTTATCCGGTTTTACCATTTCTTTTTTTTACACTTACTATTTTGTTGTATTTTTTTTTGTTTCATATACTTGATAAAATATGAAACTTTGGCGTATCTTGTGCGCCGCGCTGTTTTGCGCGTGCGTGAACCTTTCGGGGCAAATTGCGGATTTGCGCGACCACAACTGCCTTTGCGAATCCTTCATCTCTCACAAAGATATAGACCGTCTAAAAAACGATTCCGAATGTATGGGATATTTCGGCGATGTCGGAGCCCCGGGTACGCCAAGCTATGTTGCGGTATGCACGAGAGACTCAAAAAACTATTTCCTTAAATTCATAGAGTTAGACAATGCGGCTAAAAAACTAAAAACTGCGTCGGAAGCGCCGGTATCGCAAAAAACCGCCGAAGGATTGTTAGACTTGCTGAAAGAGGAAATTTTCAATCGAAAAATTGTGGGAAGAACCGGGTTTGACGGAGTTTGCTTTGAGTTCGGCGCAAGGGTCGGGGATTTCTTTGTGTGCGCAGGCGCGTGGAGCCCTCCGCGCGGTTGTGTTGTTAGGTTTATGGGCGACATTGCGCGGGCTAAAACTGCGGAAAAAATATCCGAAATTTTGGAAAAAATAAAAGTCCTCCGCGCAGATTTAAAACTGACGCTCAAGCTCGAAGATGCGAGCGCGGAAGATGTCGCAAATGCGCTCAGAGGCATATATGCGCGGGGCGTATGCTTTGAACAGGCCCGCCGAAAGGAGTGCGACAAAATTACCGTCCGCCAAAGGCGCGAGGAACTCTCGAAAAAAAAGAATCTTTCCGAAAGGGAGCGCATTCTTTTAGCGGAAATAAAAAATTATAAATCCGAGGACGCGGCAATTGGCTGGCGCGAAGAAAGAAAAAATCTGAATTTCGAGAACATATCGGCGCAAGAATTGATAGGGAGGCTGTCGAAAGAGTACAGCCAGTACGATTTCAAAATAGACGGCGACGGTTGGATTATCATACTACCGAAAGAATCCATGCTGAAGGTAAAAGTGCCCGCAATGGAGGTCTCAGAAAAAACTGTTTCGGAAATAATGTCTTTGCTGCCGAAATCGCTCAATATAGTGTTATATGAAGCTTTGAATATACCTGTAAAGAACTCCGAAAAGCCTTGGAGCCCCTATAAGCTAAGAGTAAGGCACATAAAAACTCCAGAATTGCCCTTGTGCGAATTCCTAACTTTTCTTTGCAAGTCCGCAGAGAAAAAAATTTCATGGAAAGCGCACGCCCTCAATGACGGAAGCGTTTGTGTCATGTTTTGGTGGTAGTATTTTTATAGCCTCTATTCCGGGCTTGCGCGGCGGCATTATTTTAATTTTTAGGCGCAGATTAAAATACGCCGCGTAAAAAAATCTGCCGCGCTAAAATTTTCCTTTTTACTTTCTCCGTTAATGAGTGTTTGGGGAAAACTTATTTCTCGCCCAGCAACTCACTCTCAAACGCATGGACGGTAAAAATATTTTTTTATCTCGGCGATTTTTTAATATTAAAATATTCTGCACAAGGTGCCAGCTGGGCGTTAAATAGAATACATATGCGCTCCCCGCCGCTCTTGCCTGGGGTTTTGCCGCCGTACATTAATTACCAGAATGTCGGGCATTTCTTCGATTTTGCAATATATCTTGCTCCTTTTTTTTATTCTGAAATTTAAAAGACTCTATTCTCACCATAAAAAACACTCGGAAAAAATTAAAAAAGATTTCGCCATGCGCGCAACGGCGGTGGCTACTACCAAGTAGGCTAAATCATATTCGTGGTTTCCACAGATTATCCGACACAGATTTAATCTGCCGCGCGGTTGTATAATCAGGAAAACACCCCAGTGGCTTGGCGCAAAAAAAAAGGGCGGCTTTCGCCGCCCCAAATTTTCGCCCTAAATTTGCCTAAACGAAGTTAAGCCTTCGTTGGCGCTCCAAAAGCTTTTTGTTTAGAACCAAAGCCCGGAGAATATGAAGTATAGAAGGGCGCTTATGACGAGAACCGCCGCGCCGCCAATCTTGGCTCCCGTAGACGAAGTGAGGTCTATGGCAGTGTTGACCGGCATTTCGATATCTTGCTTTAGCGGCTTTACGAGCGTGAGTACCGCCATTACCGCGAGCGAGCATGCAAACGTAATCGCCATTCTGTTGAGGAACGCAATATCGCCAAATTGCCATTGCAGCAAACCGTAGACTATCGGGCTTGTCAGTATGCCGAGCGCGCCGGAGAAGCGCGGAGCCCTCTTGGAGAACATTCCAAAAATGAACACTGCCAAAATGCCCGGCGAAAGGTATCCTTGGAATTCCTGTATGAATGTAAAGACGCCGCCGAGATTGGGATTAGCAAGCAGGGGAGCCACAAGGCAGCCTATTGCGGCGAATATGAGCACCGCTATTCTGCCGACCAAAACTTGGTGCTTGTCGCTTGCGTGGGGGACAATGAACTTTTTGTAAATGTCGATTGTAAATATCGTCGAGGCCGCATTGAGCATCGCCGCGAGCGAACTTACCACAGCTCCCAATAGAGCCGCGAAAATAAAGCCCCTAAGCCCGAATCCTTCCGGAAGCACTTGGCTTATTAACAGGCCGAAGGCGGAGTCGTACTTGTAGCCGTAGAGCGTCTTTACGATGGCGTCGTCGCCGGAATTTGTTTTTGAATACTTTTGATTCCAGAAGTCGACAAGGGCTTTCGGGCCGTTTGCGCCGCCGTGGGTCTTTGCCCAGCCGCTGTCGTACTTAAAGCGGATTTTCTGGAGAGAACCGTCGGACTTTGCCTTCTGGTATGCCTTATACAGATTATTGGCGCCCTCTTCCGAGATAACCGCAACTTGCGCGGGCGCTTCCGACTTTTGTATCGTGTAGGTAAACTGCTTGACTGTGTCCTTGGCGGTGACGGGCTTTTTGAGCGTCTCCATCATGTCAAAGTACACAATGGAGTAATTGCCGGCGTTTGTTGCCAGAATTTTTTGGTCGTTCATTGCGGACTTTGCCTGGTCTGCCGCGAAAAGGTTGAAGGCGATTATCCCGGGGATTACAATTATAAAGGGAATTATCAGTTTAAGACCCGCCGCAAATATTACGCCCTTTTGCCCTTCCGCGAGGCTCGACGCGCCGAGGGTTCTCTGAATGATGTACTGGTTGAAGCCCCAATAGTAGAAGTTGGGAATCCACAAGCCGATTATTAGGGCTGTCCACGGGACTTCCGGGTGGTCGGCGGGCAGGAACATCGTAAGCTTGTCGGTATTGAGCTTGAAGAATTTTTCAAGCGTTCCGGCGTCAGAAAGCGACGCGAGAGTATCGGGCGATATTGTCGCGGTCGTCGTTATTTCGGCGACGGGCGTTGCCGCAAAAGCATTGAATGCAAAATATGATATTAGGGCGCCGCCCACAATCAATGCGGTTCCCTGAAGGAGGTCGGCCCAAGCGCAAGCCTTCAAGCCTCCGGCGCAAACATAGACGGCGGCTATGATGCCTATCGCCCAGCAGCAGGTTGAAATGTCGAGGTCAATCGGCAAGTCTGCGCTGTGTCCGAACACTGTGTCGGCTACTGTCGCGCCCGAGTATATGACGGCGGTTATGTTTACGAGCACCAAAACAATCACCATCATAAACGACATCACCGAGCGCGAAAGGGCGTCGAAACGGTATTCCAAGAATTGCGGAACTGTGTACATTCCGCTTTTCAAGAATTTAGGCAGGAATAGGAATGCAACGAATACGAGCGTAATTGCGGCCATCCATTCGTAGCTTGCAATCGCAAGCCCGGAAAGCCCCGAGGCGCTGCCGCTCATTCCCACGAACTGTTCCGTGGATATGTTGGCGGCAATCAGCGAAATGCCTATCAGCCACCAAGTCAGCCCTCTGCCCGCGAGAAAGTATCCCTCGCTGCCGTTTTCGCCGCGGCTTTTATAAAGCCCGAGCGCAACTACCGCTATAACAAAAGCGGCAAACACTATAATATCTATAAGTACACTGGAAGTCATAATGCTAAAAAGTTTGTCTAAAAATTTTACCTTTTCAACACTAATTTAACCATCATCGTATATTGAATTTCTCGATTTCTGTCGCACAGGCGCGATTATTACGCGCTGCGCTGAGCCGGTTTATTTGAGGTATTATTTGCCAATTTTTTATTTTTTTTTAGCTCCTGCAGCTGACATCCCACAACTTGAAATCGATTTTTTGCGCGCGGTGATAAAAGCGCTACAAAAAAAAGGCGGGGGAAGAAGAACGCAAAATAAACGTGAAGTATTAAGTTTAATAAGGCGCGAAAAAATAGTATGTAATAAAACGTGAAACAATGCGCAAAGCAGAAAACTGTTTTGCAAAACAAGCTATGGAGCAGGGCGTTAATAAAGAACAGTATAGCGGGACAATACATTTAAATGGACGTGAAACAAGTGCAAGATAGGCGTAAACAAGGTATTGGGCAAGGCGTTAAATATACAAAAACAATGCGTAGAACAGAGCTCGATAACGGGGAGTGATGCAATCGCTGTAAAAAGGCTGCAAGCGGTGCTGAGAATAAAAAACGGCGCGGAAATAAAATTCTGCGCCGCTTTATGAATCGTTTTGATAAACCTAAACGAGCTTGTATTGCGTTGGGTTTGGAATTGGAGCTATCGGCTTTTTGCCGTCGAGCGACAAGTTTTCCGGCAGCAGGCTCAGCTGGGATTTTTCCTTGAACCATGCAGTCTTAATTCTCTTGCCAGCGTAGGCGGCTTCGCGCCCGGCTATCGCGACAAAACATGAGTCCGCGCAGGTCTTCATCGTGTTGATGTGCTTGCCTGAGCGTATTGCGCCGAAAAGCGCTTCGTGCTCGCATACGAGGGCGTCCTTTTTCGGCATTTCAGACTTCCACGGCTTTTCGCCGGTTATCGTCTGAATCCCGAAGGTCATGTCGAGCACGCCTTTTGTTCCGTACACTTTTAACGGGCTATACGGCGAAGTGCCGTTTTCCTGGCGGCATGCCGCTGTCAAAGACACGCCGTTGCCAAACTCAAAATGCGCGTGCGTGTTCGACTGCCTGTCGCCGAGCTGCGGGTAGGGAATATCCGTCTGTCTTCCGCCCGAACCTATGACTTCCACAGGCAGCTTGTCAATCGCCCACAGGGCGAGGTCGAGATTGTGGATATATTGCTCGACAAACTGGTCGCCCGAGGTCCAGGTGAATGCAAGCCATCTCAACAGCTGGTATCTGACGTCTTCCGGCACGAGGTTTGACGGAACTTCGTACCAGCCTGTAAGGTATGTGGGCTCGTAGCGCAGGCAGACTATCGATGTAATGTCGCCTATCTGCCCGTCGCGGACGCGGTCTATCGCCTCTTTTATTGCTGTGTGGTAGCGCATTTGTGTGCCGCATAGCACGTTTAGCCCCTTTTTGTCGGCGAGGGGAATGAGCTCGTTGTATATTTTTCTGAGCTGCACGCTGTCGATGCATATCGGCTTTTCGGCGAAAACGTGCTTGTTGGCTTTAAGGGCTTTTTCTATGTGGCCAGTGCGGAAGACCGGAGGAGTGACGAGCGCGACTACGTCGGCGGGAGTTTGCAGAACCTTGTCTATCGCGTCGAGGCCTATGAAGGAAGTCTCGCCATTTACCTTCCAGACATCTTCCGGCTTTAACCCCCTGCGCTTTGCGAAGTCGCGGACTTTGTTGCCGCAATCTTCTATCCTTTCGGAGTACAAATCGCCGGCGGCGATTATCTCTATGTTTTTGTCGGCGGCGAGCATGTTTTGCAAAGCGCCGGTTCCGCGCCCTCCGCAGCCGACTATGGCGATTTTTATTTTGTCGGAGCCCTTCGCCGCGCCAAATGAAAATTTAGGCATTGCCATCGACGCCGCCCCGGCGAGAGCCGCCGTCTTTATGAAATCGTTTCTTGTCATATGTAATCCTTCAATTTACGGTTTAAAAATTTGCAATATGTTAATAAATCTACATTCAAATTGCAATACACGCAAGTGATTTTTATTTGAAGCATTTTGACATTGTTATATAAAATACTCTTGCCTTTTGCCGAGCAATTGCAATGTTTGGCGCGTGAAAATTTTTTATCCAAAGGGCTTGGCTGATATCTGCGCGATACCGAAATCGCTCATTGGGCGGACTCTCGCGCTAGGCGCGCTTGCCGGAATTTCAGGAGGTGCCGTTCTCGGGGCGTGGCATGTTTTATGGCGCGCAATAGGGGTTCTGGCGTACGGCTCTGGGCTTGTGTTTGACTCCCGCGGAGCGGCTGCGGCGCACGCGCTCAGGAGCGTCGCGCAGGGGATTGTGTTTCTATTAAACTCGGCGGCTTTGTCGTGCGTGGGGCTTGCGGCGGTCTGGCTTGCGGTTTACATGGCGTTTAGATTTGCGAGAAATTCCCAAATGCAAAATTTGCAGTATTTTCGCGTCTGGGTAGTAGCTCTCGTGTTGGCTTTCCCGCTTTCCATTGCGCTTGACGCGTGGGAAATTTTTGCCGATGGGGCTCCGGTCGCATTTAAACTTGGCTCAATGCTTTTAAATGCCGCATTATTTGTCGTATTTTTGGGGCTCGCAAAATTTTCATTTATCGAAAATCCCCCAAAGGGCGGGGGAGTTTGGAAAGAGGAGCTTTCTAAGGTCGAATTTGTCGGGATATTGCGCAAATCGATAAAGTCGCACTATCCGCATTTTAAGCGCAATGCGGCGATTGCCGTATTGGTTTTTGCGGCAATCGCGCTCGTCGCGGGCGCATAGGCTCTGCGCGGGGTTTTTCTGAGTAAAAATATGTGCGCAACAGCGAGTCCGGCGCGTTTTTTGCATCATAGGCGTTTTTGCCGTGGGCGCAAAAATCTTTTGCCGCTCAAACTTGCATGGATTTGCCTGTATAATTTTTAGGATTTGATCCGGCGCGCCTTATATATAAGATCTATACGCAAAAAATGTTAAGTTTTTTGTCTCAGCACCCATCGCGCAGAAAATTTTTTACAATTCATTAAAAATGGCGGTCTTGAAATGCGCAATTATTTATACCGGGAGCCTCTCTGAAACTTACGGAAGACGATAAATCCATAAAAGTATTGACAAAATTTCCGCCCAGTGCGGTAATCAACGCAATTTTTTAAAAAAAAGGTTGTTATTATGATAAAGAAAATAGACCACATCGGTGTAGCCGTTAAATCAATTGACGACGCCGTACCCTACTACGAAAACGCTCTCGGACTCAAATGCGAAGGAGTCGAAGAAGTTGCGGACCAAAAAGTAAAGACGGCTTTTTTCTCCGTTGGCGGAGTTCATATCGAGCTGCTTGAACCCACCTCTCCCGACAGCCCGATTGCAAAATTCTTGGAAAAGAATCCCCACGGCGGAGTCCACCATGTGGCGTTTAACTCCGACGATATAGTCGCAGACCTCGCGCACGCGAAGGCAGCAGGCGTCGGCCTCATCAACGAAGAACCCAAGATTGGCGCGCACGCAAAGAAAATAGCGTTCCTGCACCCCAAATTCACCAAGGGAGTGCTGACCGAATTTTGCCAGGACGGCGATTGCTCCTGCAAATAGGCACTGCCGCGCTTTGCGCCGTTCCGCGGATTTCCGCCGGGACGGCGGCATGGCAGCTTAAAAAAATTTCCCGTTAAACATTCATCGCAACCGTATCTTATAAAATGGCAATAGCAAAAAAATTGATGGACGAACTCGCCCGCCGCCGCGAAGAGGCGTACAACGCCGGCGGAAAGGCGAAACTCGAAGCCCGCCGCGCAAAGGGTCTGATGACTGCGCGCGAAAGAATAGAAGCCCTGTTCGACGCCGGGTCTTTCATGGAGTTTGGAATGCACGTTCAACACAACTGCCACAACTTCGGCATGGAAAAGAAGGTGCTCCCCACCGACGGCATAGTATGCGGAATCGGCACTGTCAACGGAAGGCAAGTGGCGGCATTTAGCCAGGACTTCACTGTCGCGGGCGGATCGTTGGGCTCCAACCACGCTAAGAAAATATGCGATCTTATGAAGTTCGCCGGCGAAAACGGAATGCCCGTAGTAGGCGTCAACGACTCCGGCGGCGCGAGAATCCAGGAAGGCGTTGAGTCGCTTTCCGGATACGGAAAAATATTCTGGCAGAACGTAAACCTGTCCGGAGTAGTTCCGCAGATATCCATAATAGCAGGCCCCTGCGCGGGCGGCGCGGCTTACAGCCCGGCTCTTATGGACTTCATCATAATGACCAAGAAAAACTCCAACCTCTTTATCTGCGGCCCGCAGGTCATCAAGGCCGCCACCGGCGAGGAGGCCGCTCTTGAAATGTTTGCCACCGCAGACGCGCACGCGACTGTTTCCGGCAACATACACTTGGTCGCCAACGACGACCGCCACGCGCTTGAGCTCGCAACGAAACTCTTGTCGTACCTGCCCTCAAACAATATGCAGGAGCCTCCGCACGACTTCTCCGTTCCGCTTGAAAAGACCTACGATCCCGAGCTCAACAATATCGTTCCGGAAACTTCAAAAGAAGCGCTCGACGTATATAAAGTTATAAACAGAATTGTCGACAACGGCGAATTTTTTGAAATACAGGGTTCCTTTGCCCGCAATATAGTAGTCGGCTTTGCCAGATTCCAAGGAATAGTGGCGGGCATAATTGCGAACCAGCCCGCCTACAAGGCAGGCTGCCTCGACATCGACGCCTCGGACAAGGCTTCGCGCTTTATCCGCACCTGCAACGAGTTTAACGTTCCGATTGTTAACCTCGTGGACGTTCCCGGATTTATGCCGGGCCTCGCCCAAGAGCGCGGCGGCATTATCCGCCACGGAGCGAAGATGCTGTTTGCATACGCGTCGGCGACAGTCCCGAAGATTACGCTCATAATGCGCAAGGCATACGGCGGCGCATATCTTGCCATGTGCTGCGTCGATATGGGCGCCGACATGGTGTTCGCATGGCCGACGGCGGAAATCGCCGTTATGGGCGCAAAGGGCGCGGTCAACGTCCTCTACGGCAAGGAGCTTAAAACAGCGGAAAACCCGCAGGAGCTTGCGGCAAAGCTTCGCGCCGAGTACAGCGAAAAGTTTGAAAGCCCCTATCAGGCGGCTGAAAAAGGCATGATAACAGACGTTATCGAACCTGCGGAAACGCGCGGAGTCATAGCGCATGCGCTTAGGGCAACCCTCGGAAAGAGGCAGACCCGCATGCCGAAGAAGCACGGCAACATTCCGCTGTAAGCATTATTAATAAGCCCGAAATTAAGGCCAAGTCCGCTACCCGGCTTCCGCAATCGCGGTTGCCGAAGCCGCGGCGGGGGGGGACTAAAAAAAACGGCTTCTGCGCAAGGCGCTCTTTCAGGGGCGCACAGCGCGGAGACAATTAAAGCCGCAGAAAGAGGAAAAATTTATGCAAATAATCGCCACATTGATACCGGCACATCCGAACCTCGAGCAGATGCTTATGTTTTCTGCCGTCGGGTTTTTGGTTGTGATTTTCGTTCTGATGTTCTTGTCGTTTATGACTTCATTCATCGGAATATTTTTTGCAATGAAAGAAAAGGGAAAAGCAGCTCCGGCAAAACCGGCCGCCGCCCCTAAAAAATCTGATATCCCCGAGGATCATGCGTTCGCGATTTCCGCGGCGGTGGCGTCGGTGCTCCCCGAATTGAAGGACGAAAGAGCTGAATTGCTCGCCGTAATCTCGGCGGCTGCAGCGGTCGCAATAGAGGAGGAATGCCGCGTAGTCTCGATAAAGCTTGCGCCGCCAGACATGACTTTCGCAAGGCAGGGAAGAATGCAGATTTTCGCGTCTAAAAATTATATACCCACTAAATTCAATTAAAAGGAACTATTTATGAAAAAGTTACGCATAACGGTAGAAGGTAAAACATACGAAGTCGAAGTTGAAATACTCGGCTCGAGAATAGCGTCAGTTGCTCCTGCGGCTGCTCCCGCTCCGGTGGCTTCCGCTCCGGTCTCCGCCCCTGTGGCTGCTCCCGCTCCCGCCCCCAAAAAGGCTGCTCCAGCTCCCGCAGGCGCAAACGACATCGCCTGCCCTCTCGCGGCGG
>UMAM01051807.1_pt1 | contig 15087 bp, 9 predicted proteins | sample 1963711 | NCBI WGS metagenome assembly UMAM01 (sample SAMEA4835916, study PRJEB28245) | human gut metagenome | biome: gut microbiome; material: fecal sample | place: Denmark | collected 2008
AGAATATAGAGTGTATTGCCGAAAACCGGGTTAATGATTGTCAGCCAATCCATTCAACGAAAGAAGCAAAAATCAGTTCTCCCTCTTTAAGACACTTAGCTTGGAATATCGGTGAACGGCTTGGAGTCTCCCGTCGCGACAGAGCGATATTCATTAAGTCTTCTTTCCCATACGAATTGCGCAACGCTGATATAGAATATCTGGAAGCCAATTTGCGTGTTAATGTCCCATGCGACATTCCTATTGACGTGCCGGACAAAGGAGATTTCCACTTCCACAACAATACTTGAAAATTAAATCGTGCAGACGGTAATCATTGTTCTGCCTGACGAATTTCTGCAAAATTTCATTCTGTTGGTTTGCAGCATATTAATTCTAATTATTGAAGATATGAACACAACAGATTTGACTTTTAATGACCTGCCCAAAGTGGTAGGCGAACTCTGCGAGAGAATCGCAGGAATGGAAAATTTACTTAGGGACACTCTTAACCGCCAAAGCGAACCAAAAGAGAATTTGCACGTACCAATGACAGTGCAGGAAGCCTGTGCCTATCTGAAAATGCCAGTCTCCACCTTTTATTACAAGATAAAGAAGGACAACATTCCGGTTATCAAACAAGGAAAGCACCTTTATATCTATCGTGACGAGCTCGACAAATGGCTAGAGGCATCTCGCAAAACTTCAGCACCTCTCACCTATGAGGAAGAAAACGAAGCGATGTATGCCTCACACCGTCGCAAGCCTAATCCTAAAAACTGGTGAATATGGAAACGGCAACACCCATTGAGGAGCTTGCTCAAATCACTACGAGATGGCAAGATACTATGCTCAGTCTGGAAAAGGTGTACGAACAGGAGCCGGAAGTCCTGAGTATAGGCGGAGTGGCTATCGGGACATTGGGAAATTTCAGTGCATCCATTGGCAAGGCAAAAAGCAAAAAGACCTTCAACGTGTCGGCTATGGTGGCAGCAGCTTTGTCCGGAAAGAAAGTCCTTAACTACACAACGGATTTTCCTGATGGGAAAAACCGCATCCTTTACATTGACACAGAACAGAGTCAGAATCATTGCATGATTGTAATGCAACGTATCATGAAACTGGCAGAGTTGCCGGCTAATGAAGATTGCGCCCGTTTCTATTTTCTCGCTCTACGCAAGTTCAATCCGAAGGAGCGTTTGGCTATCATAGACGATGCCATCAGTCAGATTGAAGGGCTTGGTTTTGTCGTGATTGACGGAATCCGCGACTTGGTTTATGACATCAATTCACCGAGTGAAGCCACATGTGTAATATCCAAACTTATGCAGTGGACTGACGAATACCAGATTCATCTTCACACCATTCTTCATCAGAACAAAAGTGATGAAAATGCCCGTGGACACATTGGCACGGAAATCAACAACAAAGCGGAAACGGTCATCCAAATCGAGAAAGACAAGGACGACAGCAAAATCAGCAAAGTGGAAAGTGTGCATACCCGCTCAAAGGACTTCCTGCCATTCGCTTTCTACATCAATGACCAATCGCTTCCCGAACTTCTGCCGGACTATGTGCCGACCAAGAAAAGTGCTGGTCGTCCCAAGCAAGAACCATTCTCCCCTTGTAAAGACATCCACGAATCCACCCATCGCAAGGCTCTCGAACTGGCTTTTGATGGAAAAGAGACTATTTCGGGATATAAGGCTTTGGAAGAAGAACTGACCACCGCCTACGAACTGGCAGGAACAAAATTGAATCACAACAAAATTGTGGAAACAATCAAGTTTCTCACGAACAAACGGATGGTAGTTCAGGAAAGCCGTGGCATTTATCGCTTCATGCCGGATTACCACTATTGACTCTCCACTCGACTTTATTCTCAAAGCGTGTACTCTTGTATAAGCCAAAGTTAAGTACAACGGCTGGTTTCATGAAAATTCTCGAAACTGGTCGTTGCCGTCTTATCTCCCAAACCTATCTTTTTAAGCCAAGGGCTTGCCCGTTGTACAAAGATTATCATGTACGGGGAGCCTAATACCCCAAGCGACCAAGCGGTCGTTTGAGAGTGCCAATTTTCCAGCAAGCTGATTGGATGAAAAATAGCGTTATTTAAGCACTTTTTCTTTTCACCAGCCTCTTCCTCATCTTTCTCGACAAAAAGCGAAATTTACACACTTAATTGCACCCTGGACCTGTTCATTATACGGCCTCCATTGAGTTAGGGTAACTCAATATCCCAAGCGATAAAGTGCTCGTGAGAAGTTGTCAATCCAAGGCAAGTAGAATATGGCTTTATTGCGATTATAGAATACCTTAACTCTCCACGAAATCACGTTTTGGTTGGGCTAACCTCTGTTTGATAGCTGGCACGGATAAGCGCATTTCAATAATGCTTTTACGAACTCTTTTATGAACCCTACTGGTTCTTTTATGAACTCTTATGTGAACTCTTTTCCTGCTTTTAGGTTAATATTCCGGAGTAATGTCGGCCACCATAAATGCGATACTCGATAATGGACACAGAACTATTGTCCGAACGCTTGCCTATCAGGCGAAACGAATCTGCCATATCTCTATGAATATTTTGCCAACCTCAGAATGACACCGTAATCATTCCATATCTAATGAAGGAAGGCTATTATCCTCAAATCTATCAAAGTCTGATTGGAAAAGACGGTCTTGAATGATCCTGTATTTCTCAAACTCGGATTCAGCAAACTCTTTGGCAAATTCGGCAGAAACTTTTCCGCTGTCCTGCAATATTGGGCTCTCAAATAAATTAATGAATTTGTCTATTCGCTTGGCCCAATCTTCCATTGTCATAGGGATATGACGCTTGGCCATACTTTCTGCCATATCAAGCGATGCATTGACTATTCTGCCCATTTCTTCCAATTCTTTTTCTCGCAAATAGTTCTTTGCTACGGACACATCAGTTTTGACAATTTTTCCATTCGGAGCATTTTCCCAAGTGGTCAAACCCATGTGTTCCTTATTCGCATTAGCTCGTTCCACAATCAACTCTGCAGCGGTATGCCCATGCACAGCATAGTGCATTTTGTTCTGTACCTTCTTGAAGAAAAGACGTGTTGTCGGAGCATCCTTGTTATAGTCTATAGCCGTAGCATAAATATCGGTCAGTTTCTGATAAAAACGACGTTCACTCAGCCTTATCTCCCTTATTTCGGCAAGCAAATGTTCAAAGTAATCCACACCTAAGAAAGCCCCATTCTCCATTCGCTTATGATCAAGCACATATCCACGGATGGCAAACTGACGAAGCACAAACGTACACCACTGTCGGAACTGCGTAGCACGAACAGAATTGACGCGATACCCGACACTGATAATGGCATCAAGATTATAGAAAGTCGTGTTGTAATTCTTACCATCTGAAGCAGTTGTTTCCATTTTGGAAATAACTGAATGTTCGTCCAACTCACCACTCTCAAAAATATTTTTAAGGTGCTTACTGATTGCTGGTACTCCTACATCAAAAAGCTGCGCCATTGCCTTTTGTGTTGCCCAAATGGTTTCATCTTTATACATTACCTGAATCCCATCCTCCTTGCCTTCAAGCATAAAGATGAGAAACTCTGCCGTACTATTTCGTATTTCTATATTCTTTGGCATCACATAAAACCATTATAGATTCGACACATCAAGTAAATTAAAACACCAGTTCACAACATATTACATTAGCACTTGAGACCCTTATACTAATTCAGCCTTAATCCCAAGATTGAGTTTTTGTGAAATCTCGGTTATTTGGTTGAATTTGGTAATAGTGTCGGAGCAGGTATTACATAACCAACCATTACCAACAGGCTTAAATGGCTTTTCATAACGAGGTGCAGGAGTTTTCAATATTAAATTATCTGCACAACAATTGATTCTCAATTCCCGTACCCGTTCTGCGCCGGCATATTTTACGACCTCAATAAGTGCTTCCAAGACTTTTGACGAACAGATTTTACGACCATCCGGAAAAGTTACTTGTATTTTCGTTCGTGTACTTTCCTTGTTAGTACTCTTTGGTAAGTATAATGTTTCAGAGCCATCCAACGGAACAAGATTAATTTTCAAGTTGAGGTCCAATTCATCGGAAATAGCCTGCAAATCTTCGCTTTTTGTTTGTGTCGAACTATTTGTCATCACATACCAACCGCCACCTATAGGCTTTTGATATTTGGCATATTTGGCATCAAGTGTTTTAGAAACCACTCCGACTCCTGCATGTTCAAGGCCAACTAAATCAACTAATTCAGCGCCGATTCCTTTTATGACCGCAGTATAAGTGTCACTGAATATATTACTTTGAAATACTCTTCCATCAGGAAACTCCACTCTGGGCACGTGTGTTTTGCTGTGCTTTGAAGTATCATGACCATTAATTCGATTGCTTGTACCGATTATGATTTCCTGATTATTAGAATCCGTTCCTGATTTTTCAATAGCATTCTCATCATGGCCGTTACATTCATACTTGTCACGAACAAATACTATCGAGCCAGATTTGCAGAAAGAATAATCGATCTGCTTGTCGCCATCGAATTGCAAGCTCATGTCGATAGTACACCGAAGCCAAGAAATTCTTTCACCGATAATTTTCATTATCTCAGGGAACAAATTGTCCTTGAGATATTGAAGCTCAATATTGTTGATTTCCCTTCGGATTTCAGCGATGACATCCTCTCCTGACGCTTTGAGGCGATCAAGAGATTGATAAAGCTCTTTCAGTTTTTCGGTGTCGGCGTTGGTTCCCATTATTTGAGCGTAAATTCTGGCATAGGTTTAGCGAATGAGCTTTCGCAGTCAATATTCGCACATTGCTGGCGAATAATGTCGCGACGATGTATTGCCGGCTTAAGGCAATAAGTGTAGAACTCTTCCATATCCATATCCTCCTTTTTAAGGATATGGGGAAAGAGTAATTTCAAATATGCTACAGTGGTTCTTTGCACTGCTTTCAGGTGGCGCATATCGGCTCCTTGCGGAATTGCCACTGATTGATTAACAATGGTGGCATACTCCGTAGCCGTTCTAAGCTGATGTAGGACTTCGGAGAAAAATTCTACATTCAGCGTCCAGTCACGAAGTGCCATGTCATTGGTTACGCGAGGCAATAGCCAGCCTTCAATAAAGCCATGGAAACGGTCAAGGAGCGCAGACTCTTTGAACGCTTCCGGAAGTTCCTCCACATAATTGTCCGAGATCGGAAAACCGTCCTCGGACAGTGGAATATTGCCGAGAAGAATTAGACCGCATTCCGACATAAACTCATAGTTGTCGACGTTGGTTTTTCCATATTCAAGATAATTCTTGAGTATGGAACGCATTTCCATGGTGTCGGTAAACGTTATCGACTGGATTTCGTCGAGAGCGACGAGGTCATGATGTAGCATGATGCCCGGTATCTTACGGGCTTTATCGTAAAACAATTTGGCGCGTGAAACCTTGCCACCACCAATAAGCCAAACGAACTTCGACAAATTGCCGAACACGTAAGACTTACCAGTGCCTTTAGGCGCAAGTTCAATGAGGTTCAGACGAGGCTCAATGAACGGTAGCAGTCTCGCAATGAACTCTAGCTTTTGCGTTTTATTAGCAAAAGAAGAAGGAGTATATTCCATTGCGGATATAATAACGTCAATCCACTCGTCAACGGTGAACTTTTTACGACATTCACGGAAGGAGCTCAAGTCAAGGCGTTCGAGAGGTCGGAATGGTTTATATTTCGACATCTCAATATAGCCTTTTTCTTTACCCTCAGGCGGGATGTACACCAGTTTTATGATACCCCATTTTTCGCCATCGATTAAATCGTCGGGATATTGGTCGACGACGTATTGAGGAATTGAGGTGTCTTGCATCTTAATTCCCATTTCAGGTATCTGAAACTGCGTTTTATTTTTGGCGATGTTAGTGCCGACTTCAAAACGAGTTAGAAGTGTAATAACATCACCTTGCATCAGACGACTACGTATAGCGTTTGGATTGAGCGGTATATGTTCGTCAAGGAATCTAACAAGGTCGTCACGGCGAAGCCGGCCGTTCATGTCAATGTGTGTCGCAATCAGATAGTCTTTCACGAAAGACGGCAGGTTGCGGCCCACAAACACCTCATTGTTGGCAGGGTCTTTATAAACGGCTGACTCCCTAAAGACTTCACGAATTTTATTTCCTATCTCACTCATAATTCAAAGTCTGATAAAGCCGAGCTAAAGCCCATGCCATAGATTTCTATTTCGATTTGAACCGGTTTGCCGCGGAATGGCATAACCGTCAATTGGTGTTTGCCTTCGGTGGCCGACGATAGCATTGCTACCCACTGCAATCCGTTCTTCGTCAACGGGATTTCTTGACCATTGAAGATGACAGTCGCAGATTGAGGCGCGGGCATGATTGTGAAGGATACCTTTTTATCTGAAACGGGTATGCTCGTTTCTTTAGGTTTAACTGCGAAAGTCAGAGGCTTTGCGAGGTCGTCGTTAGTTATAACAATAAACGGCACTAACACTTCTTCGGGAGTTGCGCCGCCATGCACTTCGTGAGTCGGTTTCTTTCCAAGCGAAGCGTGGCAAAGCGCTACCTTGTATTTCTTGCCATCGTACTCGTTAGTGTGAACCACAAAATTTACATCATGCTCCAGTCCGCTGTCACTGTCGAGCAAAACATACCGGCCTTCATGTTTAGTATTTGAATCAAGTTTCAAAGACTCGCAGTTTCGCGACATAGCACTCAGACCGTGGTCTGAGACAATGGCGATTGTATGTTTGCCGACTTTATTATCATTAAGAATATCTTCAATTATCTGTCTGACAGTTTTAAGTTCCTTAATCAGCGTAAGGTACTTTTGGTAATGACCGTCATGGGCTAGTTCGTCCAGAGCCTCTTTCTTGAAGATTTTCTTATTGTCAACTTCAAACGAATTAAGATGAGTGTTCGACGGTATATTAGTGCGAGCTACCTGAGTGAGCACTGCATCATATCCGGAGTTGGACTGGTCGAGCAAATAGAGAATGTATGGTATGAACTCAGCGCCGAGACCGTCTACCCAATACACTTTATCAACAGGGAATTTCTTAGTAGTGACAATGTCAGCGAGAATGCCATGGCTTTCTTCAAAGCCAAAGTACCAGTCATAGAAGGACTCTGCCGACACATTACGCTGTTTGAGCAAATCTGCGAGTGTGTCGGTAATGGTATCTTTAATTTTAGCTGCGCGAAATTGATTGAAATATTCCGATGCCCACGATTGACTCTGCTTTATTGACAACGTTTCAAACGGTGTCAGATAGCCGTACAGTTCGGGGAAATATTCTTGAATATGGCTAAGCCCAAAATCTTTTTGTCCACGAAGCACATACCAACCGAGGAACAACTCGTCCTCGAAATCATAGGTTGAGGTACAATAGCGTTTGGCTTGTGCAAGACTATCGTCATTTTGGGCGATTGTAATGATTTGCTCTTTTACCCAATCTTGATGCTCCGGAGGCGTAAGTGTTCTGAACTCACTACGCAAATCATACATCAGTTTCTTGCGAGGGCCAAAATATCTTTCGCGTTCGGCTGGAGTGGCATAGAATATGCGTTCTGCCACACTCACAAACAGAGAGTTGCCAATCTGGAAATCATTGGTTTCTTCTAATATTATGCGCAGATATTCAGGCAGTTCTTTTGCTTTAAAATTCAGTGCATAATATTTCAACAGCCATCGGCCAAATTCATCTGTGCTATCAGATGCCCACAACTCCAGGACATCCGAGATGCTGATTGTCATTCGGTTGAAGTGTTTCTCAACGAAACGAGATAAATCAAACATCGTAGAATTTGATTTGCCGATATGGTTCAGCAACTTTTCCCAATACTGCGATTCATCTTCCACATATTGAATAGGTATATTCAATTCAAGGAACTCGATGATAAATGTGTGAGCATTATCTATCGGTTGGAATGTGAAGATTGAGTCAGGCTTGGAATTTTGCCAGCAATTGAGAATAGGACGAGCACCACAAAGAATTTTATCCTTTGGAGCCAGTGCTTTCCAAAAGCGCAGCCAATCTCGCATAGTGGCAAGAGAGCAAATATTCAGTTTCTCCGGGATAGTAAAGTGTTTAAACCGGGAAACATAGACCATGACTTTATCGTCCTTTGATGTGTAATACTGCCAAATGGGTGCACTTTCTTCAATCCGTCCGAAACTTTTAAGGAAGTCCGAGAAGCGATTATGTAGCCCTATGATTGGAATGTATATACGCTTTATCGGGTTCTTTATATCCTCCGTTAAAATAATTTCGTTGAAGAAGCCATTAAACTTTTCGACATTATAAAACCTCACAAGCTCGGAGAATGGTGTCACGAGTGTTGATTTGGTGATGCCTTTAACAGCATCACTAAGGGTGTCGACGGTGATGGTTTTATCCTCACCTTTTGCAAGATTTTCAATATCGAGGAGTTCTACATTAAGTTCCTTCACAAGAAATTTATATACTTCTCTGAACGCCTCAAAATTATTTAGCATGATAAAGCGGACGCAGTATCTCTGCGCCAAAACATCTTGCGAAGTAGTGTCCGCAATTATGGCTTCTTTAAGTTCATCCAGCGAATGGAGAACAATTATTTTATCGGAAGCATCCATGGTTAAAGACGTTTGAAAAAATCTGCGGTTTCGGGAAACTCGTCAAGCAAGTTCAGAATAACCATCTGCCACATAGTGTTCGGCATATTCGTCGCCTTTATCTTAGTCTTCGCCTCTTTGACGACGTCTGTCGAAGATATGGGTGGAGTTGGCGATATCGGGTCATCCGGATCGTCAGGGTCTGGTGGCGTCGGAGGGGGCGTCGTTTTAGCTATGTAGAATTGAAGTATTGTTTTCTCTACATCGGATTCTTTACGAAAGGCGATTTCACTGGGAAGCTGGTTGATTTTATCCAGCATCTCATTCCACCATGCTTTTTCAATCCTTATGCCGCCGATAGCATCAACGAAAGCGATGAAACCTTTGTCATAATTGTCTTTCTGAGTCAACAGAAGATTGAGTTCAACGCTATTTCCCTTGATGCTACGGTAGATTTCCTTGATCTTTTCAATCGAAGGATTCTCTTGCATAAAGATGTCAACAAGCGACTGAATAGCCTTTTTCAAATCGGCTGAAAGGCTGGGCATGTGCAGTAGCGTCCAAAGCGGCTGACCAGCAAATGCTTTGCAGAACTCTTGAATATACCATTTCGCATTATCAAGGCTCTTGATTTCGCTTGCTTTGACCTTTAAAATTTTTCCAAGATCGAAGGTATCGTATAAGAGTTTTGCGAGTTCGCTCTCTTCTTTCGAACCGAAGCGAAGCATCATTTTGTTGCTGTGCTCCGATTTGCCCTCTTTCCACATCTTAAATAGCTCGTGCACCATTTCTGCAAGTGCCTCGTTCGAGATGGGCTGTGATGTCGCGGTTTGGAACAGCTGACCTTTATACTGACGAAGACCGTATGCAACGGCAGCGCAGTTGAGCATTGAGGTGAACATACCGAAAGGCTCTTTGATAAAGGATGCAAGAACGTCCGATAAACTGAATTTATCAGCGTAATCTTTGCGAGCTTTCTCTAGGCAGGTCTCGACATGGCGGTACACTTCAACGAGCCACGAGTGTCCGTTGAGTGCGTTATCCGACAGCTCGCCATCGTTCTTTACTAAGGTGTTGCCGTTTTCCTCAAATATGTATTTGAGAGATGCGGCATTACCCTTAAATGTTATGAGCTGATCGCGTGTCTGCGCCTGAAGTACTTGTTGAATTACGGTCGGGCAGTTCTTGTCGTTGAAGAAAGTATAAGGCACAGACGCTCCTGCCGGGAATTTCTGTGCTTCAAAACCTTTTGTATATATCTTTGCACTGAGTTTATTGTTGAGAAGGTCCGGCAACTGGTCAACGATGCCTTCGCAATAACTCTGGCCGTTGAAATAAACAGAATAGGTATTATTGTGAAGTTGAATAATCCATTTGCTAACAAAAGCATGAGCAGCACGTTCAAACTCTTTGCTGTCTGCCTCGTTAAAGTGGCTCTTAGCTACTTTTGCGGTGGCAACCGCATCGATGAACTTAGTGAATGTTGACTTCGACAGCACTTCATCGGCAAGTACAACTATAAGGTTCTCAAACTCTTTTGAGAAATTATTGAGTTGCGACATCTTCATATCGCGGTTCTCCTCATTGAGTGAGAGGAAAAATGCCACATGGAGGTAATTCGGTCTGTCTTGTTTAAACTTATTGAGCTTACTGCGAAGAAGCGATTCCGAATCTTCGCATGAGAAGAACTGAACCGTAGTTTCACGTTTTACTGAAGCACCGATTTGGAATAAGCCTTGCAAACTCTCTTTACTCGGAATATCGTAGTCAAGCACCGTGGTAGCGGTTTTATAAACCGACTCCTCGTCCTGACGGCGTTTATTCATCTCGTTCTGATTGTACGATGTACCACGAATTTTGAACTCGCCAAAGATGTCGCGGGCAACAATCTTGTTCTCATCGAGCCAGTTCAAAATATCTGTAATCTTGTCATGTACGCGGTCGCCTGCGAACATATAACCAATAACTTTGTCATTCGGTATCATTAGTTCGATTGACTTCTTAAACTTGGGCGATAGCGCATTGAGAAGAAGTATAGCCTTGAATACTCGCAAATGGTCTTCACTCTCCGCTTTTACCTTATCACCATACGAAGTAAACATACCTATGAATGTTGCACTTGCTGGGTCGTTATCAAAGGATGGATAGAAGAAGTCCCATAGTGTATCTGCCGTCATAAGCATATCTACACCATAATTACTCTCGTTATTAAGAAATGCTTTAAAACCGGTATCGCCGTCGTGCATAAACTTAATAACGCTTCTGTTTGACGAACCTACATAGTTCGAGATTTCCGAGCAAAGAAATGCAGTATAGGGATGCAGTGGCAAAAGGCTCTTAATATGGCAGATTTGTTCAGGGTTTCCATTGGTGAGGAAATCCAAAACATTATCAACCTTCGGAAGAACTTTTGTCTTCAGGGCTTGGAACAACTGATTCGATTCTTCACAGGGAATGGTGTAGCTGTGGCGCATAATTAGGTATGTGCTTAGGCTATCCATTCGGTACTCAATTTCATCGAAGCGGTCGCTCATCTTAGTGATGTCCTTACCTTTGGTATCACTCGATTGTGACTCTACACGGTGAGAGATAAGGAACAAGAATACATTATTATTCTGCGATTTCTCGGCGATGTTCTGGAGCACATTGATACGATCGCTTTTTAGCGTATCCATTACCGATGTAAACTCATCCCCAAATATGATTAAGCCGTCGGCAATACCGCGGTGTTCAATCTCTTTCTCTACTTCGGCCAGCCAATCACTAATAGATGTCTGTTCAAATACAGAGCCGATGGTTTCCCTTATGGCTTTTTCAACAGTAATATAAAAATCGGGACCTCCTGTTTTAAGCATACCAATGGCATCGTCAGCAGTGCTGATTATGTCATCCAGTTCTTCTGAGTTCGGTATGACCTCTGTCTCAAATATACGGCGATGGCTTTCAATCCAGTTTATGGCTGCTGTAAAGTCTGAAGATACGACAAAATCAGGAGCCTTGGATTTCAACTCAGCAGTTACTGCACGTTGAAGCGAGAGTGTGAAGCGCGGTATATCGTATGCCTTCTCTACGCCTTTTAGGGTTACAGCGAAGTAGCGCTTTTTCTGTCGCAGATTTCGGAGTTGTGCTTTAAGTGCAGGATTCTTGATATTGTCAATATACGAATTGATTGCATCAAAATTATCGCAAAGCAGATGTTTGATTACTGCACTTGCATGGCTCTTACCAGTACCAAAAGTACCACGCACCCAAACGCTTTTACGTTTGCTGACCTCTGTGCTTGTTATCGCAGTCAGCGAACGCTGGAGCATTTCATCAAATTGCGTTGTAGGAATAAAAGATTGCCATGAAGAAGAACTTTCGTCCAATATATCATATACAGGCAGAAAGTTTTGCAGATGGATGAAGTCTGAATATTTGGTTGCCATGATAATACTGATTGACTATTTAAGCATAAGCTTAATGATGTCTTCTGAAGTTAAGTCCTCGCGTAAGATGATGTTGTCAAGCCCCATTTTAAGTTCGGCACGGAGCACGTGGTTTACATCTTGTTCCAATGAGCGGAGTGTCTGTTCAAGCGGTTCACGCTCAATGCCAAACTGGCGCACGATGCCATCGGTTTGTTCCGAGTTGTACAGTTCGGAAACTGTCAGAGAATGACGTCCGGTTTTCTCTGCATAACGGTATAATGAGTATGCCATTACAGGAAGAGAAACATCATTTAGAGGACTACGTCGAACACTTACTTTATTACCTGTTTTAATTACTCGGCCAATATTCATATTATTTCCCAAAGGCGTTTCATTAAAAGTATTAAGAAGAGATTTCAGTGCATTATCCCTTGAACTCTCTGGTACTGTATTGAAGGTATGTTCCATCAATGCCGTAAGATCTTCTCTTAAATATAATCTATCGTAGCCTATGTTCGCGCTAAACCATAAGCACAACTCGTTGTCAAAACAAAGATTGACCCATAACATTTGCCAGAATAATGCCGAATCTGTGGTAAGGTAATCTGCAAGGATCTTCGATAATTCAGTCTGAGACTTATCTTTGGAATCAACAAGTCCTGCACTCATCAACCAATTTGTAAAGATTGGAAGTTGTTTCTTAACATTTAGGTAGTCCTTTGCTTCTTGAGTTAAGAATGTTTCAGGAGTCTTGTAATATTGTTGTATCCAAGAGTTTCGTAATCCAAAAGTGTTAAACTTTTTAATTGAGAATACATTCATATTTGATTCATTATTTATCATTGTTGATGTTTTGCGAATAGAATTGGCTGCAACACATCCATTGTCTTTGAATGTTAAGCAACGGTGGCAGTGAATGCACTTTGAAGCGTTCACTTTTACCAGAGGTACAACAGAAAGAGCCCCAGTTGGGCATTCTACTTCACATACCTCACAGTGCACGCAAAAAACTGTTTTGTTCAGCACTCGTTTAAACAAGCTAATGAAAGGTATATCATGGGAACAGTCTTTGATATCTACTTGCATTTCATTATCTTCAATAACGATAGCTATAGAATATATAGTTTCTCGGAATTTAAGGTTAATATCGTATTTGCCATTTCCTATATTTAGGACTTTAATTGAGCCAAGTACATTAATCCATTCAAAGAAGTCTTCTTTTGGATTAGTTATTACTGCTTTAAAATCATTATTATGAGAATAATATTCAATGGCTGAATTGGTTTCATGCCTATTGCCACCAGCTCTTACCTTCCATTTGCGTTCCTTGAGATATGTTTCAATGCCCTTTATACCAGCCTTAGAGGCATTTTCTCTTAATTTATCAATAAAAGGTTGAGATGTTTCAGGGAAGAACTTATGATCCAAACAATCTCCGAGTTCAGAGCTTAATGGACAAATAACACATCCCACTCGATTGAGGCCTTTTCTATATGCCTTATTTATAGGTAGATTATGAAGCAATATATACAGCCACACTTCTGTAACCGACCACTCAAATATAGGTCGTACGTTTACGACATTTCCATGTTTTACTCCTCTACCAATTCTTGCGTAAGTTGCTCGAGTGGAGCTTTCTTCTGCACGCACACCTTCGAAGGCAAGTACATTTGGTTGTTTGCCTAATTGGGATAATTCTTTCAGAAGTCTATATAAAGGTGCAGTTTTCATAACTGCACAACACCATCTATGTATTTTACTTGGCGTATCTAGTTCATCCCAATAATATAAAACATGCTGATGATTTTTAGCTGTATAAAAGTTTAGATTTGGGTATTCCTTTTTGTATTTAGCCTTAACTTCTTCATACAGCGATAACGAGGTCGGCAACTCATATCCTGTATCTGAATAGATAACATAATACTTTTCAGGAGGGATAACACGAGAAACTAAGTCAAGCACAACTTGAGAGTCTTTGCCTCCGGAAAACGAGACAATGGCAAGGTCAATCTTACTATTGTAAATTTTCCTTTTACCTAACCTTTCTGCTTCACTTTCTGGCATTATATCAAAGGAACCGCAATCTTCCTTGACTACTGTATGTTTTTGACTTGTCGCTATTTCCATTTTGGATGCCAACTTCTCATATTCTATTTTGGGATTATCCGTCCTTTTTGTTATATGAGAATCAAAAACTTGGTCAATAAAGTCCATAGCCTCATGTTCAATAAGAAACAAGCTATCAATATTTGCAGTCACAAGACCGTCCAAATTAGCGGGCTCAAGAGAGATTGGATTAGATATATAAGTGAGTATTGGAGAATCAAATAAATTGCCACCTCTTGTTTCAAGGACTATTTCTCCTTTGTAAAAATAGCGGCGGTCGCAAGCCCATAGTAATGGCTCTTGCGAGTGAGGATATTGCCAACCGAGTTTATCAAGGCCGAGGAAGTCCAACTCTTCCCAAAACACAGGACGAGGACATACGTTTAATGCTTCGCCTGACTTTGGTGCCATAGTCAAGCGAACGCCATTATTATCTTTATCCCATACGACTTTAAACATATGCCAATTACTTAGTTGAACATAATAATTCTCTCACATCTACATCGAGATAGTGAGCAATTTCTTGAAGTTGAGTAACTGACGGCTGAATTTTATTATTACACCAACGCGAAATCGTGGTCTCATTTTTTCCAACAGCAAGACAAAGTTGTTTGGCAGTAATTTGTTTCTCTGCTAATACAGCTTTAATTCTGTTTACTGGTATAGGTTTTTCTTCAGTTTTCATCACATTACAACTTCTTGTAATAATTTGCAAAGTTAGCATTAATATTTGTAAGAGCCAAAGGCTAGCCTTTAAATCAAAAAATTAAGGACGAATTGGTGTTATATTTCGCTGTTATTCATCATCTTCATCAAGAAAAGTCCAATCTTTGGAAGCATATTCCTTTTCAAACTCTGCCAAGTCTTCCTTAATTCGTTCACGGAAGCACTCTTCGCTGTCATCGCCACTCATCATCCGATCTACGCGAGTTGCATATATTTCTGCTATACGCATTTGCCGATAAGCCT